>Ga0307515_10008367_pt1 | contig 20179 bp, 15 predicted proteins | sample 17_EM_MG_FD_194513 | JGI IMG/M metagenome (GOLD analysis project Ga0307515, IMG submission 194513) | Populus trichocarpa ectomycorrhiza microbial communities from riparian zone in the Pacific Northwest, United States - 17_EM | ecosystem: Host-associated > Plants > Roots > Unclassified | place... | reverse complement strand
GGGGAGAGAGCGTACAGTTTATTATGACCCGGCTTTTTGGGTCGGCTTTTAGCAGCTTGTAGCCGACTGTCTTCGTGAGATCGTCGGCTGGGCCGGAGGGCTGAGCTGTGATTTCGCGCTCGTGTTCGGCATAGACGTCTAAGGGGAGGATGTGCCAGCAGTAGAGAGTCTCGCCGTCAGGGGTGGTGAGATTGAATGGTGTTACTTGGTTCTCTGCCAGGTGTTAGGCGGTTGATTCCTTCCCTTTTATTCAAAGAGCTCAAGGGCTGTTTTCATACTTGCGAAACCGAAGGATTCCGGATTGTCAATATCGTGCCAAAAGCCGGTGTGGAATTTATGGGCGTATAGAGCACTGTTCATAGTATTAACGGTGGCATAGAGATAAAGAGGTGGGAATGGTTGACGTACTGCCGCTGCAGGGAATGATTCGTTAGGCAGAGAAGGAAGATGGTGTATACACCCCCTAAGCCGGCTAAGGCCCAGTAGGCTCTTTTTAATATGGGATCTAGGTCCACCATCCTAGTTCAAATAATCAGGAGCGCGATCAGAGTATGAGGAAGAGAAGAATATTAAATTTGAAAAGCGTCCTAGGAACACAGGAGGATAAATTACTGATCACGAAAGATGACTTTAGCATTTATAGGAAACAATGGTACTGGAATTTCGGCGTATCGGATGGGTACGAATTAAATATTCAAGTCTATCGAATGCTTTTTACAAGAAAAGATGAAACGTGTACTTGTTGCCTGGCCTATTAGGCTGCGAACACTCATACCGATAAGGAATCATCTCGACACCGCAAAGGCTCGCGGTTTTCCGTCTACGCACATAAAAATAGGATAGGCCTCACCTGTTCAAGGATCATTTATATATACTGGGAGAAGATGTATAAGTGACAGCGTTGAAAGGATAGCTGTCAGTGTTATCCACAAAGTGGGAAGCTTGGCATGCACGTGCGGATTACATAGCATTAGCTTCCTCAACGGGGCATGTTTGGATGCCAAGGCGAACTGCTCAGCTCCACCAACGAAGAATCCTTGGTCGCCACCCGCCTTACGCCACCAGAACGTGCAGAATAAGTTATTTTAAATCTCACCCTTCACCCACTTGCCGGGAAGCCCATCATGCCGACATTATGCCTAAACCTTCATCCACCGAACTACTATTTCGTCGGCTTGTCCAATTCGGATTTCCGTGAGAAGAATGGAGAATTATCGCACAGCCCGGTCCCAAATACCAGTCCAAAGAACGCATACTGAAGACGTCGCTAATGCCGAAATTAACGCTATGTAGCATGTCCAACCATCACTAGATCTGCCCATTGTTTTCCCCTCGTCGTTCCATCTAGCTCCATAGAGGGGTTTCGATGGAACGATATATTCGTTCGATATTTAGTGTAAGTAAGTCGAAACGAGCGATCGACACTCATTAGTAGTATTTAGTTAGTCGTTTAAAATATCGAACCTAGTTCTTGGCAAATATCGTCTGAAACGATGTTGCATAACATCGAAATCTTTGAACGTTTACACGTTTGATTGAGCCCTCCAAACAGCCTCATATTTTCCACATTTTGCCCTCACCCCTATGTCTTTTGATCCTATACGTGATGTCGAATCTACCGTTGATATAGTAAAGCAGCTGCGTCGCGCGCACAGCGCTGTCTCGGCCGCGTCAAGCCAACCTTCGTAACTACCCAATTTTATCCGCAAAACCGTCGATAAGGCTATTTAGAGCGAAGCTCGTATAGAGGACTGGCTAGTACTTCGCGACGATTCACCGAATTCGAGCGGAAGTGAGGAAGATTTTGGTGAGGAACAGGATCAATATTTGGTACGTCGATCATATCGAACGAATATATCGTTCCATCGAAACCCCTCTATTGGCTCCCCTCGCGGGAAATGATCATTTGAGAGACAAGCCTGGTCTGAAAAACAGCAAGCGCTTACCAGCGCTAATGGATTGCAGGGGATATCAGAACTCGCTACAGAGCCATCTAGGAAGTGGCAGGACTGTGCAAGTGCCCGGGACAGAAGGGCGAATATAGACAGAAGTCCTGAAGAAAGCAACATTCTCATCGAGAGCGAGTTGAGCGCAGATCCTCCATGGGAGGACCGCAGGACTTTAAGAGAGACATTTCACCTACTTTTGCCCATAGCGTTATGAAGGATTCCCCAATGTAGTTGGACGAGTGCGGGTCTGCCCCTGGCGAGCAGGGTTTCGAGCATGTCCGTAGCACATTAGACGCATTTCGCAAATTTCCTTATGCTGGCTGCTAATTTAGGAGGCCTGCAAGTAGTTCGAATGCAGCGAATCCGTATGACTAATGTGCGGTAGTCCAATTTTACGTGCTTTAGTTGGCAATCGATACGGGAGACGATTTGATGGCATGGTGGTTGACTTGATGTCGGGACCTGTATGGCTCGCTTGCCTGTGATCGGGTGGCGCCTGCCAAGGTCTTTAGGCTTGCGTGGCGGCGAGGTCTAACCTGCTACCTCTTGTCTGTATATGTCTGATTTGCGTTTCTTCCTTCACACACACGCTCTGTGAATAGAAACCCGGCTTTCATTCTCCGCCTCCACAACCACCACTTTTTCCGCCAACTATTTCCTTAGCGCGCTATCCGCCGCCGTCACCTTCACCAAATCTCAATCTCTTCATGACCTAACGAAACCCACCATTGTGCCAACTCACCCTCAACCAAGTTTATCTTTGCATGGTAATACCCACCGCCTCTCGCCAACATGTCTGAAAGACGAAGAACATCAGCAAGGACCGCCAAAGCCGAACCTGTGAAGGAAACAACTTTGAAAAGAAAGAGATCAGCTATCTCTAACAAAGAGGCAACTCCCATTGTTCAAACACCTGTGGAAGGCTTGGAGCAAGTACAAGAGCCACTACCTGTGAAGTTGATTGACGGTCAGCCTCTCCCAACCCTCCCAGATCCACAACCCTCCGACCTATCTGCCCATGAGTTCCAATCGCTCATACAAAGGTACGTCATCCACAAAACCTGCGTCATATGTCATCTAATAACCTCCTTATGTAGTGGTGTTCTCAGTGCCTCATTAAAGCGATCCCGAGAAACATGGCTGAGCGGCTGCCACTTCAAGAAATACTATACCAAACCCACAACTGTCAAAAAGCTGAAGGACCGGACCGCAGAGGATAAGGAGGCAATGGCCAGGGACAAGGCTTTACTCAAAGCTATGATCAGAATCGGAGAGGGCAATTTGACGATAGATCCACATATTTTCACTATAACCCTCTATACCGTGAAAGAACCGCCTCTACCAGCGTCAGCTCAAAGGCATATGCACCAATATAGCGCGACTCCCGGTACTTCTTTCTCGCCGTATCAGCCCGTTCATCAAACATCAACACTGAAAGCGCCTATGTCACAACAATCTCGTCCTAATCAGCCGACACCACAATCACACACAGGCACTCCTTCAACACCTGTCGCGGGGCAACCCGCTAGGACAACCCCAACACCTGCTGCGCAAGCTGCTCCAGATCCAGTCATTCACATGCTTGCCCAACGGGCGGGCACTGATGTAGAACTGAAGGCTGTCATGAAGATAGTTGCTGCAGGACAGGCCACGGCCCAGCAGCTTGAATTCTTCCAGGGTCACATAAATGAGTTGACCAAGATCCTCGAAGCTCAAAAGGCAGCTCAGGCAGCGAAACCCAAACTGCCTCCTCCACCTCCACCTCCGAAGAGTGCTCCAGCTAAACTCAACTTACCGGCGCCCGCAGCAACACCTACAGGACCTAGTCCCACCCCACAACCACCTCAAACGCCATACTCACATTACAACGTACCTGGACAACCACACTCCAGCCCCTACCCGCCTCTGGGCCCTCCCCAAAAACCCGCTCTCCGCCCCATCTACTTCGAATTTCACGAAGGCAACGGCGACCGCCTGCACTTCCCCGAACACAGCATCCTCGAGTACCTCCCCGGCGGTCGCCAAGTCCGCGCCTCGTTCCTCGTTACCAAATCCAAACAACAGGCCCCGTCCACCACCACCACCACCAACCCCATACCACCCACACCCGCCACGCCAAAATCCGCTCCGGATGCCACCACTATTACAACTACCACTTCAACCATCACTTCAACCATCACTTCAACCACCACTCCCACCCCCGCCAAGCTCACCGCCCCGCCAGAACCCAAGCCAGAGCTCTACCAGCCCGTCACAGCACTCGTATCAGCTGGCGACCCGCGCGTGCTTGAATGGCTCGCGCGCGCCGTGCACCCGCCGGAAGAGGTTGAGAAGTACATGGACGCCGTCTTCGACACCGCGGCGCCGGCCGAGGAGGCATTCCTGGCGCTACGGCTGCCGCGGGAGGGTGAGGACGCCGCCCCTGTGGTTGTAGATGTGGAGATGGGTGGGACAGGGGCCTCGAGGATGTCGCTGGGAGAGACGCCGCTGGCTAGGAGAGTTGTTGTTGGGAGGAGGAGGGGGTAGCAGGGAGGACTAGGAAAGGTCGAGGTTGAGTGGAAGATAGAGACCCATACAAAAACAATACTATCCCTTAACCCGTCAGCACCCATCGGTTATCGATGAAGATTCGTTATTATTATTGATTGGGTATTTTGTATTTACCCAACCTCTCCGATTGACCTAATCCTTATCGATAAGCCACAAAGTGCACAATGATTATTCCAAGCTCCCACCGGGCATACCGAAATAAGTTGTGGGACACTTTTTAACTAGCTTATGCGAAGATTGATAGCTTTCACAACCACAACGGTTGGTATATCTTCTATAAATTCCTGATAGGACTCTTCTAGCGTTGTTTTATTTAACTACTCTTTTTTATTATTCTATTTTCAACTTTAGTTGTGTTATCACGCTGCAAAGAAATCGCGAAGTCAGAAAGTGTCCCACGACTTATTTCGGTATGCCTGCCACCCACCTCAAACCCTACTCCACCCCAAACATGACCATCCCGTGTATATGCAGACATCGTCCAGACGAGCTCCAATACAAACCTATCAACATCTAAAAACCGCATTCCCCTACCTAACCAGCACATCAGCCTGCCTCACCTCGCACCACAGCCTTGCGAACGAGTGGTCACCGAAATCAGGAACCGAGATCAGCAACACCGCCACAGCACCCCTGCCGAAACAACCGGCAGGCCAAAGCTTAATATAGGTCACATCCAAAGTCATGCAAGGATTTCACCAGACCAGGAAAAGGATGCAAGGATTTTCGAACAGGGGTTTTTTTTGGCCGATCAAGCGCCAGGAGTGTACCTTGTAGCTGGAGAGAGACCACTGAGTGCCATTTCTAAAATGCAGAATTTCCCAACGCCGGAAAATGCGACGCGCCGACCCACCCCAATCCCAAGACCCAGAAAAGGAAAAGAAGAGTAAAAAGGAAAATGCAGCTTCTAGCCCCTAATCCTTAAATCCCTATCCCACCAGCGAATCTATTGCAAAGCCCCCATAAACAACCAACCCAAACCAATGCGCATTCCACTCAACCACCTGCAACTCCACCTTTCACACCCCTCACATCCTCTCCACGACATCCTCAGCCCTCGGCAACGCCACGCGCCCCCTCAACTGGCGATGAAAAGCGCGCCGCGTAATCTGCCCATTTGAGCACGTCGTCCCCGCCGCAACAGGCTGCCAGACAACCTTCCCGTCATTGCACAGCCCGAACTGCGTCGGGCCATTGCAGAGCACCGCGCCATTGGTCGTGCAGCCCGTGTTGCCGCCGCCGGGCGAGGTGGGCACCGCGGCGGCGGGGGCGGAGGCGGAGGCCGCGGGCTCGGAAGCCGCGGGTTCGGAAGCCGCGGGCTCAGAGGCTGCGGGGGCGGAGGTTGTCATGGCGGGGTCGGAGAGAGAGGCGGTTACGGTCACGAGCGTCGTCATGGTCGAGGTCGGTTCGATGGCTGCGGCGCTGGAGGCGCTGGGCGCGAAGACGCCGCCTGGGTTGCTGGTTGGGATGGCCGCGGCGGCGGAGGACTGGAAAACGGCAGCAGAGGACTGGACGGCCGCGGCGGAGGTCGCGCCGCCGGATGCGGATGCGCCGCCGCCGCCTGCGATGGCTTTGCCACAGCCAGCACCGGTAGGGGCCTCGTTCTTGGCGGCCGACTCGTCGGTGACGACGTTCTGGCCGGGGTCGGGGAACAGCACGTTGAGGTTTGGCGGACTCTTGCAGTCGACCGAGGCGATGTTGGCGACAAACATGTCCGGCAGTTGGTCGAACTTGGATGTGTCGCTAGCACCGCCTGTGACCGTGACAGGAGCACAGTTCATGTACAATTCCGGCCCACCGCTCAGCCGGGAAAACCAGGTCCACGCAAGCGTCACCTGTCCGTTCGGGATGCTGTCTGGGAGCTTGAACTTGAATTGTTCCGGCGCGGTGGTTCCTGGGCAGCCGCCTTCCATCGACATAATGACTTTGAACTTAGAGCTCGCAGTCGGTACCTTGTCGGTCGTGACGCTGAGCTGGCAGCTACCTCCTCCGTGGATTGCTGTGCCATCGAAAGATAGAGTTTGTTCCGCTCCGACGGCGATGTTGTTCATTTGCGTGATGTCGAAGCCATATTGGGTCTTGCAGGGATACTGTTGTGCAGTGATGGGGGCCTTATCATCTTTGATCTTGTCGTAGCTGAAAGGGACAGGAACTGCCATGTTCATATGAGCGTTAACAGACGCTGCCAAAAGAAGACCGGCGAGCGCCTTCATAGTCATTCGTAGAGACATGATATGGTGGGAGGTTCAAAAGACTTCCAAAGAATGTGGGTTCAGATCAGAAAAACGGCTAGGCCAGCTAGAAGAATAATGAAATGCTAAAGAAGACCGGGTATGTACAGAAAAGAATGCACCAGGCTCAGAGAATGTGGAGTGAGTGAGGAAAGAAAGCAAGCAGCCAAGCAAACTCCCTTATATAGAATTTCTCGGGGCATTTTTGGGAGACACATTTTCTCCATTCCTTTATCCTGAGATGGGTCAATCAGGGAAGGCGTTTCGAGATGGCCAATGTTCAAGGAGACATTCAAGATGACTTGCCGCACAGAAACCCGTTTTAGACGGTGAAACGCAGGACCCAGGGTATTGGCAAACATGATAGCCAAGCAAAGCTGATCAGCTCTCTCGGAATGATGCAGGTACATTAACGTGGGGAAGGCCTGGTTATGCCCTGGATGCAACGACGGCCAGATGGTTGCTGGCAGCTAGGAGGCTGATGTTTCAAGCGTCGATGCGGTCGTTTGTGTGGTTGAGTTTCATTCGCTAGTCGGCCCGCGAAAAGCTCCGGTCCCTGACATGCCCGGCTTGTTTCGCGCCAAGTCTCACCTTCGCGAGACCGCCCCAGCTGACAAGGGTCAATTGGTGAGCGTTGCTTGTCGCTCGCCGACTTGCATCTCGTAGCAACCGAGACCGTCTTTTTCCTCGTCCGTGTCCTTGATCACTTCCCAAGCCTCAAAACGCCACCACAACAGGCAGGTCACATCCACCTGTTGGTCATGCAAAAGGACTGGCTTACAGGAAGCGCTCGTACTTCGACTCCACTCCACGTCCATCCAAATTCTCCCAGCAACAGACTTGAGAAAGCTCGCATTGTTGACGGCCAGCCATGTTTCGACAGTAATAATTCAGGATCATCGTCACGTTTCCTGCGCTTTGTGATCCTACCAATACTTGTGACTTCGCAGAGTACGAGCTCCCACGTCCCACGCCGAAGAGGTGGCCCCTACCACTCAAGACATTAGCTGATTAGCTTATCGATGTACCATCACCTTGCTCCAGGCCGCGCAGAAGTTTGCAAAGAATGTTCCGCGTTAATTGTCAATGTTTTTTTTTTCGTTTCCCTTTTTTACTTACTCAGAGGGAGAAAATAGATCATTTCCATGAGCGCCATCAGTAGTCGAACTCCGTGAGCAACTCCTCGTCAATTCCATCCACACCATGAGGCCATAACCTATAATTAGATGTATAGTCTTCCCCTCTCTAGCTTCCGACACTTTCCTTCGGCTGTGAAGGCAACATGTCCAACGTCGTCATCGACACGCACATCCGCGATACGCACTTTCATGTCTCTCAACAACCTCGCTCTCTCCATGGCATCTAATACGTTCCCACCTTCGGGGAGTCGAACATATGGATTTTCGTATGTCATGCTTGTGACAAACCCGAAGAGCTCTGGAGCTAAGGTTCGTTTCTTGAGTAGAAGACCCGCGAATCCAGTAATAAAGATGGCACCGGAGGCTGTAAAGAGCAAAGCGAGCCAACCGAAATTGCAAACGAAAATTTGTTGCCGATGTATGACTGTGGCATTAGTCGTGGCTCCGATGAATGGCACACCGACAGGCTTCTTGCTGAGCTGAACTGCGAATACAGGCACCCAGTCGAAGAAGGAGCTGTTCGAGACCGACATGTTGCTTGGAAGATACTTATCGACGTCCGAGACTGGGAGAGTATCTGGTCCATAGAGAGATAAATTCTGGGGGAGATCGCCAGTATACCCAGCAGGAGCAACGCTGAGCTGGTAATACGTATTGAGAATAAGGCTCAGCCGGCGGGAGAAGACATCAGATGGAACCAGGGAGAGATCAACGGTTAATTCGGCCACCAATGAGTCGTCTAAATTACCGCTCAGCTGACTGAAGACGGGATCGAGACTGCTGTAGAGGAACCTCTCAGTTGGCGTTGAACCTACTCCTTGACTGACAGTTCGCGGAAGGGTCCCCAGATACAGGGACATGATATTATAAAAGTCCAATCCGGTGAGAGCTGACGGGCGGGTATCCGTAAGAGACTTCCGTATCTTTCCGACTCCGCATTGAGATTTAGTACAGTTGACCATTGCTTCTACGTGTATCTGAGACAGTGAGCAATTCACGAGGTTGATCGTGGAAGTTGTTGTCATCAATGAACCCATGATGATTTTACGCATATCAGTAACCAACGGATCGTTCTGTGTAGATTTGTTAACAAACCCTACAAAACCATCCCAACGTTGTGATAGAACAACTTGCTCTGGGTTCCCTGGCTCCCTCCCAAGGAATCCCGGCCGGTCCGTATCTAAGAAGAAAGAGGTAGAGTCAAAAAGGCTAGCGTTGTCTATTGGCGAAAACCAACTTGGAGTGTATGACTGCAAGCCATCGACTTTTACAAATGGGTCGCATTGAACAGAGAGATACGTGGATTCAAGACTAAAGTTCGCATCAGCATCCAGTGGCCGGCCAACGACCGGCAGCCCTATCAACGATGAATAACTCTCAGGAGCTGTGATCGGTGGTACTGTGAACCAACCATTAGCGTCAGCGTCAGAGGCATTGATGGCCTCCAGCGAAGGGATTTTGACATTCCCCCATGTGTCCTGTAGTCCGGTCTTGATTGTATTCGGAGCAAGCAATGCAGCTCCATAAAGGGAATTGATGTCTCTGAAGCCTTGGCCGCCCTCGTAGACAGTGCCCAACCCAAACACTGTCCCTGCTGGGCCAGTCGTAAGATATCGAAGCTTCATATTTGCTACCTGCGCCGAATCAACTTTGTCCAGAAGTCGAAGAGATGCTTGGCCCCCCAATGGAGACAAACTCCACAGGATAAGTAAGTGGGAGCCAACGACAGTAAGGCGACGCATCAAGAACTGACTCTCAACAGTTCCCCATACGGATTGGCTGGCCATAAGAAGCTCCAAGGTCTAGTTACGATCAATTAATTTTCGTCTGGCTCATTTGCAAAAAAATGTATGAGGCTTACGCTAAGCTTTGCTCCTTTCTCGGCATAGTACCGCGCGATCATCTTTAGACTTCGACCAATAATAGCGGCAAAGACAATCGGAAAGATAGTTGGACCCTTTCACTTGTCAATCGTGCCTCGACATTATCTAACAAAACTTACAAGCTGCGTAGCAAACTCGACTTTGGATCCAAAAGAATTGCCCTCGGTTGGCTTCCGATGAAGCGTAACAACGGCGATGCCCAAAACTTTCCTTGCATTAGCCAGATGCCTAGGGATATTCGAAGCATCACTCACGAAAAAAGAATATGGGCGCTGAGACTAAAATGACATCTCCCACCAGATACAAGTTCGATATCCAGTTGTGCTCCTTCAATGGTCTTGCTTCTTCGGACCAGCTTGGAATTCGGATAAGTGATGAGTGCCAAGACTTGGAGCCAACATCCTCTCGGTCCGGCGAGGATCCCGATGTCAGGCCAGATACAGGATGAATTGATGCACGATTAATTTGATGGCGGAGGCTCCGATCCTTCCATGCAAGCGCAATAAAGTTACGCATGATGGCCGTCAGTGGGTGCAGACGTGGCAGAGCACAACAGGACCGTGAAGGAAGCGAGAAGGCGATGGAAAATTTGTGGAAAGAATCAAGAGCGAATTAGTACATAAAGAGGTATGTCCATGAGGCACAGTAGCGCGTAAACCGCATGAAATTTCCAGATCAAGAGCCGCTTGAACGGGTCGGCTGCTATGCCGTATGCGTAGTCGACGACGAATCATTTTGAAGAGTTGAAACGGTTAGCGCCCGTTTCTGCGGAAGATCTCTTGGCGTTTGACGATGATCTATTTTGATTGTGAAGAAACACTAAGCCCCTAAAGGTTACTTTAAGGTTTATTCTGGTGTGTGATGGTTAAAAAATAAGATCCTCAAGAGAAGTCAAGAATACAGGGGATGTGGAGCTGGTGTTGAGTATTAAGGCGCGGGAAAATCCCGGAGATAGTCGCCGAGTTTACCTCTGGTTTGCGACCTTGAGCAGTGGTCCACTTCAACACAAAACTGCCTGTTGCTATGCTATAACTTCTTAATATGTTTCTGCGAAATCAACAGTTGGTTTTCACTTTTTCCTGATCGCTCGCTTAGAATTTTTCTTATCACTGTACAGTGAGGCTGCCACAAATTTCCGACGTCTCGGAGCCCCCGATAATGGAATTCTTTAGATTTGTAGTTATTCTACTGAATTTTTCAGCGTGCTTGTTTGTCGATCGGAAGCCCGTGCGTCAGGAAAACTCGTGTAAAGATTGAAATCTACGGAGAGAATGAGGCTATATATACACGGTGGATGAGTCGCAGATACCCCTGATCTATACCCTTATAGGAAGGTAACACAGCGCTATCGACATTGCTCTACCTAAGATACATGGAGGAAGTACTGCTTCTATAAATCTTATATGAACATGTTCAAGATCCAGGATACAATCTCAAGAAAGCAGCCAATCGGTGGTGTATCCGTCGTCCGATAACCTGTCCTAATTTTTAAACATCAAATCCAATTGGCCTACAAAGTCATTTACCTCAATCTAAATTATATTGGATCGAGGGAAGAACCTCTATGCCTATGTCAAGACACGTAGAAGATTCATTGGCAGTCTCTTCGTCGTCTGCAGACGGTTACGATCTAATCTTATAGTCCGGCCAATCAGTCGGCTGTTCATAGAAGGCGTCCAACCTGTCTATCCTTTCCTTATTTGTCGACTCGTCAAATTGTCGACTACGCTGCAAAATCAAATAGCTATAGCAACTTGTTTCAATCGGCATGGGCTCCATCTAGAGTCATGTACTAGTCCCATAAACAAAACTCTTCATCAGACAGGGGAGGCGGGGTGTGAAAATGTCCTAAAAAATATCGATTCAGCTTTGTTCAACCGAAATCTTCAAATCCCCGGCCTGAATCCTGTCATCCTCCCGAGTGGGAAATACTGAATTATTTGTTTCCACAACAACTACAACCACTAGCTACCTATCACATGCGCCAGAAATTTGGTTGGGCACGGTTACCTCTTGGGTTCCTCTGATAACAGTATTTCCATATCAAACAGGCTGCATACTAGGCCAAATGGGGTTTCTCAGCTGGCTACGATGCTGTTGCATTTGACCCAGCATGGCACCTCCATAGTAACACAATCTGTCTTCGAAGCGCGGTAACCAAATGGTGGCTGCAGGCAGGTTCATCCTCGATGACAATATGAGTACGGAGAACGGCGCAAGAATGTATTTCTCTTTCCTTTTTGGGACTAGTGGTAGCCCCCATAAGGTCGCCAAGTTAAGCAACAAGATTTTAAGCGGTCTATGTCCCACCATTTATGCTAATGAAAGTATTAACTAAATTAAACCAGTCTATTATTTAATTCGCTGGCGGTTTAAAAAAATTTGCACAGGCAGTTGAAACCCTTCCCAACGCCATTTTCGGGTAGCCTAACATTGTACAACATACACTGCTAAATGCCCCACCTCAAGTCTTTGGCCGCCTTGGACAGTACAGATAGAACTGATCCCGCTCCGGTCTCTCCAGACTCCTTTACTAAATATTTCCTTTGAGAAGATTACTGCATAGGACGACTTTCCGCAACATGAATGAGCCTTGCTATCATGACAATTTCTTGGAAAGTGTTGGAGCTCCTCCTAGAACCCAAGGTATGCCAGATCCAAAATTTCACGAGTTTCTGCTAATTCAACAGGGATTCTTCAACCTTCGCAGTACCACGAGGCTCACTTCTGGGATCTTGATGACACGACTGAGGATGATATAATAGCGATCCTAGAACCCTACAGTCCTCTACTTAGAGAAGCTCGCATCGTGCTTGAGAGGTCACACGACCTCCAAGTTCACCACTGCCACATTCTTTTGAGCTGGAGCCAGAACCGCATTGTCAAATATTGTGACCTCGCGACCAAAGATCACATGGTGGAACCTTGGAGCATACAAACATTGGACAGAAAAGAATGGAATATCGAAATATCCGAGTTCTACACGGATGGTCAGAGTGGTCTATTGGTACTGGGAAATAACGAAGATACTCGTGATGGTTCGGCTCACCTAGATAGCTTCGAAGCCCAAGCACGGCTAAGAACATCCGCTGGATATTCCACTCCAGACCCGCAGCACCGTTAGTTTTAAGCATTTTATAGTAAATGTCGTATGGTACCAGTCAAAGATTAATATAATGCAGATCTTGCCAGGCCGGACCGAACTATTCCTCCTGGGATAACCCACCAGATACTTGCGGCAACCTCAAAGGAAGAATTCATATCACAAATGAAAAATAAGCTGCCTGAAACCTGGTACACAAGGTACCCGGAGATTAGCAAGTACCTCGAAGAGACCTATGAGTGGAGATTGAGTGTTCATCAACCACTTGCTCTTCCGGATGGCCAGGCGAACATCCCTAGAGTGATTAAGCATTGGTTTGATACGGCATTATGTGGGCCTAACGATGGTAACAGAAGATATACACTCTATGCATGAGCAAGTACTAAGAAGCATTGCAGGAAAACCCACAAAATCCTTATGCATTGTCGGGCCTTCACGAACCTGGAAAACTTCATGGGTGCAATCACTTGGGAAACACATTATCTGTTCGGCACAGTATAGTGTTAAGTCTCTCCGAAGTGCATGGGAAGCAGATTATGCGATATTTAAAGATATTGACATTTGCTACCTACCTTGGAAAAAGTTCGTTGGGAGGAAGCCTTACTTTCGCATCTGGGACAAATACGAAACCGCAGCCTACGTTCTATGGAACATTCCGGCGATCTTTATCTACAATAAAGATCCAAGGTTGGAGCTCCACGATTCGCTTCGGAGCTACTGGGACGCTCACGTAACTACGGTTGAGATTGAGGAGGATCTTTACGTGACCATGTAGATGCGGAGTAAACTTTTGTATCTGGTTACAGGTCCTCTGGAACATCAAATTGTGGTGCATACAACGACCGCCCGAAGACTGGTTCATCTAAAACCCTTCAATTTTTAAAGCATAAATCGCATAACTTATAGTAAGACACTTCCATATAATCGCTATGGTAGGCCTTCCTGAATCTATGAAAAAGATTGCCTTTAATGCGAGGAGCTGCAGCCTCTTCCAAAATTCCTCATCCATGCACTTGAATCGGCGTACCAAAAAGTGGTAGATCCAAAGTACGGGACTGTAAAGAAGTTTCTAAATTCTGACACGGACCCCGGATTCCCCGTAGCGCGATTACTGCTAATTACGCAGGAGGCTAGATGCGGCCTACTTAGTATGTGTTTTTCTAAAGACACAGATCAAAATAGTGGGATACTCAATTACAAACGGTATAGGCTCCAAATGTTTGGGTGCCACTGGGTGTGATTTCTCAGGGTTATCAAAGAAAATCTTCCAAGAACTGCCTTGCCAGAAAGATGTATGGAATCTGTCCTCTAGATATGCCTTACCGACGAGCAGGTAGACATCTTCATGTTTACGAACAATAAAAAGATGTGTCAATGCCCAGGAACTGTCGCCAGGTTCGATTGCTGCAGGCGATATGACGGATATATGTGATGTAACCCCGCTGTTGGATTGCTCAGGTGCATTCCTGAATACTTCTGATGTTCGAGGAGGCGTGGCTGCAATTGCTCATAGAATAAAATCGGTTTTGCAGCTCATCAAATAGCATGACCTCCGGAGCTCCGATTATCTGCATGTCATCATGACAACGCAGTCTCGTTACCTCAGCAAGCTCAGACTAATAGTATATCCATGGTTATCTCCGGCCTAGTGGTTTAACTGTGACAGCTTGCGCATAGTCGCCAGAGTCTATTTGTCCTTTTTAGATCGCTTTATAATTATCGCAAGGCCTTACAGCTTCGCTTAGGCATTAAGGTCTTTAATTCCTGCCTCTGCCGAGTCGTAATTTGCTATAGGCGCGGCGTTGAGAGCCATGACTGTGGTAGTAAGGGCTATCGGCGGGATTTCGCAATGCAAATGCAAAAAAGTCCAACGCACGTGATATTCTAACCTATTGAGGCAAGCGCTGAACCTGATTCAGGTCTAACTAAACCTGCAGCATGGCCCGAAACTGGGCGGATCTAGGCGCTTATTATCTCCGAGTCGTCAGTACCTGTGCAGCATAACGATCAGGCGGTTGGTGAAGAAGCGGCACTGCAAAAGAGTCGTCTGGTTTTATTACTTGTTAGTACTATAATTTCGAGCGCAGTTTTATCTCTGAGAAGAATAATAATCTTTTATATATAGGAGCTTTATAGCATCAGTGTCTTCTTAAACTATCAAGATGGGCAGAGGGGCCATGGCTGTTTCTTTTTAGTTGAACATCTATCCCTTGCAACGTCAATTCGGGTCTTTAGGTTATCGATAAGGGCTAGCCAATTAGATTAGATAAATTCGGCGCCCGTACTCAGATATACAAAGTCGGTGATATTTATAAAATACTATATAAAACTGATATATAAACTTAATCTTTAGACTTAGGTCGTTTAATATAAGATAAGTCCTTAGAACGCGCACGCCTCTCCGTTTAAAAACGGCGTTCCCGCACGGACCACTTGCTCTAAGGACCCTGATGTTGCAAGGGATAGTCCCATAGCATAGTAAAATGCAATGGTAGATTAAAACAGCAAATTCTAGGATAACCGAAAGCAGTTCTCATCATCGCAGTTAGCAGCCAGAATGCTAGAGGGGGTGTGAGACGTAAATGTAAATTCGCTATTCAACTATAACCCACTACCTTTCTCACGAGCACTTTCTATATCTCATTATGCTCCGACGCTCGATCGGAATATAGACACTTAGGCTTTTCTAGCTAAAAACAGATGAACATAGTAAAGATTATAACCATTTGGGAATCAAAAATATGGACGGTATTACACCCAAGAACTAACAAAATGATACCTCCCCTCCATTCTCCCCCTCTTCTCCCTTCCCACCCCCCTCAATCACCTCCTAAGAGCTGCACAAACTCATTATCTATCCTTAAATTAGCCTGATCCTAAGACACTAAGAAGCAAAGGACCACTTACAATCGACCGTCCCATCGCCATCCTTATCCGCCTCGCGGATCATCTCATCAATCTGCTCGTCCGTCAGATTCTCCCCAAGACTCTTCATCACATGCCGCAGCTCCTCAGTATCGATGGACCCGCTACCATCACGATCGAACACCTTGAACGCCTGCCGGAGCTCCGTCTCCGCATCGACCTTCGGCACGCGCTTCGCCATCATCGTTACAAACTCTACTCCCGCAGCAGGCATCAGCGCGCATGATCAAACCCCAGGTACACTGGGGACAGGGAGGCAGCGGTGGTGTTAGGGTAACACATACCGTCGAAGTCGATCGACCCGGTGTTGTCAAGGTCGACCTCATTGATGATGTCCTGCAGCTCTGTCTCCGACGGCTCGAGGCCCAGCGAGCGCATCATCTCGCCTAGCTCCTCGCTCGTGATCTCGCCTGCAATATCGAACCCGGGTCAGCGCAGTCCAGCTAGCAAACACGCTGGCACGACAACAACCCCCTGCCTGGTCTCTATCTCCCCTCTACCCCTCCCGGCACTGGAGGTTGGGCAAGAAGGAGGGGCAGCCGGAGGGGCGGAGGGGGGCGTAGCTGAGGTGGTGAGACTCACCATTGCCGTCTTTGTCCTGGGGGGATCGTCGTTATTATTCGCGCCGGCCAGAGTAGTGGGTGGTAGACATACAAAAGCGGCAAAAGCCTGCCTGTACTCGCTGATTTGCTCGTTGGTCAATGCTTCTGTCTGCAGTCACAAAATTTTCGTCGTCAGCACCAGTCTCGTATCAGCATCAGGTTAGGCTGCAGCCTTGAGACACACGAGGCAGCAGGGTTGGCGGTACATACCATTGTCTTGAGGAATTTGAGAGCAATGGGAGAGGGATCTTGGTAGGACAAAAAAGCTATGGGATTTTAGGCTTGGTATAAGAAATAATTGTTGTGTTGGGTTAGAGACGGTGTTCTAGGCAGTAAAGTTGCTACCTAAATGGTGGGGTCGGCGGGGTGGGACATTGGAGCTCCATGCACGGTAATTTCTTTTTCCGACTTTTTATCATCGAATGACAGGAGAGCTCAGACTTACCTCAGCAAGCTCAGACGTGATTCCGTTGGTGCGGATTTTCAATCGGTCCGCAAGCTGACTAACCACATTCGTGCTGCACCACCGGAATCACGTCTGAGGCTGTTCCGTGAGTAAATACAAAATACCTAATCAATAATAATAGCGAATCTTTATCGATAACAGATGCGCGCTGACAGGTTAAGGGATAACGTCGCGACGGACGTCGCAACGAACATCGCAACGGACGCCGCAACGGGTGCATATATAAGGCCCAAAGTTGATTAATTAGAGCTAGTTCTGCGGATTAATTTGACAGTATTTTTCAGATGAAAGCTGTTGTGGGAGTGTAGTTCAATTTCGTTGAGAAGGGGTGACTGCTCAAAGTTGTGGTTTATTTTAAAGGTAAACTTGGTGGGTTTTAATACAGTAATAGGGGGATTTCAAATGAGAGAAGCAATCGAGGATAAAATTTCATGCGCAGGTATCTCTCAGCCCTATTTGGCGAAGTTAAGGCATAAACCACTTCTATAAGCATTGAAGGACCCTTTATTAAGGCTTGAATGAATGTGTATATTATAATATCATATTTTGGGCTTAGCTAGTATATTTACTTTTCAATGTCGTGATATTTCCCTCCCTATGAAGATCCTTGTAGTGGCTGTCCCATCCCACCCAACGTGACCATCTTAGTGATCATATACTCATCAATGCCGTATTTGCTCCCCTCTCTCCCGAAGCCCGATTCCTTAACGCCTCCAAACGGCGCTGCCGGATCTGAAATCAGACCAGTATTCACCCCGACCATACCCACTTCCAGCGCCTCAGCAACTCTGTAGCACCTCTGGATATCTCTGCTGAAGAAGTACCCCGCGAGCCCGACCTCAGCGCGGTTCGCCAACTCCACAACCTCGGCCTCAGTTTCGAATTTGAAGAGGCCCGCCACAGGCCCGAATGTCTCTTCAGATGATAGCTTCATTTTTGGCGTCATGTCGCGGATGACGGTTGGCTGAAAAAAGTTCGAGCCGAGATCAGGCATCTTTTGCCCGCCGATGAGCACTTTACCGCCCTGACTCACGGCGTCCTGGACGTGGGATTCGACTTTGCTAATGGCGCGGCCGTGGATTAGAGGGCCATGTGTTACGCCTTTGTTGTACCCACCGCCGACTTTGAAACCTTTTACTTTCTCGGTGAATTTGGAAGCGAAGGCGTCGTAGATCCCCGCCTGTATGTATAAGCGGTTGGCGCATACGCAGGTTTGGCCGCTGGAACGGAACTTCGATGCAATAGCCCCGGCGACTGCAGCATCGAGATCCGCGTCTTCAAAGACGATGAAGGGTGAGTTGCCGCCAAGCTCGAAGGAGAGTTTCTTGAGTGTATTGGCGGATTGAGACATCAAAAGTTTACCGACACCTGTTGAACCTGTGAAGGAAACTTTGCGGACAGTGGACGACGAAGTTAGAGCGGAGCCAACTTCGGCAGTGTTAGAGAGAGCGGTCACAAAATTGACAACACCTTTAGGGATGCCAGCGCGGTGGGCGAGCTCAGCAAGGGCGGCAGCTGTTAGCGGAGTCTCTCCAGGAGATTTGGTGACAACTGTGCAGCCAGCTGCGAGAGCTGGGCCGATTTTGCGGGTTATCATTGCTGCAGGGAAGTTCCATCTGTGTCGTTTATTAGCTATAAAGCCTTCAATCTCAAACTCAAAGCTCGTAGAAGGCATTAAAAGACGAGTGGAGAAAATTCACTTACGGTGTAATCAACCCACAAACTCCTACAGGCTCCTTTATCGTGAATACTCTATTTCCTGCTATACTTGCTGGAATTGTATCCCCATACACTCTAGGTGCCTCTTCCGCAAACCATTCAAAGAAGTTCGCGGCGTAAATTACCTCTCCCTTCGCATCTGCAAGTGGCTTGCCATTCTCCCAAGTTATAAGTTTTGCCAGGTCATCCGCATTGTCCATCATCAGCTGAAACCATTTACGCAGCATGTGTGATCGTTCGCGGCCTGTTGTTTTGCGAAAGGAGGGGAGGGCGGCGGCGGCGGCGGAAATAGCAGCTTCAGTGTCGGATTTATCCATTTCAGGCATTGTCATGATGACTTTGCCTGTAGATGGGTCTGCATCGCGAAATATGAGATGATGAAGCTGTGGACGGGAGGCATGTTAGCTTGCACGTACCCTTGACCTCAAAGGTCTTGCCTGATTTGGCGTCAATCCATTCTCCGTTCACATAAGCCTGTGACTTAAGGAGGGACATGTCGTTGAGCTGCACACAGTTGCCATGTTAGCCACCGATCCATTCCACCTAAATGTAGCTCTTCTCCTGCTCCCTTTTTGGCTCCTCGTCACAATATTTCCAGTCCAAAGCAGGTATACATACAGGTGGCACACTGTGACTCATTGCGTAAGGTCTCTTAACCAATGTCGGTAAAGCTAAAGGCCGAAACTGTGATCGGTATATGGGTTTCGAGGCAATTGATCTTGCACTTGCACAGAGGGACCTCATGCTGGGTGATGACAATCATATACTCTGCACTTCCGAAAACATACGCAACTTTGGCAGCGGGAGCTTAAAGCGCGGCAGATGAGCCCCTACGCAACGAGTTCTCTCCGCGGTACAGCAATTGGCTTTGATTTGCTGGTGGTGTGGCGGGAGATTGAGGGTCGGAGGGGTGCTTGCGGGGAGGTGAAGAGTTTAATTAGTCGCGCCTCGGTAAGTATGCTCGTATGCAGGATGTAAGCTTCGTTGTGTCGTGCTACGGAAATTAATACTTAAGGCATCCAAATGTAAATTTATTCTACAAGACCTGAGTTTTTGTCCAAACTAACACCCTTCAGAACTCAAACTAGGAGTTAGAAAGGGCTGCCCTACTTATGTAAAACGGTTTGCGAGAACAGTCTTGCGGTCGATACCTCCGATACCCGGTATTAGAATACCCGAGTATCGGCCGATACTATCGCCGATACCCCGATACGTATCCGATACAATGCAGTATTTTACGCCATTACAGGAGCTAATTTTAGGCTCTTAAAGGTTCCCTAGCAAGAAAAAAAAGTAGATTTCTACTTCATATAATATAGAATCTAAAGCGGAATACTTAGAATTTCCTTAGCTAGGCTCTGCATAAAGCTCCGCATAAAGCTTCGCGGGAGGCTCTGCGCGAAGCTCTGCACGAAACTCTGCGGAGGCTCTGCACGAAGCTCTGCACGAAGCTCTGCGGAGGCTCTGCACGAAGCTCTGCACGAAGCTCTGCACGAAACTCTGCGGAGGCTCTGCACGAGGCTCTGCACGAAGCTCTGCACGAAGCTCTGCACGAAGCTCTGCACGAAGCTCTGCAGGAAGCTCTGCACGAAGCCCTGCACGAAGCTCTGCA
>Ga0307515_10008366_pt1 | contig 20180 bp, 17 predicted proteins | sample 17_EM_MG_FD_194513 | JGI IMG/M metagenome (GOLD analysis project Ga0307515, IMG submission 194513) | Populus trichocarpa ectomycorrhiza microbial communities from riparian zone in the Pacific Northwest, United States - 17_EM | ecosystem: Host-associated > Plants > Roots > Unclassified | place... | reverse complement strand
AGACCGAACGGCATAGCTATGCACCGTTTCACCGTCTCTCCACTGTGATCCGCTCTCTCTTCAAAAGGCCAAGCTAATCAGAGAGGGTCCTTGACAATCACGGGCGGGTTGAATCTGATAGTCCCAGCCCGTCATTACCTCCACCGTAATTGAGCACTTTCATCCTCTGGGCTGGATAACACTCCGATGGACGGTCGTGCCAGATCCCGGGGGTAGGAGGGGTGAGAACAACTCCCCGACCTCCACGGGTCCGGATTTCAACTCGTCCAATTCCAATTCATTCCCTTGGAAAGGAACATAACCAACGAAACAACACACTCCCTGATTCGAATCGGAGTCGGGGTTCGTAGGTCCCTTCTTCTTTGCGGTGGCGAGTTTTCGACGTTTGGGAGCGAACGCTTGGCTTTTGCGGTGTCATCGAGGGTCCTGATCGTGAGTGCATCTGTTGCCCCGTGTACACAAGCAGGTCTACGATAGTCTCGGTTCAGCACACAGATGGGGATGGAGAGACGCGGTACAACGGTGTACCGAGCAAGAGCGTGTGTTGATCCAAAGAAATGGGGATTTGGGACCGCTAAACCCTTCATCTGCGTCGCAAGGTTTAGATAACCTATAAGTGAAGAGATGGATGGACGACATACCGGCGGCGGCATCCTTTCAGCCTCGTTCCTGAACTCCCCCAACCTTTCTCCAACACTAACTGATTCGTAAACCAAAGTTTCGCCGAGCCACCTTCCGAGTCGTCTTCGAGACAGTTCGGTTCCTTCTTCGGCATCCCATCGATATCTTTCAGCAGAAGACCAAGCTGTAGATGGAATGAAGGCGGTTGGATACCCAGGGTCTGATACCGTGAGACGACTTGGGGTCCTTATGTGCCGGGGGTGTGGACCAGAGTTGTGAACAAGCCGGGGTCAGACTTGATGGCGGCGGTTCGCCAATGAGATCGCTCTTGTAATCAGGAGCGTTGGAAGAAAGGCTGGGACCGGTGGGGTTGGGAGACCTGATGGGGGTCGCGTTCATGGGTCTTGGGGGTGCGCGTCTGACTGACGTTCTGGATGAATCAATCGCGTCGGTCATGCAGCTAGTGGAAATTCGAGTGCTCAGGAAAAATGTATGTAGGCATTAAACGCAGAAAATGGGATAAGAGAACTTGGACACAGTGAAGCGTGGCGTGTTGGTGTCGGCCCACGCCAGAGTCCACGAGAAAGAAACCAGCGGGAGGTGAAAGCGTTCCCTTGCGTGAAACTGCGCTTACCGGTGTTGGCTTGAAATGGAAATAATGCCACGAGGCCAATTATCTGCTATCGTCTCGCCACCTACACTAGCCTACACCGACCAAGCAGCGACATGGGTTTGCGAGACTTCCTCTCTCTACCGAAAGACCCTCGTCGGTCGCGAAGCACACCTAGAAGCGAGATCACCTCCACCGAGGGCCAAGGCGAAGCTGATGTTGTCGCACATAGACGTCCCACAGAATCAACTCCAGATCTTCGGATCGGTTCCTCGACTTCGACAACGTCCAGTCCGTTGACCTCTCGTGATCGTGAATCCAACCGTAGGCGAACAGCTTCACCCCGAATGCTCCATCTAATCACACTTTACTCGCCCAACGCAGACCGCTCCTCAATTTCTGATCGCCTCCGATCTGTTTTCAGAAGAGACCAAAGCAACCGCCCGAAATCCTCATATTACATCGTTGACCCGAGCGCAGCGTATGAGAAAAAGTCAAACTGGAAGTCCAGCGCGTATTCCACAACCAAGCTGGCCATCCATATGGTGAAAGAATCTTCAGACGCCTTCCCCCCTCTCAAGTCTGTTGCGGGAGGTCTCTCCGCCATCCTAAAACACTGTGATGTACATCCATCTTTCATGTAACCCCACTCACGATGCTCACGGCTGTCCCAGCAAACGATGAGGTGTCGCCAAACGATAGAATCGTTGATGCCCCGGGTTGAAGGGTTGGCACAATCGCTGGGTGCACCTGTTCCAGAGGGTGAGGTCAAAGAGGAAGAGAGGAGGAAGGTTCTCGAACGGTAAATACACACTCTCCAAGATTGAGGGTCGGTCTGACGTGTACGACTCGTTAGAAAACTGAATAACGTTCTTCAAGACCTCACCCCACTGGCACAACAAGGCGGGGTCACGTCTTTCCTGAACAGCACCGAGGATGTGGATAAGCTTGGCGGCCTGGTCGAGGATATCCGCGACGCCATGATGGATTATCAGGTTGGCCCTTCCTAGTGCTTTCTCTCACCTCGCCTGACGCCTGCGTCAGACGTCCCTGCAACAAGATATTTACGATAAAAGTCATAGGCTCATTGTGAGTCTCACCCCTGAACACCCCTTCGTACGTAGTAACCGGTCAACAGGGTGAAGCGGAGCTCGCCCGTCTCGACCGCATGTATCACGTCACTGACGCGGGATACCTCTGCGGGGACAGACAGGGATGCATGAAGGGGACCAGGAGAGGTGTCCTCTCCCAGCTTGAACGCTGGTTAAACGATGAACAAGACAAACGCGTATTTTGGTTGAACGGTCTTGCAGGGACTGGAAAGTCAACTATTGCCCAAACTTTTGCGGAGATGAGCTTCGCAGACGGGAAGTTCGGAGCGAGCTTTTTCTGTTCACGGGATTTCGAAGACAGGTGCAACCTTCGATCCATCTTCCCCACCCTCGCCTTCCAGCTCGCTCACCGCTATCCGCGCTTTCGACGGGAGTTGCTTCCGGCCTTGACAGCTAGCCCTGATGTCGGACGGGAGGTCCTATGTTCTCAAATGGAGAAACTTATTGTTGGCCCATTCCAGGCGGCACAGATTTCGACCCTCATCATCATTGACGCCCTCGACGAGTGCAAAGACGAGGAACCTGCATCTGCGCTTCTCTCGGTGCTCTCCCGCTTTGTGGACAAGATCCCCCTTGTCAAGTTCTTCATCACTGGCAGGCCTGAACCTCGGATTCGCTCCGGATTCCGTTTGGAGTCACTTCGACCACACACAGATATCCTCAGGCTCCATGAGGTTGAACCTTCTTCGGTGGACAGCGACATCAAGCTGTTCTTGAAAACTCGGTTTATTGAAATTGCCAAAAACCGAAGTGACTGCAACTTTGAAGAGGATTGGCCTGGCTCACACAACATTGACATTCTCTGCAAGAAAGCAGCTGGATTTTTCATCTACGCTTCAACAACTGTCAAGTTTGTTTCATCCCAGCACCACCAACCTGATAAAAGGCTCACCCTCATCATCTCACTTCCTCAAGACACTTCCTATGAAGGAAAGCTAGGCATTGATCTTCTCTACACCCAAGTCCTGGAGGAAGCTTTCCATGATGTGGATTCCCATGATCATGAGCTCTACTCCCACTTCAAATCTGTGGTGGGGGCAGTGCTTCTCATCTTCCACCCACTCCCCATCAACACCCTCTCAGACCTCCTCAGGGGCTGTGGTACTCCATCTGACATTTACACCTCTCTTCGAACTCTCCACTCTCTCCTCCTTGTTCCAGACAGCACAGAAAATGCAGTCCGCATCTTCCATAAATCATTTCCAGACTTCCTCACAGACCCAGAACGATGTACCAACCCCCAGTTCTTTATAGACCCTTCAGTTCACCACAAAGAGGTCTTGCTTTCATGCCTCAATGTGATGGAGAATAGGTTGAAGAGGAATATCTGCAACTTGGATGACCATGCTGTCCTCAGCAAGGTCAAGGATCTTCCCACACAAAAGGCTACCTACATTGGAGATGCCTTGGAATACACATGCTGTTTCTGGACAAAACATCTTGCAATAATCCCCAGCAGTGACCATGGTCTTGAGGAAGTTCACACAGCAATTGACAAGTTCTCCAAGATTGGCTTCCTGTTTTGGATTGAGGTCCTCATCCTCACAGGAAAACTTGACATTGGTGTTTATGCTCTCAATGATGTAGAGCAATGGTACATAATGGTGAGTGACATACAGAGTTTATACCAAAGTCTGTATTCATGTCTGTTCAGACAGGAGCTCCCTGCAAGTGGGCAAATGATGGCAAGCGCTTCATCTTGGAAAACTTTGATGCAATCTCCAACTCTCCTTCTGAGATGTACAACTCTACTTTCACACTTTGCCCTTCCTCATCTTGGCTCCATGAACACTATTCTGCAGGGGTCAAGATAGTGGTAGGACCAGCTGAATGGGGGACATGTACCCGCACAACTTCTGTCTGTGGTCACTGCACACCCACCCTTACATACTGGAACAACACCATTGCAGCTAGTTGTGCAAACCAGGACATCATCACCTTTGATGCCCTAACAGGTAGCCAGACAGCTGCTCTCTCTGGGCACACAAACTATGTCAAATCTCTTGCCTTCTCATCAGATGGTTCCCTACTTGTATCTGGGAGCAGGGATAAGACTATCAAGCTCTGGGATGTCCAGACTGGTGGAGTTATCAAGACCTTCTGTGGCCACACTAAAACTGTCCTTTCTGTGTCCATATCAGCAGACAATACCATGATTGCTTCAGGATCTAAGGACAAGACAATCTGTTTGTGGAACATTGGGACAGGGGAGCATCATGTCATAAAGGAACACAAAGATCATATCAACACTGTCAAATTCTCCCCCACAAACTCCCAGCTCCTCCTATCTGCATCCAAGGATGGTACTGTGAGGCAGTGGGGCATTGATGGCCATCAGATTGGTCCTCCATATGCTGGTTCTTGTGTTGCATTCTCCTCAGATGGTGCTCAGTTTGTTTCATGTGCACAGGCAGCTGTCATAGTTCAAAACACTGATTCTGGGGCAACTGTGGCAGAATTCCACCTGACCAACAAAGATTTCAACCATTGCTGTTTCTCCCCTGATGGAAGGCTCATTGCTGCTTCTGCTGGTGACACTATCTACCTTTGGGATATCACTGGCCCAGATCCCAACCTTTTCAAAACCCTCAATGGACACACAACAATTATCACCTCCCTTATCTTTTCTTCCTCCCTTACCCTCATCTCAGCATCTGGTTCTGGAGATAGCTCAGTCAAATTCTGGCAGATCAGTACCTCATTAGCAGACCCAGCTACACCTGACACAGAGCCCATACTGCCCACTTCAGAGTCAATCAGATCTGTCAGCCTACAATCAAAGGATGGTTTGGCCTTCTCACTTGATTCAGCAGGGGTTGCAAGGACCTGGGATATCTATACTGGCCTCTGCAAAGAACCCATCAAAACTGAAGCCAAAGAGATTGCCTGTGTAGATATGCAACTGATTGGTGGCAGATTGATCATTGTGTGGGGAGAAATGGGTAGTGGGAAAATCCATGTGTGGGATGGTGAGAAAGTCAGACTCCAACCAGGGAGCAGATCCTTTGATCCCCCAAAAGGCCTCAGAATAACAGGAGATAAGTCCAGAGTTCTTGAGCTGACCAATGATCAGTTGGTTCTGGCTTGGTCTACATGGACAGGGGAGCCTGCAGGCAGGGTGAGGCTGGGGTGGAAGGCTAGAAACCTCTATTTTGACCCCCTCCGCATGGATGGTTCAAAAGTCATAGTCCACACTGGGGAGTCATCAACCCAAGACTGGGACTTTGGGATTCCAGGCTCAACCCCAATTCAGTTCTCTGATACATCCTCAGACAGACCCCGTCTGAATATTAGGTGGTCCAACATCATTCCAATGATGGTTAAGACTATAGCATCATACAGTGGTGGTCCAATCAGGATTGAGGATAGAGTCACTGGGAATGAGGTTTTCCAGCTGTGTGGTAGACATGCAGAACCTACTGCCATACAGTGGGATGGCCAGTATCTGATCACTGGTTATGAGTCAGGAGAGGTGTTGATTCTGGATTTTGGTCATTTTCTTCTGTAGTAGAGGCCTGTAGTGCATCTAGTATCCTGTAACTGTATTCACCTATGCAAAGTGTTTTTTTGTTAACAATTTCTGTCCTGACACTTACACCCCTCCTGAGATAAGCTGGATACAAAACATATGGATGTTGTTCACTGACTAGTTTCTAGCAGTTGTGAATGATTGGATGAAATTTCACCCTTTGTCATGCACAGTGTACAGCTGTTGTTGTAAGGAATACCCTGAGGTGTAAAGGAGTCATAGTCTATGATAGGTGATACACACTAGACTACCAATACCTTCCTGACAAGAGTTAAACACAGGAACAGTGGAGAGGTGAAAATGTAGATGCGAACCAAAAGGAAAGACACTAATAGTCCGAATCACCAAGGGGCCCCACAGAAGAGACACAGAAAAATGCCAATAAGCCGGTATCAACATTCACCCTTGAAGCTATCCTTTAGGAACGGCTGCTCAAAATCGTCCATCCACGTCGTGAAGTGCGGGTTCGTGTACGCTTCGGGTGCCTGATCCGACAACCAAAGGAATAGCAGTGAGGAATGGGAGAATGTGTCATCAGGTCTCCACCAAACACGAGCAAGTAAACAACGAAGCCTACTTGTTGATATACGATTGCGTAGGGAACGAATCTAGATCGCGTCCGGTCTCATATCCTCTGGTCTCTGATACACCCTCACGTAATTAATAGACATGACCGTCAAATGTTCGACATCGATGTCTCCGAAGTTGGGCGAAGTTGATGATATACTAGAAATTGGAGGAACGCCGGACCGACGCGTGTTATTCGGGATGAGGATGCGGGAAAGACAAAAGACGTACCATGGGCTCTTGGGGAACTGGCCTAGGTCCAATATCCACCTTCCGATCGGCAGCGGCACCCCCGGCGTTCATAGTCCACGCGGTCTTGTTATCGTTGACCCAGGTGATGTACTGCGCGAGAGTGAAAGAGCTGCATCAGTCGACGATTCGGGAACACCAGGGGCTCTGGAGGCAGGGAAAAAAGACGCATACCCCATTGTCTTCCACGAATCCAGGCCTGTACTCGAAACCGTACACAGTAGCAATTACTGTTGAGCTTGTAACAATCAGCATCTGCGGTTTATATCACCATCAGCAATTCACCGGAAGGGAAAGGTTATCGCAATGGGCGACTAACTGGTTGTGGATACCGCAGAAATGGCTTGTTGGAAAACACTAGATGGATAAACCAACTTAGTCAACCCCTGCTTGTTTGGAAAACAAAAAGACGCACCCCCAACATACGAGTCTGATTCCGTAAAGGTCAGGTCGGGAACGACGAAATTGACCGTCTTGTTGAACCACTCGTATTCCACATTGAACGGTGCCCACTGCCCAGACTGAGAAACGGCACCCCTATTGCCATGGTCCGTAGCTTCGAAGTTATCAATTTCGGGAGCGGACCTGCCCATGAACGACCCTTCGTCGTGCATAGGTCCAGGGTGGTCCTCACCGGGGCAGGTGCAACGCGACAGTTGTTGACCCGGGAGGTATGAAAAGTGACCTTGGTTGTACCCATCACCTGGGAAGCCTGAGGTATCCGGCACGCCGTTCCAGGTTTGTGCGGAATTCCGCCCCAATGGATCGGAATACGCACCATTCCCTCCAACCTGGCACCATACCCGGCTCTTCCGAGGTTGCCCATCGCCCAGATAGCGGGTCACAGACCAGCAACACTGCTCAAACCAGGCAAGGTCACAGCGGTCTCAATATATCCTCCCATGAAACAGAACAGGTTCCAGTTGCTCATCATCCCGCCTTCGTAGTTCAACTCGTGGACCTCCTTCCTCGAGAGTGTGATCTTGAGAGCTCCGTCCTTGGTTGTGGGATCGTACCACTCGATATTGCCCGCTTGCCAGTAGTGGAGGTCGGAAGCTTCCCAGAAGGGATCGTCGCCGGGATAGAAACTCCGTCCGTCGTTGTTTAATTCGTCAGAAAAGACCAGCTTGAGTTCTGACCCGTAGTGGAGGGAGGTTGTCGTCAACGCCCATCCCGGAGTATCGGGGTTGATGAGATCTCGGTGTCCTGGAAGTTCAGGGACCTATGGTGCGCGTGACTTAGTCACCGCTTAGTTGTGGTGGAATGGGAATATCAGGGTATCTGACACTGTTGAAATGCTGCGGCATGCGCGTCAGAGACTGAATACCGCTAAAAACTAGAGAAAAACGTACAAGAGAGTGACTATGCCTAGAGGAGAGTCATACACCTGAGGTTGGCATCGGAGTCCACGTATTGTGAACGTTGTTGCAGAATCGTTGAGCAAATCCCGTCGTGGATAGGGTCAGTGGAGGTCGTCGTCTGGCCCTGGTCTGTCCATGCTCTAGTGTGAAGGGTCCGCCAACCACGAGAGCTACTGGAGAACAAAGGAGACCGGACTCCGTCAGCGTGTGGTGTTGATGGTAGTTGCTAGGAAGTGGGCCGTACCTTGTCGGACGGCAGTTTTGTGGATCCGTCATACCGAGAGTCATCCTGAGAGGGGAATGGGGCCAAGACCGTTTAAGGCGAGGAGCGGGGCGGGAAATGGAGAAGCTGTAACCAGGGTCTTTTAGCACCGATCGACCCTGAAGTGGACGTAGACTCTGGCCACTCTTACTTTTTCCATCAAGCACCCTCGTACACTTCCGCCCTGCACATTCTGACTTTACGTGATTAATTCACCTCGGCTTTGTGTTCAAATATGCCCTAAATCCGACCAACGATGGTGGGACGAAACAGTGTTCCTCACCTCAAACTCCCCGATGAATGGCTCATTCGAACTCGAGCACGGGTTTTCTATCTTGAGGCAATCCCTGAATCGATTCACTGACCCCGCCTGTGTCGCACACCACCATTGCTCTCGCTCGGCCCCTTTCCCTCATCCATCGAGAACGAAAACCTCAGCACTCGGTCTCTCCTACCTCTGCATCTTTTTTCGGCCCAGAACGGCGGACACTCAACGGTGATGTTCAGGGTGAAGGTTGTTCATCATTTCCTGTGTGGTTCTCGCCACCATCGACGGTAGAACCCAGGCAATACTCTGCCCTCAACTGCCTCCACCACTTGAAGATCGCTGACTTGACAGCTTCCGTTCGCGACAGTTTGATCAGGAAACCGTCCATCTTTGTGTCCCCGCCAGGTACGCTGGAAGCTATTTGGGGTTCTGTCGCGACGTTCGGAATGGGTGCAACGAGCCTCCTGGATCCCTCCCCATTGCTAAAGACTCCGCTTACCTGGAACCTGCCCGGTGAGTTTCGTGCCACTCATCCGTTATTCGGGACCCCAGGGAATCGAGCTCCAAGGGTGTCGTTTGGCTGGGTGCCGTCCGTTTCTAATACTGTTGCTGACGACCGATAACTATCCCCCAGAATGAATCGTTAGTATGCACAGCTTAGCTTTGTGGTGCCCCGTTCTCCCACAGACCCGGAATCTGTCCCCGGTTTCAACGCACTGGCAGACTTTTTCCACTCGGTCGAGAAATATTTGCGGCTCGGAATATCCTGGTCCTTGAGTGCAGCGTGTTGGATGGAGGAAAAGCGGATGTCATGCCGAGATGCCAATCCAGAGAGCCGGCGGTTCTCGCGCAAGTTTTTCCACTGCATTGGACGGATATCACAAGAGTAACTCCGACACACCACACGAGGGAAGGGATCCACGACTGGGAATACGTAACGCCGGAGGTGAGCGTCCGGATATGGCTACGGGGTTGAAAACCATGACTCGCTGAAACTCATTCTGTCGGATCGCACAGCCTGTACATTTTCATGAACTCGTCTGGTGGTCTTCGTCTCATGATGCGTGGTCATCATCCGCGGACACCAACGCGTTCATGCGGCCCCTTGTCGTGCCACGGCTCTGGTGTTAGAAGACTGAGCACTGGAAACTTCACATTGGGAGAGCGACGCTGAGATATGGCAGGGTCCCTACGAGCCTGTGCTTGTGTCTTGGCACCATCTCGACGGAGGGGAACGAGCTACAGATACGTAATAAAACCTAGAGTGTTCACAACTATGAAATAGGAAATCATTGGGCCCACAAACATTTCGAAATGAGGTGACGCGTTGAACATTGGTGTGTATAATGCTCTTGTTGATGAGTTCCGAACAGCGTCGACGTCGAGCGTCCGGTCTCCACATGAGCTCGAAGGTCGTGGCGGAATCGGAGGGCAGTTCATTTACATGGTCAGTTTCTTTGTCGTATTGGACCCTCGCGAGGTGCCAGGCATCACTGGTGGACTCCGACTCTGATATGACATTGACAGAGTCCGTAATCACTCGGTTGAGGAATGAGATCTGGAGGATCTTCCGGAGGCATCTCGAGCGCACTCCGCTCTCCCCTTCAAATCAGAAAGCCGCCAACGCAAGTTCTTCATGATAGCGAAGGAGTCTCCTCAACAACGGTTCCAGACTTCAGCCCGCTCAATTCCCTCAGAAAAGTACCATGTTGACGAAGCGATGTGATCAGCGACGGGGCCCATGGATTTCTGCCTCTTGGAGGTCACGACCTGCCAACATTCGGTGGGGATTCGTCGATCATTTGGCGCCGTCGAGTGTGACGACTGCGGGTGCATTCGTTTGTGTAGCATGTCGGCTGGCCTGTAAGAGACCTGGGTGAGCATTCGGGTGAGGGTGGGGGCACGGCGTGGAGGGGTACCGGTTGTAATCTGTTCGTCCGCTTAGACTTAGGACATACTCGTGAGGAGATATTCTCAATCTCTTTTCAGAACGAGTCTCCCAACCTCTATCTGATTCGGGACCAAAGCGTCGCCGGACCGCCTTCCGTTGTCGCCTTCCAGTTCCCCTTGGATCCACGTTGCACCTTCCTACAGGCGAGAAGGCTGCCTCTAGATAGGGTGGAGATGACCAAATGCCTTTATGTCGGAGGGTTCAACGGCTTCAAGTCCTTCGATCAAGTTGGGGATACACTGGGGACGATGGTAAAAAAAATGGGCACCGGGCTCGTTCTTGTCTCGGGGGTGTTAGAAGAGATGTTGGGATTAAGAGAGTTGGGCGGCTTAGTTATAGTTGCGTCCAACATGAAGCCCGTGTCGCGTTGAGAGCTGGGTGACTCGAGTTGTTGGCATAACAGGTGAATGTACGGGTCGGAGACAACTTTTCGAGAATGAGAACACTTGATGCACGAGCGCACTCGGACGAGTGGAAGGACGACAGGATACAAGCGGGTAGTAATGGCCATGTGAATCGATCGCATCTAGTGCTCGTTTGCAGATGAAAGCAATCATAGACCAAGCCTCCCGAATCCTTCTAAACTCACTCTGGTGGTCACCAGCGAATGCGTTTACACACTGGGGCTTTCTCTTTTGTCCCGTCTGATTGGTCACGACCTAGGAGAGTGATCCCATCCTGTCTCGGTCGGGACCGCTGCATCCTAGAAACGGTGGGTCACCATTCCAGGCCCGCACGTAATTTTCAATACCGTTTCAGCCCTACCGGTATGCCTTCCTCCCACCGTGCTCCACATCGATGGTCTAACGGTAACTAGCCACCAGCCGTGTCTGGCCTCGAAACCCCGGTCCCGGAAACCGCCCGCAGGGGAACATCAAGAACCTTTGGTCGAATAGCTATCGAAAAACTTCGAACTGGGGATCGCACACGGCCACCACTCCTCCGTCTCCCCTGCGAAAACCTTATCTAAGTTTCACTTTCACCATCGACGACACGAAGCACACCACAACCCGGACGTGATGGCCATCCGTCGTATCTAATCCCAGATGTGGGGGAGGATATATCGCATGCCCCCCGAGGACGCGTTCAGATGGTTCGAAATGGTGCGTGGAGCCCGACTGAGATATACCCGCGTTTGTTCATGTCGAAGGGGAAAAGGGGGTCAACGCTGCTCTGGACAGCCTGCGAGGTGCGGGCCAACTTCGTCGCGATAGGATCCATACTTTGGAATTCCGCGGAATGATCGACATATTACCCCGCTTCTCTTGGATCCCTGACGAACTATTCCCCGACCTCGAGCATCTGACCGTTTTTGCCGTGATGAGCCCCGGCCTCCCTACACGGTATCTATTGGGAAGCGCTCGGAGATCCTTTCCATCGACAACGTCAGCACCCCTTCATCTCCACACCTCTTCCACAACTTGGAGAACCTCCATGTTGCAACAGGTGACAATGCGTCAACTGATCGTCATTCTAAGCGTCCCACCTCACCCGGAGACCCTCTCGCTGGGAGTTGTGGGCTCGGAAGTTTCGCTTCACGATGACAAGCCGTCGAAAACTCGTTGCCACTTGAAATACCTTGCGCTTGTGGCTCCTGCCTCGAAAACCGTGCCCACAATGGATCAATCGAACTTTCCCTCCACCACCTCTCTCACTCTTGATTTATCAGGCCTCCCACTTCCATCCCTTCTTCCAAACGATATTCTCACGAACCGTCTGTTCAAAGTTACCCCAAACTTCCCACATTTCACTCGATTGGGCACGGTCAAGATGGGTGGCCTCCAGTTTGTGCGCAGTGCGACCGAACGCTGGGGGGAAACCTTCCTTGTGATGTACCCCATCTTCCGTGACAGATCTCGAAACAATCGAGGACGTGCTCGACGAAGGGAGTTTGCACGTATTTCTTCCTTTACAACGTCAAAAACAACGGGTCAAATGAATTGTGGTGTGCACTGTTACCTGACAAGAGTATTCTCTCCGCTACCCGCTTTCCGAAGCTCGGATCTGTCACCTTGGAGGCAGAACATCTGAGCATGATCCCACCCTCGGTGCTGGACTGTCTCAAGATGCACAGGGAGGCGGGGTTTCAAGTTGAAGAGACTGAGGACTCAGGATGCTGGCAGGCTTCGGCATGCTGGCGGGCAACCTGAAGGGTTCCAGGTATTAGTTGATGCATTCGTGTATTGTGGGGCACCGATTAAGCTACAAGAGTATATTCATAGGTTGAAACGTGAATAGAACTGGGTCCGATTGCACACGGGGCTCGAATTCAAACACGAGAAAAGGGCAGCTTGAAGCCGTTACCGTATTACCGTACTCCCGCCCGTTGTTTCTTCCGATTCAAGAAGGGAGCAAACTTTCCTCCCTTCTAACATCCCCCCATGCCTACTGTGTCTGCCAAAGCCTTACGAACTCCCCGACGAACTGTTCGGGGTCGTGGTCGAACATCCGTTTGATATTCTCCGTAGTGTGAACGTCGGGAGGAACCTACGTTGGCCAAACGAAGCTCGTATTCTCCCGATGTCTTGATCGGAAGCGCGAAGTTCTTAATCCTCCGTTCTCATGCACCAGGTAGCTCCTCCTTTGGCATGTTTACGATCTGGAGTTCTCTCTCCATCTTCTGCGCACCGAAGTCGGGTGCAAAAACGGAGGAGTGGGATTAGCGAAAACGTCCCCCGCGCTGTCCATAAACGTTCTCCTGGGAGAGGAACAACTAACTGCCGGCTAGGCGTCTCTCCAGCGTGATCCGCTCTTTCTTCAAGAGCCCAAGATGGCTGAAGAGGTTGTGTTAGTCCTCGAGGATCACGAGCAGATTGCACCTGCCAATCCCAGCCCGTTATTACCCCCCATACTTGCGCATCCTCATCCTTAATATGGGCTGGACAACATCCATCCAGCTTTGATGGGCGGTCGTGCCAGACCCCGGGGGTGAAGGGGTGAGAGCTACTCCCCGACCTCTGCAAATCCGGACTTCAACCCATCCAATTCCCATACCTTCCCTCGGAAGGGAACGTAAGCAACGAAACGGTACGCTCCTCGGTTAGGATTGGCATCAGAGTTCTCGGGTTTCTTCCTCTTTGTGGCGACGAGCTTTCAGCGTTTGGTAGGGGAGGTTTCATCGAACGTTCCCATCGAGGGTTTTGATCGCGAGTGCATTCGTTGCACCGCGTAGCATCAGGGGGTCTACGGTAGTTTCGGTTCGGTGCGCAGATTGGATAGAGAGATACGGTGCGACGATGCACCGAGCAAGTGTGTTACGCGTTCGTCTGATGAAACGGGTATTAGAAACCGCTAAACCCTCCGCCTACGTCACAAGTTTGAGATAACCTATAAATGAAGACATGGGTGCACGGCACACCGGCGGCGACATCCTTCCATTGTCGTTCCTGGGCCTGAACTCCCTCAATCTTTCTTCGACACCAACCTCTTTCATATTCGGAAGCACGTTCAAGATCCAATGTTTCGTCGAATCATCTTCCTTGGCGAGTCGTTTTTGAGACCGTTGTGGAGTTCGACGACTTGAATTCCTTGCACGCCAAGAGACCGGAGTTGTGAACAAACCGGGGTCAGACTCGATGGCGGTCGCGTTCATGAGTCTATAGAGCGCACGCCGGGCTGACATTCCGGGTGGAATCGATTGCGTTGGTCATGAATTTGAGTGATCAGGAAAAAGTTATGCAGTGGCATCGAGCGCAGAAACTAAGATAAGAGAACTTGGACAAAACGAAGCGTGGTGTGTTGGCGTCGGCCCACGCCAGTCCGCGAGAAAGAAACCAGCGGAGGTGAAAGCTTTCCCTTGCGTGAATGGGAACCCTGCGCCAGAGACCGTCTTGGATGTCGCCCCCGCGCTTAGTGGTTTCGGCTCGAAATGTAATGAATGCCACGTGGCCAACTATCTGTTATCGTCTCACCATCTGCATCGACCCGGCAGCGACATGGGGTTGCGAGATTTCCTCTCTCTACCGAAAGACCCCCGTCGGTCACGAAGTAAAGCCAGAAGCGACATCGTCCCCCTCGAAGGCCAAGGCGACGCTGACCTTGTCGTACATCAACGTTCCGCAGAATCAACTCCAGATCTTCGGATCGGTTCCTCGACTTCGACAACGTCCAGTCCGTTGACATCTCGTGATCGTGAATCCAATGGTACGCGAACAACTTTACCCCGGGTGGTCCATCTAACTGCACTTTATTCGCCTAACGCAGATCGCTCCATCTCTGATCGGCTCCGATCTGTTTTCAGAAGAGACCAAAGCAACCGCCAAAAATCCTCAGATTATATCGTTGACCCAAGCGCAGCGTATGAGAAAAAGCCGAGCTGGAAGTCCACCGCGTATGCCACGACCAAGTTAGCCATCCATATGATGAAAGAATCCTCAGACGCCTTCCCCCCTCTCAAGTCTGTTGCGGGAGGTCTCTCCGCCATCCTAAAGCACTGTGATGTACATCCATCTTCATATCACCCCACTCACGATGCTCACGGCTGTCCCAGCAAACGGTGAGGTGTCGCCAAACGATAGAATCGTTGATACCCCGGGTTGAAGGGTTGGCACAATCGCTGGGTGCACCTGTTCCTGAGGGTGAGGTCAAAGAGGAAGAGAGGAGGAAGGTTCTTGAACGGTAAATACACACTCTCCAAGATTGAGGGTCGGTCTGACTTGTATGACTCGTTAGAAAACTGGATAACGTTCTTCGAGACCTTACCCCACTGGCACAACAAGGCGGGGTCACGTCTTTCCTGAACAGCACCGAGGATGTGGATAAGCTTGGCGGCCTGGTCGAGGATATCCGCGACGCCATGATGGATTATCAGGTTGGTCTTCATAGTGCTTGCTCCCACCTTACCTAACGCCTGCGTCAGACGTCTCTGCAACAAGATATATATGATAAGAGCCATAGGCTCATTGTAAGTCTCACCCCTGACCACCTTTCCGTGCGTAGTAACCGGTTAATAGGATGAAGCGGAGCTGGCCCGTCTCGACCGCATGCATCACGTCACTGACGCGGGATACCTCTGCGGGGACAGACAGGGATGCATGAAGGGGACTAGGAGAGATGTCCTCTCCCAGCTTGAACGCTGGTCAAGCGATGAACAAGATAAACGTGTGTTCTGGTTGAACGGTCTCGCCGGAACCGGAAAGTCGACCATCGCCCAAACTTTTGCGGAGGTGAGCTTCGCAGACGGGAAGCTCGGGGCGAGCTTTTTCTGTTCGCGGGATTTCGAAGACAGATGCAACCTTCGATCCATCTTCCCCACCCTCGCCTTCCAGCTCGCTCACCGCTATTCGCGCTTCCGACAGGAGTTGCTTCTGGTCATGGCAGCTAGCCCTGATGTTGGACGGGAGAGTCTATGTTCTCAAATGGAGAAACTCATTGTTGGCCCATTCCAGGCAGCACAAACCTCAGCCCTCATCATCATTGATGCCCTCGACGAGTGCCAAGACAAGGAACCTGCATCTGCGCTTCTCTCGGTGCTCTCCCGCTATGTGGACAAGATCCCCCTTGTCAAGTTCTTCATCACCGGCAGGCCTGAACCTCGGATTCGCTCTGGATTCCGTTTGAAGTCACTTCGGCCTCACACAGATATCCTCAGGCTCCATGAGGTTGAACCCTCTTCAGTGGACAACGACATCAAACTATTCTTGAGGGCCCAATTTATTGAAATTGCCAAAAACCGAAGTGACTGCAACTTTGAAGAGGATTGGCCTGGCCCACACAACATTGACATTCTCTGCAAGAAAGCAGCTGGATTTTTCATCTATGCTTCAACAACTGTCAAGTTCATTGCATCCCAGCACCACCAACCTAACCAAAGACTTATCCTCATCATCTCACTTCCACAAGACACTTCTTATGAAGGAAGGCTAGGCATTGATCTCCTCTATACCAAAGTCCTGGAGCAAGCCTTCCATGATGTGGATTCCCATGATCATGAACTCTACTCCCACTTCAAATCTGTGGTGGGGGCAGTACTACTCATCTTCCACCCACTCCCCATCAACATCCTCTCAGACCTCCTCAGGGGTTGTGGTACTCCATCTGACATTTCCACCTCTCTCCGAACTCTCCACTCTCTCCTCCTTGTTCCAGACAGCACAGAAAATGCAGTCCGCATCTTCCATAAATCATTTCCAGACTTCCTCACAGACCCAGAACGATGTACCAACCCCCAATTCTTTATAGACCCTTCAGTTCACCACAAAGAGGTCTTACTTTCATGCCTCAATGTGATGGAGAATAGGTTGAAGAGGAATATCTGCAACTTGGATGACCACACTGTCCTCAGTGAGGTTGATGATCTTTCCATACAAAGGACTACCTACATTGGAGATGCCTTGGAATATGCATGCTGCTTCTGGACAAACCATCTTGTAAAGATCCCTGGCAGTGGTCATGGTGTTGAGGAAGTCTGCAAGGCAATTGAAAACTTCTTCAAGACTAGTTTTCTGCCTTGGGTTGAGGTTCTCATCCTCACAGGAAACCTTGACACTGGTGTTTATGCTCTTGATGACATAGACCAATGGTATACATTGGTGAGTGATGTGAAGAATTTCCACCAAAACTTATATTTATGTCTGTTCAGACAGGAGATCCCTGCAAGTGGATAAATGATAGCAAGCATTTTATCCTGGAAAATTTTGACACACTCTGTAAATCTCCTTCCCAGATCTATGATTCTCTCACACTTTGCCCTTCTTCATCCTGGCTCTATGAGCACCATCCTGCTAGAGTCAAAGTGGTGGTGGGACCAGTAGAGTGGGGAGCATGCACCCGTACTATTACCTTGGATAGCTGGACACTTACCCTTGCAAACTGGAAAAATGCCATTGCAACTGGTCCACACATGGATATCATTATCTTCGATGCCCTAACAGGCAGTCAGACAGCTATTCTCTCTGGGCACACCAACAGTGTTACATCTCTTGCCTTCTCATTGGGTGGTACACTGCTTGTATCCGGGAGTAGGGATAATACTATTAAGCTCTGGGATGTCCAGACTGGTGGAGTTATCAAGACCTTCTGTGGCCACACTAAAACTGTCCTTTCTGTGTCCATTTCATCAGACAATACCATGATTGCTTCAGGATCTCTGGATAAAACGATTGGTTTGTGGGACATTGGGACAGGGCAGTGTTGTATTACAGTGGAACACAAAAGCCATATCAATACTGTCAGCTTCTCACCAAAAAACCCTCAACTTCTCTGGTCTGCATCTGAAGATTGCATTGTGAGGCAGTGGGACATTGAGGGCCATCAGACTAATCCTTCATATACTGGTTCTTATGTTGCATTCTCCTCAGATGGTGTTCAGTTTGTTTCATGTGCACAGGCAGTGATTACAGTTCAAAATACTGATTCTGGAGCAACTGTGGTAGAATTCCATCTGGCCAACAAAATTCTCAGTTATTGTTGCTTCTCCCCTAGTGGAAGGTTCATTGCTGCTTCTGCTGGTCACACTATCTACCTTTGGGATATCACTGGCCCAGATCCCCACCTTGTCAAGACCCTCATTGGACACATAGGCCCTATCACATCCCTTGTCTTTTCCTCCCCCCTCACCCTCATCTCAGCATCTAGTGATAGATCAATAAAGTTCTGGCAGATCAGTGCCTCATCAGCAGACAAAATTACATCCAACACTGAGCCCATACTGCCAACTTCAGCCTCAATTAGATCTGTCAGCATACAATCAACAGATGGTTTGGCCTTCTCAATTGATTCAGCAGGGGTAGTGAGGACTTGGGACATCTTGACTGGCCTCTGCAAGGAACCCTTCAAGACTGAAGCTAAAAATATCACCTGTGCAGACATGCAACTGATCAGTGGCAGATTGATTGTTGTGTGGCAAGAATCATTAAGTGGAAAAATCCATGTTTGGGATGCTGAGAATGGCAGACTCCAAACAGTAGGTACACTCTGGAAACATGCAAGGGGTCTCAGAATAACAGGAGATGGGTCCAGGGTTCTTCAGGTGAATGATGGGTTTATTCTGGCCTGGTCTATATGGACAGGGGAGCCTGCAGGCAAGGGGAGCTTAGCAGTAAACTACTATTGCAATTTTGACCCCCTCCGCATGGATGGTTCAAAAGCCTTGGTCCGCTCTGGGAAGTCATCAATCCAGGGCTGGGACTTTGGGATCCCAGGCACAACTCCTATTCAGTTTTCTGAAGCATTCTCAGACAGACCACATCTGGATTTTATTGATGTTAGAAAGTGGTCCAAGGACAGTCCAGTTAGGGTTGAGGATAGAGTCACTGGAAAGGAGGTTTTCAAACTTTCTGATACATATGCAGAACCTACTGCCACACAGTGGGATGGCCAGTATCTGATTGCTGGTTATGGGTCAGGGGAGGTGTTAATTCTGGATTTTGGTCATGTACTTCTTAAGTAGAAACCTGTAGTGTATCTAGTATCCTGTAACTGTATCCACTTATGCAAAGTGTTTTTTCATTGACATTTGTCTACCAATTCTATCCCTCTCTGCTGAGAGACACTTGCTGTTAAAGTGTTAACCTCAGTAAGGCCTAGGTGAGTGTCTTAGAGGAGACTTAAGATGATATCATCAAGAAGCTTACCTAATGCTTAGGGAGGCACACTAAAACAGAACTCAAGATAATAGTAAGACTAGTGAATACAAGAGCTAGTGGCTACCATTATACACCAAAGTGGAGGCCCTAACCTGAAGGGCATACAGATCATGCTGTGCTATGCATGGGTCATATTTGTATATATTAGTATATATGGGGCTCTTGGAGTCATATTATCTATGCACATGCCATCAATGTCACATGACTATCCTGTATCCCTAAACACTACACCATCCTAAGGTTGAGTCATCTGAGAAGGCCAAGATACCTAGTCATGTGTTCAAGGACAGGGGAGGACAATTGTGGCATAAGCTAGAGGGAGAGTAAGTACCCCAAGTACACTGTTGCCAGCATATCCACAATAACACTTGCATCCCTGTTGAGATGTGTCATCATCCTTAGCCAATGGCATAGTCACAAAGGCCACATTTTGTCAGGGCAACTCTTGCACCCTACCCAACTGACTCCGTTTTGCACTGATCAAACAATCACGAAGATCAGTAGCTCCTATCGGTGGTAACGCTGATCGCAACGAACGCAAAGCGTGAGGTGACTCAGATGGTGGAGTCCAAAGGAACTGCAATCAAACACTGATAAAGTGATGACCAGTAAACAGAGAACAAGGATAGACTGGTGTTAACCAGAGGTGGGCGTTGAGGTAGACTGAGGAGATCGATTCGGTAGAAAGGTCGGTCTTTCTACACTAGTCCTTGAAGGGGCTGCAAAGCAGGAAACAAGAGAAGAGTGAAGACCTAGATTGATAAACCTAAGGAGCTACTACAGCCAAAGACCACTATATATACTGTAGCTCCTGCGCACAGACCATGCTGACAAATGGGCGTGAGAAGATATAGGAATATAAAAAGGAAAGAGTTTCCCAAAATGAAATCAAAGAATACAATCATGGGAAAGTGATGAGTCAACATAGAGTGGGTCGTGAGAAGATAATAGGAATGCATGTGGGTCATGGGAAAGTGATGAATAATGCATAATAGAAATATGACCAATGAATCGGAATGAAGTGGGGGAGTCCGGACTGGTGATGTCATAGACCCTGAACTAGAT
>Ga0307515_10008365_pt1 | contig 20181 bp, 16 predicted proteins | sample 17_EM_MG_FD_194513 | JGI IMG/M metagenome (GOLD analysis project Ga0307515, IMG submission 194513) | Populus trichocarpa ectomycorrhiza microbial communities from riparian zone in the Pacific Northwest, United States - 17_EM | ecosystem: Host-associated > Plants > Roots > Unclassified | place... | reverse complement strand
CGCTGCGGGACCGGGCGATCGAGGCCTGGCTGCCCCTGGCCCGCCACCTCGCCCACCGCTACTCCGGCCGCGGCGAACCCACCGACGACCTCATCCAGACCGCCACCGTCGGCCTCATCAAAGCCGTCGACAAATTCGACCCCGACCGCGGCGTCGACTTCGCCGGCTACGCCATCCCCACCATCATCGGCGAAATCAAACGCCACTTCCGCGACCGCACCTGGTCCGTCCGCGTCCCCCGCCGCCTGCAAGAACTCCGCCTCGCCATCACCGAGGCCAACAGCACCCTCACCCACACCCTCGGCCGCAGCCCCACCGTCGCCGACATCGCCATCCACCTCGGCGTCACCGAAGAAGAAGTCCTCGAAGGCCTCGAAGGCGCCCGCGCCTACAACGCCACCAGCCTGAGCACCCCCATCAGCGCCGACGGCACCACCGAACTCGGCGACACCCTCGGCGCCGAAGACCACGAATTCGAACTCGCCGAAACCCGCGTCGCCCTCGGCCCCGCCCTGGCCATGCTCGACGACCGTGAGCAGAAAATCCTCACCCTGCGCTTCTACGGCAACCTCACCCAGTCCCAGATCGCCGACCAGGTCGGCATCTCCCAGATGCACGTCAGCCGCCTGCTCACCAAGGCCCTGACGAAGCTGCGCACGCACCTGGCCAGCGAGACCGTCTGAGCAACCGCAGATCTGACGCCGGCCCGGTTCGGGCCGGCGTTTCTGCGTACTCTCTACCGCGAGCCACCGCGAGGAGCGATGCCATGAGTGAGCCGGACTGGGTCGAGCACGCCGTGTGGTGGCAGGTCTACCCGCTCGGCTTCGTCGGCGCGCACCCCGCGGGCCGCGAGAACGGCCGGCTGGAACGGCTCACCGCCTGGCTGGACTACGCCGTGGAGCTCGGCGTCTCCGGCATCCTGCTCGGGCCCGTGTTCGCGGCCGAGACGCACGGCTACGACACGACCGACCACTTCCGGATCGACCCGCGCCTGGGTGACGACGCCGCCTTCGACGCGCTCATCGCCGCCGCGCACGACCGCGGGCTGCGGGTCATGCTCGACGGGGTGTTCAACCACGTGGGGCGCGGGCATGCCGCCTTCCAGGCCGTGCTCGCCCAGGGCCGCGCGGCGCCCACCGCATCGTGGTTCCGGCTCACCTGGCCGGAGGGCGGTGGCCCGCCCGAGTATGCCGACTTCGAGGGCCACGGCGCGCTGGTCGCCCTCAACCATGCCGAGCCGGCCGTCGCCGACTACGTCACGGAGGTGCTGACCCACTGGCTGCGCCGCGGCGCCGACGGCTGGCGGCTCGACGCGGCGTACGCGGTGCCGGCCGGCTTCTGGGCGACGGTGCTCCCCCGGGTCCGGGCCGAGTTCCCCGGCGCGTACGTGGTCGGCGAGGTCATCCACGGCGACTACCCGGAGTTCGTCAAGGAATCCACCGTGGACTCGGTGACCCAGTACGAGCTGTGGAAGGCCGTCTGGAGCGCGCTGAACGCGGCCAACTTCTTCGAGCTGAGCTGGGCCCTGGAACGGCACAACGGATTCCTGGACAGCTTCGTGCCGCAGACCTTCGTCGGCAACCACGACGTGACCCGGCTGGCCAGCAAGCTCACCGACGCCCGGCACGTGCCGCTCGCGTTGGCGCTGCTGCTCACCGTGGGCGGCACGCCGTCCATCTACGCCGGCGACGAGCAGGGCTTCCAGGGCGTCAAGGAGGACCGGGAGCACGGCGACGACGCGGTCCGGCCGGCGTTCCCCGCCGAGCCGGCCGGGCTGGCGCCGTACGGCTGGCCGATCTATCACCTGCACCAGGAGCTGATCGGGTTGCGCCGCCGGCACCCGTGGCTGCATCACGCCCGGACGAAGTCGGTGCACCTGACCAACGAGCAGTTCGCCTACGCGGCCACCGACGGCAGCCGGACGCTCATCGTGGCCCTGAGTGTCGGTGCTGCGCCTGCCGAGCTGCTGGTGCCGTACGGGAAATCGGTTTTGAACGGCACCGCGGAGCTGCAGCGGGCCGGCTCGGCCGACGCCGCGGTGGTGTTGCCCGCCCACGGCTGGGCGGTGCTGGAGGCATGAAAAACGCCCGCCGAGGGCGAGCGTTTTTCGATGGCGACAGCGGATCAGAACCAGACTTTTCGCCCACCGACCGGGCGGCCGACGGCGCCCAGGATCCAGAGGACGGCGCCCACGACCAGCAGAATCGCGCCGATCGTGTAGAGGATCGAGACGTTGAGGAAGATGCCCAACAGCAGGAGGATGAGACCGAGGATCAACATTTGGGGGCTCCGTTCGTCGCCGGCTTGTCCAGCGAGCCTGGAATACCCATGGCGCTCGATTCCCAATCCGCCGCATTTCCCGCAGCGCGTCCTGGTCTGACCCCGGTCAGCGCTTCGGCGGGGCCAGCACCCGGCTGACCTCGCTCGAGGGACCGAACGTGGTCATGAACCGGTCCCGGAACTCGTCCATCTTCCAGATCGGGGCCTTCGGATCCGGCTTGATCCCGTCGGTCCAGCCCCAGCTCGACGCCTTGGCCATGACCGTCTTGTCCTTGGCCAGGATGGTGATCGGCACGTCGTGGCTGGCGGTGTCGCCGACGATGAGCGGGGACGGCTGGTGGTCGCCGAGGAAGACCATCACGGTGTTCTCGTCGCCGTAGAGCTCCAGCCAGGAGACCACAGTCGTCAGGGTGTACTGGATCGACCGGGAGTACTCGCGCCGGAGCTTCACCGGGTCCTTCCAGACCGAGCGGACCGTCTTGCCCTCCTGCTGGATCTGCTTGTAGACCGAGCCGTCGCCGACGTCGTCCCAGTCGATGAACTGCGGGAGCGGCGCCCACGGCGTGTGGCTGGAGACCAGCGGCATCTCGACGAACATCGGATCGTGTTCCACGCCGTGCACGTTCTTCTCGAACCACGAGAGGGTGTACTGGTCCGGCTGCGGTGCCCAGCTGAAGGCCGGTCCCTGGTAGCCGGTGTTGCGGGAGTCGTAGACCTTGTCGTAGCCGTAGAAGTTGCCCTCCGGCCAGGCCCGGGTGGCGCCCGGCATGACGCTCATGGTGTCGAAGCCGGCCTTCTTGAAGGCACCGGTCAGGGTGAGCCGGGTGCTCGACGTGAGGTTTCGGTAGCGGTTCTGCTTGTCGATCCACAGCCCGGACAGCAGCGTCGAGTGCGCCAGCCAGCTGCCGCCGCCCGCCGTGGGCGAGGCGAGCCAGCCGCTCTTGGTGACATAACCGGCCTTCTTCAGGGCCTCGGTGCCGTCGGCCAGCACCTCCGTCGTGCCCCGGTTGAGCGCCGGGTCCTCGATCGCCGAGCGGCCGTAGCTCTCCACGAAGAAGATCATCACGTCCTTGCCCCGCAGACCGGTGAGGAGCTGGTCACCGGGGGTGGTGGCGAACGCGTCGGTCAGCGCGAGCCTCTCGAACGCCTTCTCGTCGCGCAGGCCGGCCTTCACCGTGTGCGCCCGGTCCCAGACGTACATCGCCGTGCTGCGGGCGGCGACCGGGATGGTGCCGAACACCTGGACACCGACCATGAGCAGGACGACCCAGACGGCCGTACCGGTCAGGGCGGTGCCGAAGGTGGCCCGGCGGTGCCGTTCGGCCAGCCGGGTGACCCGCACCGCGGCCCAGCTCATCCCGGTCAGGATGGCCAGGATCGCCAGGATCACGCCGATCAGCGCGCCGACCGCGCCGGCCTGGCCGACGGAGTCCTTGAGGAACGACTGGGCGTCGTCGAGGAGCACCCAGTCCAGGACCGGGTCGAACGGGCGCGCCAGCGTCGTGCGGAAGCCGATGTCGGCGACCTTCTCGATGGTGATCACCGCGAGGCCGGCGCCCAGGATGCCGGCGGCGATCCGCTTCCAGCGGCCGGGCAGCAGCAGGACCAACCCGATGGCGAGGAACCCCTCGATCGGCAACCGCACGTAGGTGCCCGGCTGCTGCATCCGGCTGCCCACGTTCGGCATGATCAGCGCGACGAAGATCGCCAGAACGGCCGACACGGTAAGCGCATGCCCGACGACCGTTCGCAGGCGACTGCGTCCCTTGATCGGCGCCTCGGCCGGCTCCTCAGCCCCGGCCGTCGGCTCAGCCCCGACCGTCGGCTCAGCCGTCGCGTCCGCCGTTGACTCAGCCGTTGACTCAGCCGTTGACTCAGCCGTTGACTCAGCCATCGCGTCAGGCGTCGACTCAGCCGTCACCTCGGGCTCTGCGGTGATCACGGGCTCCGCGTGCTCCGCCGGCGCCGTTTGCGGAGCACGACGAAAGCGGGCAGCGAGTGCTTCACGTACCGAACCAGACAAGACTTGGCCCTCCTCCGGGACATCCCAACAGGGGAACGGATCTCGGCCGGATGTAGTTCAATCGGGCGCTCGGGTACGGGCCGACTGTCGCCTTTTCCACAAGTTATCCACAGGCTGGCGGCCGCTCGACGGGACAGCCCAGACATCGGTGATGCTCTACATTGTCGATGGTCGCTGCCGTCGTGGCGTGGTGACTACGGGGGAACACCGCCACGGAAGGCTTCAGCGTGCCCGTCGGCACCTGGGCTCTCTCTGATGTGTTTCCGCCGTCCCCGTCTGTCACCCGACGGACGCCGACGAGCCTGAACCTCGGGGAGCCTTCCTGTGAGACGTCCAGCAATGTGGTGGCATCGGGTCCTGCCCGTGGCCGTGGCCGGATTGGCCGCCGTGATCATGGCGCCGCAGGCCGCCGTCGCGGCCCCGGCCAAGCCGGTCGTCGAACGGCAGCAGCCGTCGGCCGTCGCTCAGTTGCTCGACCGGCTCGCCCAGCAGCCGCTGGACGCGGTGCCGGCGGACATTCCGGCCGACGAGGCCGAACTCGACCGGATGCTGTGCCAGGACCTGGCCGACTACGACGCGGACGCCGAGGTGCGCGCCGCCGCGAAGGCCGCGCTGGACACCAACGACCCGGAGCAGATCCGCGACTTCCTCGACAACGGCCTGCCGATCTACCGCCAGGCCGCCAACACCCGCCAGAAGCTCGTGGCGAACCAGAACAAGGCCCTGGTCACCGAGTGGGCCGAGACCGGCGGGCCGATCGTGCGCCAGCGCGCGACCGCGGTGCTGGCCACCAGGAACGACGCCAAGATCGCCGACTTCGTCGCGATCGGCAAGGCCGCCGCCGAGGCCGCGGACAACCAGGAAGTGATCAACGCCGCCGAGCAGGCCAAGACGATCAAGGCGCGCGTCGAGCAGCTCGGCACGCAGGGCGGATACGAGGTCCGCGCCGGCGCGTTCGTGGCGCTGGACAGCGAGGACCCGGTGGTGATCGCCGCGTTCTACAACACCGGCTACAAGCTGGCCGCCCAGCGTGACACCGAGGCGCAGACGCAGATCGAGGCCGCGCTGGCCGCCCGTACCAAGGCGGTCGCCGACCTGGTCGATCTCGCCCAGCGCGCCACCCGGGCCGCGGCGGCCCAGAAGCAGATCATCACCGCCAGCGTCGCCGCGACCCACGCGCTGACCGTGACGTCGAACTCGATGGGCCTGGTCAACAAGTACGCCAAGCAGGGCGACGCGATCTACGCCGCGGACATCCCGATCCGCAAGGCCGGCGGCAAGACCCGGACGCCCGAGCTGACCAGCCTGCGCGCCACCGCCTGCGCCGAATACGCCACGACCGCCCGCAACGCCGACCAGGTCGTCGCCCAGGCCGGCGTCGCCGCGACGGCCGCGCAGACCCTGGTCGACACCGGGCTGACCCACGGCGTCGCCTGGTCCGAGGTGACCCAGGCCCAGGCCAGCGCCGGTACGGCCGCCATGCAGGCCGCCGAGACCGCATGTCACGCCGCCGAGGCGACCGAGGCCGCCGCCAAGACGCTGGACGCCGACCGCAACGCCACCGTCGAGGCGAACAACGCGGTCAAGTACCGCCAGGCCGCCGAGCGGGAGCAGGCCGCAGCCGAGAAGCTCGCCGACCAGGCCGAGAAGCTGGCCGCCGCCGCGCAGGCGGCCGAGCAGGACGCCCGCGAGCAGCGGTTGATCGCCGAGCAGAAGGCTCGGGACGCCTGGGCGCACGCCGCGCGGGCCGAGGACCACTACTACGCCGCCCGCGAGCAGCGCGACGCCGCCCGCCGCTGGACGGCCATCGCGGTCCAGCAGCAGCTCATCGCCCGCGACGCCGCCCTGCGGGCGGTCGCGCAGCAGGACATCGCCAAGGCCAAGCACGAGAAGGCAAAGCCGCTCTACGACAGCGCGGCCGCGGCCGCCGACCGGTTCACCGTCAAGGCGCTCCAGGCCAAGGACATCCTGAAGCGGGCCCAGGCGTCGTACCAGAACGCCAAGAGCAAGGAGCTCGAGGCGCAGGCCGCCGAGGCGCGCAAGCTCGCCATGGAGGTCAACTGCAAGCATCCGGACGCCCCCTCGGGCAACGGCTGTCCCGGCCCGGCGGAGGAAGCGGAGATCCGCCGGCTCGCGGAGCAGCTCGGCGTCGAGGCCACCGCGGCCCGCTCCGCCGCGAATCAGGCGCAGGCCGAATCCGAGACGGCCGCCGCCGCCGTCGAAGCGGCCGCGGCCGCCGCACGCCAGGCCGCCGCGGCAGCGGCGGCGGCCGCGGGCGAGGCTCGCGCCGCGGCCGCCGAGGCTCGCAAGGCCCATCAGGACGCCACCGCGGCGGCCGCCGCGGCGAACAACGCCATCGAGGACGCCCAGAAGGCCAACGGGCTTGCCGTCGAGGCGGTGAGCGTCGCCAGGTCGGCCATGAACCGGGCCGTTGCCGCCAAGGCGGATGCCGAGCTGACCGGCCGGGCTGCCCAGGAGTCGACCCGGCAGGCCGCCATCGCATCGTTCCAGTCCCGGGTCACCGGACGGGCCGCGCTGGACGCGCGGATCGCCGCGGCGGGTATCGCCGACCCGGCCGGCGCCACGGTCGATGTGGCCGCCGCCTATGCCGACACCGACAACGACGCGGCGATGGCCATCGCGATCGCCACGGACGCGATGGTCATCGGTAACGACCAGAGCGCGAGTGCCCAGCAGCACGCAGAGGACGCCACTGCCGCCGCACTCCATGCCGCCGAGCAGGCCGCCAAGGCCGAGGCACAGGTCAAACCCGCCTATCTGGCCGCCCAGAAGGCAGCCGACGCCGCCGCCCGCGCGGTCAAGGCCAGCAGGATCGCCGTCGACGCGGCCTTCGGCGCCAGCAAGGAAGCCGCTGCCGCGGTCAAGGCTTCGCAGAGTGCCGCCGCGGCGGACCAGAAAGCGAGCTGGTACGCCCAGGCCGCGGATCAGATGGCCGCGGAGGCCCGCAGCGACGCCACCACCGCCCGGCAGGCCTACAACTCGGCACGGTCCTTCGGCGCACAGGCCAAGGCCGCCGCGGACAACGCGGACAAGATCGCTACCAACACCGAGAACATGACCGCGAGCGCCACCAACATGGCGAACACGATCCACGGCATCGCCCGCGACATCGGCGCCATGCCCAAGAACCTGCAGGCCGCCATGTGGGAGGCCTACGGCGCCGAGCAGCAGGCGCGGGAGACCGAGTGGGCGCGCTGGCTCAAGACCCAGAGCGACAAGGCCCTGTCCAAGCTGCCGTGGGGTGGTGACATCGCCAAGGGCGCCATGGAGTCGTTCATCGGCAACGCCCAGGCCATGTGGGTGCTCGGCAGCTGCGTCACCGGGCTGAACGCACCCGCCGGCGACGCCTACACCGTTCCCGATGTCAGCGTGCTGCCCAACTCCGAGAAGGCCTGCACCACCCTGATCCAGGGCGTCCGGGACATGTTCGACAACCCCGGCGACCTGATCCACCTGGACATGTGGAAGGAGAACTGGCAGAAGGCCCTCGGCATGAACCTGGTGGACTACGGGTCGCTGCTGATCCCGGGGGTCGGGCTGGCCGGCAAGCTCATCCGCTCCGGTGACCTGAAGAATCTCAGCAAGCTGCTCAAGGACGACATCAGCGCCGCTTCTCTGCTCTTCGGCCGGGAGACGATCGAGAACGCGGTCAAGAAGCTCGGCACCATCAACATGGGCCGGCTGCTCGACCTGAAGATCAACACCAAGCTGAAGTTCGACTTCACCCCCGACGAGATCGACGACTTCATCAGGGCCGTCGAGATCCACGACATCGACGCCGTCGAGCAGGCCCTCCGTGATCTGGGCGACCTGCCGGCCGCGCCGAAGCTCAAGGAACTGGGCTCCATCTGCCTGGGCGCCGGGAACAGCTTCGCCGCCGACACCCCCGTCCTGCTGGCCGACGGCACACACAAGCCCATCGCCGACGTCCGGGTCGGTGACCGGGTCCGCACCACCGACCCCCTCACCAACGCCACCAGCGAGCAGCCCGTCACGGCCGTGCACGTCAACCGCGACACCGAACTCGCCGACGTCACCGTCACCAGCGGTGCGGGGCGGCCCGGCACGGTCGAGACCACCCAGCACCACCGCTTCTGGAATGCCACCACCCAGCGCTGGACCGACGCCGCCGATCTCCGGAAGGGCGACGAACTGCGCACCGATTCCGGGGCCGCCGCAAGCCTTGCCGACGTCCGGACCTACACCGGAAGCCGGACCATGTACGACCTGACCGTCGACACGGTGCACACCTACTACGTGCTCGCGGGCGACACCGCGGTCCTGGTGCACAACACCGGGCCGGGCTGCGGTTCGCTCTGGATGGACGCGGACAGGCTCGCGCACCACTACATGAGCGACGACGAGAACGGCATCATGCATGCCGTCGAATTCGGCGTGAAGGGTCCGTACAACAAGCAGAACAGGCAACTGTTCATCGAGGCGATCGGTCGATTCGTCAAGAGCCCTGACACCATCCAGGTCAGGGGCACCTGGCGGAAGACGCAGCTGGCCATCCACTATGTCAACCCCGAGACGGGGCTGCACGCCTCGTTCGCGGCCGACGGCCCCCGGGTCGGCGAGTATCTCGGCGGCTGGAAATCTGAGGGCGATCAGCTCAGGTACCTGCTTGAGCTCGGTGTGCTGTGAGGGGCTCGCGATGACTACGGACGACGACGTGCAGATCATCCTTTCCCGGGACCAGGCCCTCGTCCTTTCGGACTGGCTCTCCCGCCGGATGACGAGCCCGCAATTCGCGGACGTGATCGATGATCGTGCGGTCTGGTCGGCCTTCCTGCGGATCTCCGGCGTGCTGGACAAAGCACTCGTGGAGCCCTTTCGCGACGATTACGACCTGCTTCTCGACGCGGCCCGGGAACGGCTGAACCTGAGGCTCGGGGATTTCGGGCAAGAGCAGGACGGCAAGTAGGGCACACGCCGCCGCGGAGACGGTTGCGGGCGGGTTGTATTACCGGTGTGAGCGGGACACGGGGTGCCCTGGCGAGGGATCGTCAGGGCACCCCCACGTGTGTGATCCGCTCGGGTGGATACGGTTGGAGGTCGGGACCGTACGTCCCGACGCCGACGAACGGGAGACTGCTCAGCCCATGCCCCCCGCTGACGATCTGCCCAGCTTCCTGCACGGCGTCGCCCCGATCCTCGACCGGTGGGGCTATCTGGCCGTGGCGGGCGTCATCGGGGTCGAGAGCTTCGGGGTCCCCGCGCCCGGGCAGACGATCATGGTCGCCGCGGCGATCTACTCGAGCTGGGGGCGGCTGGACATCTTCGCCGTCGCCGCGATCTCCTTCGTCGCCGCCGTGCTCGGCGACAACGTCGGCTACTGGATCGGCGTCCGCGGCGGGCGGCGGGCCGTGCACCGCTTCGGCAAGTACATCTTCATCACCCCGGCCCGGCTGGCACGCGCCGAGCGGTTCTTCGCCCGCCGGGGCAACCGGATCGTGGTGGTGGCCCGCTTCATCGACGGCCTGCGCCAGCTGAACGGCGTCATCGCCGGCATCACGGCGATGCCCTGGCGCACCTTCCTGATCTACAACACGATCGGTGCGGCGCTCTGGGTGGGCTGGTGGTGCACGGTCGCATACCTGCTCGGCACGCACCTGGTCGAGATCATCGACCAGCTGCACAAATACATGTACTGGGCCATCGCTGCGGGCGTGATCGTGGTCGGCACGTACATCTGGCTGCACCTGCGGCACATCCGCCGGCGCCGGGCCCGGGCGGCCGGCACACCGGCCACCGTGGAAGACGCCCCGGCCTGACGATTGCCGAGCGCCCGTCCGTACCCGAACGATTGATGTGCCGCTGTTCTCTATATAGGTAGAGTTCGCGGATGACCCGGCCACGACGTCCTTCCGCGCAGACCGTGCTAGTGCTCCGCGCGTTGACCGCGCAGCCGGCGAAGTGGCGATACGGCTATGAATTGGGCCGGGAGGTCGGTCTCAAGGCCGGTTCTCTGTACCCGATTCTGATCCGGTTGTGCGACCGCGACCTGCTGGACGCGACCTGGGAGGCCGACCCGCCACCGGGACGCCCACCCCGGCACCTGTACAGGCTGACCGACGATGGCCTGCGGTGGGCCGCGCAGGTCGCCGTGGCGGCGGCGCAGCCCGGTGAGCAGCGCCGCACCGCGGTGCGGGTGGCGTGGTGACCCGGCCCGGCCGCGATGCGGCTGATCACGTGCTCGCCGCGGTGGTCCGGGCACTGCCCGCCGATCGCGCCGACTGGGGCCGGGCCATGCGGGCCGAGCTCGCGTCGATCGAGCCGGGTCGAGAACGATGGGAATTCGCGTGGGGCTGCCTACGCGCCGCCGCGGCCCAGGGCAGGATGCTGCGCGGCGGCGTTCACCTGATCGCCGTGCTGGGTGTCGTGGTGGCGGTGTTCGCCTGGTCCGCCACTGTCGACTTCCCACCCTTGACCTGGGGTCTGGACGTCGTCGTGGTGGTCCTGGCCGCGGCCTGCTGGCAGGCCCGGCGCGGCGCAATGCTCGGACCGATCGGTGACGGCGTCGCGGCCGTGCTGCTCCGCATCGGCGGATACCTCCTCGCCGGTGGCATCGTCCTGGCCTGCCTCGCGCACCTGCACCCGGCCACCCAGCGTGCGGTCGACGGCGGCACCGGCCCGCTGGTGCTGGCGGTGATTCTGGCCAGCTACCTGCTCGGGCTGGCCACCGTGTCCGCCCGCCGGTCGGCGGCCACCGCACGGGTGCTGAGCACCGCCGCCGGTTGCGCGCTCGCGGCCGCCGCGCTCTGGCTGGCGACGGTGCTGGCCGCGCCGCCGATCCCACCGTCGGTCGGCCTGGCAGTCGCGCTGACCGGGATCGCCGCGGCCGCGGCGGCGGCGCTGAACTCCGGCCGCCTGGGCAGCCCACCTCGCGGCCTGCTGGCCGCACTGGCCGCCGGCGCCGCCGCCGCGGCAATGATCGTCATCCTGGTCGCGGTGCTGGCCGGCTACGGCCCGGCCAGCCTGATCCCGGACATCACCCCGCACGCCCTCACCCCGGCCGACCGCATCGCGGAGAGCAGGATCGAGATCCACGACCCCTACGTGGCCGTGCTGGTGCTCGGCTGCCTCCTCGCGGCGGCGCTCAGCGCCGCGAGCGTCGCCACCCGGCAGCGATCGACGCACCGGCTCGACCGGGCGACGGCTCCCACGCGCTAAGCCCCTGCTCAGAGCTAACGTCCGCAACTCCGGCGGCCGTAACATGATTAGCTCCGACGGTCCAACACCGCCGCGGAGCAGTCGCCGACGGTCAGGTGCCGGTGGCCGCGCCGTCCTGGGTCGTCGTGCCCGGCTGGGTGCCCTGCTGCTGGCCGCCACCCTGCATCGGCCCACCACCGCCGCCCGGGACACCGCCCTGGGTGCCGCCCTGGGTGCCGCCCTGCTGGGTCGTGGTGGCGAGGTTGGTGTCGGTCACCGTCGTGGCCGTCGCCGTGTCGCCGGAGACCGTCGCCACCACGCGGACGGTGTGCCCGGTCGCCACGTCGGCGATCTGGTCGGCGCCGTTGTCGACCGTCGTCGAGCTGCCGATCACGTACGTCTTGCTGTAGCCGTCCGCGCTCTTCACCGTGATCGCGCTCGCGCTGACCGCGGACACCGTGCCGGTCTGGCTCTCCTGCGTGACGTAGCCGCCGTTGCCGTCCGACACCACGTACGTGCCGTGCAGGGCTGCCGCCGTACCCCCGCCCCCACCGAGACCGCCGCCCCGGCCGCCGCCGGAGGCCTGACCGCCAGTGGTGCCCTGGCCGCCGGTGGATCCCTGGCCGCCGGTGGCACTCTGGTCGCCGGTGGCACTCTGGTCGCCGCCCGGGGCCTGGCCGCCGGCGGCACCCTGACCGGCTGCGCCGGGCGGACCGCCCGTGGCCGCGGCGCTGCCGCCGTCGCCCGAGCCGACCACGGCCGCGGTGATGCCGGCGGTCGCGGCCACCGCCGCGACGATGGCGCCCGCCACCGCGATCTTCACCCGGTGCTTGCCGGCCCTGGCCGGCTGCGCCGCGGCCTGATCGGTGCCCGCCGGCGGGGGCGGTGTCCACTCGGGCGGGCCGCCGGTGCCGGGCGCTAGGGGCTGAGACGACACCGGGTACACGTCGACGATCGTGGGTTCGTCGAGCCCGGGCGCCCGGAACCTCTCGGTGGGGTGGTCGTGAACGGTCATCGGTTCGGGTCTCCCTCTCCTGAGATGTGGTGCTACCCAGAAGAGTTGCCAGGCGGGCTATGACCTGCCTGTGCCCGCGTTAGGCGGACAGTGTGGCTTGCGGCGCGGGCGGTAGGTCGTCGAGGAAGTCGCCGGTCGGCGCGAAGAACAGCGAGCCGGTCCGGGCCGTGGAGAAGTCCAGGATGCGGTCGTGGCTGCCGTACGGGTCACCGAGGAACATCCGGCGCAGCATCAGCTCGGGCACGTCCGGGGTGGCCGCGTACGCGATGTAGTAGGTGCCGAACTCGCCGGCCGCGACCGAGCCGAACGGCATGTTGTCGCGCAGGATCTTCAGCTCGTTGCCGTCCGGGTCCTCGACGGTGTTGAGCGCGACGTGCGAGTTCGCCGGCTTGTCCGCGATCTCGATGTTGTCGAGCTTGGTCCGCCCGATCACCGCTTCCTGCTGCTCGACGGTCAGCTCCTGCCATGCCGCCATGTCGTGCACGTACTTCTGCACCATGACGTAGCTGCCGCCGGCGAACGCCGGGTCCTCGTCGCCGACCAGCACCGCGGCCGACGCCGCCGGGCCGACCGGGTTCTCGGTGCCGTCGACGAAGCCCAGCAGGTCCCGCTCGTCGAAGTATTTGAAGCCGTGGGTCTCGTCGACGATGTGGGCGGCGCCCCGCAACCGCTCGGCGATCTTCGCGGCCAGCTCGAAGCAGACGTCGACCTGGCTTGCGCGGAGGTGGAAGAGCAGGTCGCCGGGGGTGGCGGGCGCGGTGTGCAGCTTGCCCTTCCACTGCCGGAAGGGGTGCAGCTGCGACGGCCGCGGTCCGGTACAGAGCCGGTCCCACAGCTGCGAGCCGATCCCCGCCACGCAGGAGAGCCCGGCCGCGGGCACCCGGAAGCCGACCGCCCGCTGCAGGGCGCTCAGCTCCTCCAGCAGGTCACGGACCGCCGGAACGCCGTCCTCCCGCACGGTGGCGACGAGGAAGATCGCCGCGTCGGTGAGCGGGCTGAGCACCGCCTGGCTGATGACGGTGGGTCCGACCGATCTTGGCGCTGTCACCAGCGCATCTTAGTTCCTCCTCAATATATTGACTGTTGACTATCTATGTAGTTTGTTAACAGTATGACGAGATCCGGTCGCAAGATGGCAGCCCTCGGTGCCCTGGCAGTGGTCGCGGCGACCCTGCTGGTCCAGGCACAGACCGTTACGGCGGCGCGCGCCGCCACCGTGTGCAACCGCTACTGCGACGGCCGCGATGCGGCGCTGTCCCCGGCCGACCGCGTCCCGGTGAGCACCACGCTCTACGGCCGCGCCTTCAAGGTGCACGTGAACGACACCGATGCGATGGCCTGGGGTTCGGTGGAGAACGGCCAGGCCGGCGACGAGGTGTGGCTGGATCGTTCCTTCGACGGCGGGCGCGCCTGGCCGGACGGCAGCCGGCTGGGTTTCGCGACGATTCCGGCCGGGGCCACCGGCCGGCGCACCGGAATGATCAATGTCGACGACTGGAACACCAACGGCGTCGGCGCGGTGCGGGCCTGCGGAAAGGCCGGCGACCGGGCCGAGATCGTGTGCACCGCGTGGGCCCGGAGCACCTGGAACGCGTGGGACCGGCGGACCGCCGCGGCCACCGCCCTCATGATGCGCTTCGACCGCGGCACCGGGCTCTTCGACACGAACGGCTGGTGGACCGGCGCGAACGCGCTCACCGCGGTCATCGACAACATCCGACGCAGCGGCATGCACAGCTACCAGTACGCGATCGCGTCCACGTACGACAAGAACGTCAACGCCCGGCAGGGGCAGTTCCGCAACGAATACCTCGACGACACCGGCTGGTGGGGGCTGGCCTGGGTGGCCGCGTACGACGTGACCGGCGACAGCCGCTACCTGAACACCGCCCGGGCCGACGCCGACCACATGTTCAGTTACTGGGACACCCGGTGCGGTGGCGGCGTCTACTGGCGAACCGACAAGACGGTCAAGAACGCCATTCCGAACAGCCTCTACATCCAGCTGAACGCCGCCCTGTCCCAGCGGATCGCCAACGACACGGTCTACCGGCAGCGCGCGCAGGCCGGCTGGTCCTGGTTCCAGAGCACTGGCATGCTGAACGGCTCGAACCTGGTCAACGACGGAGTCAACCTCAGCACCTGCAAAAACAACGGCGACGTGACCTGGACCTACAACCAGGGCGTGCTGATCAACGCGCTGGTGCAGCTGAACAGGCTGACCGGCGACGCGAACGCCCTGGCGACCGCCCGCCGGATCGCCGACGCGATGACCACCAGCACCTACCTGTCGCCCAACGGCATCCTGCGTGAGCCGAACGAGCCCGATGCCTGCGCCGGCGACGGCGTCTCCTTCAAAGGTGCGGCGATCCGCGGGCTGGGCGTGCTGAACGCGGCCACCGGCGGGGCGTACAACACCTACCTGCAGCGCAACGCCGACAGCGCGTACGCCGCGGACCGCAACAGCATCGACTCGTACGGCTCGCACTGGGCCGGCCCGTACGCCGGCACCAACCACAGCTGCCAGCACAGCGCGGTGGACCTGCTCAACGCGGCGCCGTGACGCAACTATCTGCGCGATCTGCCGCGGATGCGACTGAGCCCGATCAACGACAGTGACATGATGTCGCCCGGACCAGGACGGGGGAATGACCGTGGAACGCTTCGCATTCGCCGGGCGCACGTGTGTCATCACAGGCGCGGCCAGCGGCATCGGTGCCGCCTTGACACTCGACCTGGCCCGGCGCCGGGCCGTGCTCGCGCTGGTGGACCGGGACGCCGAGGGCCTGGAACGGGTCGCCGCGCTCGCCCGTGAGCTGGGCGCGAAGGAGGTCAGCACGCACGTGGTGGACCTCTCCGACGGCGGCGACCGGCTCGACCTGGCCGCCGCGGTCGCGGAGCGCCACGGCGGCGCCGACCTGCTGATCAACAACGCCGGGGTGGCGCTGAGCGGCACGTTCGAGCAGGTCAGCATGAAGGACTTCGACTGGCTGCTAGAGATCAACCTGCACGCCGTGATCCGCACGACAAAGGCCTTCCTGCCGCAGTTGCTCGGCCGCCCGGGCGCCCACGTGGTCACCATCTCCAGCCTCTTCGGCCTGATCGCGCCCCCGACCCAGGTCGCCTACGTGACCAGCAAGTTCGGCGTGCGCGGCTTCTCCGAGGCGCTGCGGCACGAGCTGGCCGGCAAGGTCGGCGTGACGGTGGTGCACCCCGGCGGCATCAAGACCAACATCGCCACCAGCGCCCGGCTCACGGAGCCGGACCTGGACGGCACGCAGGCGGCTCAGGCGGCCGCGTTCACCCAGAAGGCGCTGACCATGCCGCCCGAGGAGGCGGCGAAGCTGATCGTGGCGGCCGTGCAGGCCCGCAAGCCCCGCCTGGTCATCACCCGGATGGCCAAGATGGCCGACCTGCTGGCCCGGGTCACGCCCGGTCGGTACTGGAATGTCATCCAGCGTCAGATCGAGCGGAAAGGCATGTAGGCGCCGTGTCGGTGCCGTGTCAGCGGGCTCGCGCACGCTGGGCGGCATGACAGCTGATCTGGTGATCGAGGCCGAGGGCCTCGTCAAGCACTTCGGGTCGACGAAGGCCCTGCAGGGCGTCGACCTCGCGGTGCCCCGGGGGACCGTGCTCGGCGTTCTCGGCCCCAACGGCGCGGGCAAGACCACCGCCGTCCGCATCCTCTCCACCCTGCTCACCCCCGACGCCGGCAGCGCGCGGATCAGCGGCTTCGACGTCGTCCGCGACGCCGAGCGGGTCCGCCAGGTGATCGGCCTGACCGGTCAGTACGCCTCGGTCGACGAGGACCTGACCGGCCGGCAGAACCTGGAGCTCTTCGGCACCCTGCTGGACCTGGGCCGCACCGGCGCCCGCCGGCGGGCCGCCGAGTTGCTCGAATGGTTCGACCTGACCGACGCCGCCGGCCGGCAGGCCAAGACCTACTCCGGCGGCATGCGCCGCCGCCTCGACCTGGCCGCGAGCCTGGTCGGCTCCCCCGATGTGATCTTCCTGGACGAGCCGACCACCGGCCTGGACCCGGCCAAGCGCGAGGACATGTGGGACGTGGTCCGCTCGCTGGTGACCGCCGGCTCGACGGTGCTGCTGACCACCCAGTATCTCGAGGAAGCCGACGCGCTCGCCGACAAGATCACGGTCATCGACCACGGCCGGGTGATCGCGCACGACACCCCGGAGGGGCTCAAGCGGGTGGTCGGCGGCCAGACCCTTTCGGTACGCCCAACCGACTCGACGCAGCTCGACCTCACCGCCGCGATCCTCGCCGAGGTGTCCACCGGCGCCCCGGCCGACGAGATCCGCAAGGGCATGCTCGCCGTGCCGGTCGCGAACGACGCCGCGATGACCGAGGCGGTCGCCCGGCTCGCCGCGGCCGGGGTCGCGGTCACCGAGCTCGCCCTGCACCTGCCCAGCCTCGACGAGGTCTTCTTCACCCTCACCGGGCGCACCGCGATCGACGAAAAGGTGGCAGCATGACCACGACGCTCAGCACCCCCCGGATCGGCCGCCCGGTGATGCCGGCGGCGGTGCAGCCGAACCCGCGGCCGTTCCGGCTCCTGCGGCATTCCTTCGCCCTCGCCAAACGCAGCCTGATCAAGACGGCCCGGACGCCCGAGGCGCTCATCGACGTGACGCTGCAGCCGGTGCTGTTCCTGATCATCTTCGTCTACGTCTTCGGCGGCGCGGTCGCCGGCTCCACCCACGACTACCTGCAGTTCCTGCTGCCCGGCATCCTGGCGCAGACCATCGCGACCGGATGCATCGCGATCGGGGTCAACCTCAACACCGACATCGCCAAGGGCATCTTCGACCGCTTCCGCTCGCTGCCGGTGCCGCGCTCGGCGCCGCTGCTCGGCGCGGTCCTCGGCGACATCGTCCGGTACGTGATCGTCACGCTCTCCACGCTGGCGATCGGCTACGTGATGGGCTTCCGGATCACCACCGACCCGCTGAGCGCGGTGGCGGGCTGCGCGCTGGCGGTGCTCTTCGCGCTGTGCCTGAGCTGGCTGCCGGTCTACGTCTCGATGAAGGTCCGCACCCCGGGCGCGGTCCAGGGCCTGATGTTCGCCCTGATCATGCCGCTGAGCTTCGCGTCCAACGTGTTCGTCGGCACCAGCACACTGCCCGGCTGGATGCAGAGTTTCGTCGACGTGAACCCGCTGACCCACCTCGTCGGCGCGATGCGCGGACTCTTTCTCGGCTCCCCGATGGGCAACCACGTGTGGTGGACGCTCGCCTGGTGCGCCGGCTTCGTGGTGGTGTTCATGCCGCTGGCGCTGCGGGCGTACCGGAAAAAGGTCTGAATGGGCATGGGGCGGCGATTGATCGCCGCCCCAGCACAACCGCGGGCCCTCGTCAGTAGATGAGCGGCGAGCCGTGGATGAACCAGAGCTTGGCGCCGTCGCCGTCGTTGTCGATGTCGGCCCGGATGTATCCGTCGCCCGACCAGTTGTAGGCGGAGCTGTAGCCGCTGTGCACGGGCGTCTTGCAGGTGACGATGCCGCTGTTGTGGTCGTTGACCCGCGAGGTGATGTCACAGGTGTGCTGCTCGACGACCCGGTCCTCCGAGGTGCCGTTGACCCGGCGCTCGAGATTGACGACGATCTCGAAATTGTCGAACTTCCGGTGGCTGCCGAGCCACGGATAATTCATGGGATACCAGTCCAGGGTGAAATAGGCGTACAGCTTGTTGCCGTCGCGCTTGACGCACGGCACCACGACGACCTGGAGATCGGTTTTGTTGGGAAGGTCGTACTCCTTCTTGATGAGCGTCTCCTCCCAGCACGGGCCCTGCCAGGCGGCCGCGGCGGGACCCGGCTGCACGGTGACGGCCAGGCCGAATCCGACGAGGATCGCCATCGCGATCGATGCGAGCTTTTTATACACTAGGTTCCCCTGTTCGTTCCGCTATTCGTTCCGCTGAGCCGCACCGAGACAATCAGACATGCGCTTCCGGTGGACAGGTGTCGAAATGGCCACCATTTTCTCCACATAGGGCATGCCTGCTGGCAGCAATTCCGTGGAGGTGGTCGGAGTGCGCGTGCTCGTGACAGGTGGCACTGGCTTCGTGGGATCACACACGGTTGCCGCGCTCGCCGCCGGCGGGCACGACATCCGCCTGCTGGTCCGGTCACCGGACCGGATCGCGCCCGCCCTGCGACCGCTGGGGCTGTCCGAGCCCGTTGATCACGTGGTGGGCGACGTGACCGACCCGGAGTGCGTCGAGCGGGCGCTGGCGGGTTGCGACGCGGTCGTGCACGCGGCGGCGGTGTTCAGCCTGGACTCGCGGGCATACCGCCGGATCGGGCAGACCAACGTCCGCGGCGCCGAGACCGTGCTGACGGCCGCCGTCCAGCACGGCTGCGACCCGGTCGTGCACGTCTCCAGCGTCGTGGCCCTGCTCCAACGGCGCGCAACGGTCACCCCGAAGTCCACGCTGTCGAAGGCGCAAGGGGTGTACGTGCAATCGAAAGCGGCGTCCGAGGCCGTGGCCCGCCGCCTGCAAGCCGACGGCGCACCGATCGTGATCGTGCACCCGGGCGGCGTGTTCGGCCCGCACGATCCGCATCTGGGCGACAACGTGCAGCGCCTGCGGAACGTGCTGCGCGGCCGGTATCCGACCTGGCCGAGCGGCGGCTACCACCAGGTCGACGTGCGCGAGGTGGCCCAGGTGCACACGGCCGTGATGTCGGCGGGTGCCGGGCCACGGAGCTACATCGTGCCCGGTCACCACGTCGATGGTCGCGCCATGTTCACCACCCTGCGGAGCGTGACCGGGCGCCGGCTGCGGCACGTCACCCTGCCGGCCCCGGCGATGCTCCCGCTCACGTGGCTGGCTTCCGCGGCCCAGCGGCTGCTGCCCGTGCACGTGCCAGCCGAATACGAGGGCGTGCTGCTCAACATGTACGACACCCGGTGCGACGACTCCCGGGCGCGCGAGGAGTTGGGCGTCCATCCGCGACCGCTGGCGGAGACGTATCGGGACACGGTGCGGTGGCTCTACGACGCCGGCCACCTGACCGCCCGCCAGGCCGGCATACCCGCTGCCCCCGGCGGCCGATGGCCCTGACGAGTTGTCAGCGTCACTGTCGTCCCGCATCCCTTGGAACAGAAACGCTAGTACGCAGCCGCCGTGGTGATCATGGCTGGGCTCCGGGGTGGGATGGCGTTGGTGCTGGGCCCGGTTGGTGCTGGGCCCGGTTGGTGCAGGGCCCGGTTGGTGCAGGGCCCGGTTGGTGCGGTGTGGCGCCGCCGTCGTGACCGGTGCAGACGGGGCTCAGGCTCGGAGGTCGCGGGCGGCTCTGCTGGTCGCGGGTGTTGGCGAGGCGGCGGGCATGGTTGACGGTCGACCCGATCGGGCCCTGCCGGGTGGGGCGTCGTTGTCGTTTGGCTGCGGTTGTCGGCGATGTGGACTGCCGGAGTGGCGAGCGGGGCCACCGGCTGCAATTGTCGACGGCACAGATCGTCGATCGTCGAGATGTCGAGCGCGGCCACCGGCTGCGTCGTCAACGGCGCAGATCTGTCGACGCCACCTGAACCAGTTCTCAGAGGGCATCTAATGCGATTAGTTGGTGATTTGCCCGGTCTCTGGGGTGGGGTCGTGCCAGGTTTGGGTGTTTTCTGCGGTCAGGGTGCGGCTCATGTTGTCGATCATGGCCCAGTGGATCAT
>Ga0307515_10008364_pt1 | contig 20182 bp, 12 predicted proteins | sample 17_EM_MG_FD_194513 | JGI IMG/M metagenome (GOLD analysis project Ga0307515, IMG submission 194513) | Populus trichocarpa ectomycorrhiza microbial communities from riparian zone in the Pacific Northwest, United States - 17_EM | ecosystem: Host-associated > Plants > Roots > Unclassified | place... | reverse complement strand
CGATGCAAGCGCGTACCCAATGAACCCATTCCGACGTATGGTCACAGTTGGCCACAACGCCAGAGCGTTCGTTTAAAATAGGAGACCGACAGAGCAAGAAGAAACGGTGAAACAGCGATCGGAGGGCGATATGCAACGCGACGCGTGGTATTGAGGCCGGGCGCGGAGTAACCCGCCACCGGGGTGTCTCTGACGGCTCTGACGGAGCGCGTCCACTCTGATGGAGCCATTCCGCCCGGACGGAAATATTTTTTGCTGCTGTCTACTGTGATTCGAGGTGCTCCCAGATGCTCCCAGGTTCGTCACCGGCGCTACCAGGTGCTCTGCTATGCAACACGACCAGTTCCCTGGGCGACGTGAAGAGTTTAATTCTCCGTCAGAGGGTATGAAGTTCTGTAAGAACCGTCAGAGCCGACCGCAACACCCTGGTGTTTCAGACGGAAACCGGAATTGTTGCTGATGTCAATCACCTAGCCCTCGCTTGGCGTTGGAAAAACATCGCTGCCGCCTTCAAAATCTTCCCTTCCGGGGCTGATCTGGCTGCCCCACTTAGCTCCCAGTCATATGCGAAGCCCGAATTCATCGGGCCCCAAACCCGCGGTGATGGAAAGGATGCTGACACTATGAGTAAAGACTTCAGAGCATTACTCAACAATACACAACACGCAACGCATCGCACGGCACTATACAGCGGCACCTTTGAGTTTATGAAGCATAAGAGTCGTAATAAGATGTATCAATTTGATGAACAACTGCACGCAATGGAGCTTGGTATCTACCACTGTATCCAGGTGCAAGTTGATGGTTTACAAGGTGAACGCAAATATCAGATTTGAAAATGCACAGAAAGCCAGAGCTGATGCGGAGGGGATCGACGGAATTACTGGGTATGGGTAATGCAATGCCCAGGGAGGTGTTATGGCGCGCTGAATGGGCGTCTGCCATGGCAACTGCAATGACTATTCAATAAACAGCTCCAAAACGATGATGGAGGTTTCGTTAAGTATTGGATAGCCCTGGGGCTCACCGCATTACCAGAAAACTCGGGTAACCTGCATCCCGTCTTGTAATTTGTACAACTGAAAACACCACCGGCAGCAGTTGCTTTGCAAAGTATTCAGCGTAGGACATATCCTTGGCTGTCCGCACAGAATCCTAGAGATAGCTACTATCAGGAACACGGGAGACGGACGGAACAAGCAATTGATTGTTAATAGCCACATCGATCAGTCGACCTGAAATGATGTGTATAATTAGTACTGAGAGAATTGCATTTTGCGCGCTGGTGGAAGGAACGGTTGGAGTGGTGTTCGCAGCGCCACCCATCGCATTGCAATCCCGATGCAAGTGCCTGCCTAATGCACCCGGTCCTATGTATGGTCACAGTTGGCCATTAACGCCAGAGTGTTCGGTTTAAATGGGTGAACGACAGCGCGTAAAGAAACTGTGAAACAGCGATCAACGGGTGATATGCAACGCGACGCGTGGTATTGAAGCCGGGTGCGGAGTACTCCGCTACCGGGGTGTCTCTGACAGTTCTGACGCAACACGTCCACAGTGACAGAACGATTCTGCTAGGACGGAAATATTTTAAGCTGATAATTATGGCTACATGCCGTAACATAACCCTTGTTTTGAAGTAGATGCCACACCGAAGATTGTTGACGTTCTGTTGACGCTCTGGTAATGCTCTGTCGATGTGCTGTGGATGCTCTGTTGACGCTCTGTTGACGCTCTGTTGATGCTCTGTTGATGCTAGAATTAGCAACGGGTCCGGGTAACCCGCGAGCGGTCCGGGTTCGGACCGGTAAAACGGTTTGCTTCGGTTCCATACCTGTCCAAAAACCCGACCCCCTGCATCTTGACGGGCCAAACCCGGACCCGTACCCGTCAACCCTCGGGTTTTGCCGGGTGTGGCTAGACCCGTCGGTTCCAATCTCCGGTTCCGGTATTCGGGTAATTCAATTTCTGGTCGCATTCAGATATCCTATTGCTAATCGCAAAATATTGACATTGGTAGATCGTTGTCCTTTTTTGATGTATTGGCCGCCTATATAATCAAAAAGAAGTGAGAACCGCTCCCTGCCCCATCCTGAAAATGAGAGTCAACGGCGAGTCAATGATTGTTGGTCTTGCTCCTTGGGTAATCTGACCGGTAATTGGATTCAGATGTTCATAAATGAGGTACAGGCTGCCTTTATATGCAAAAGAGAATGTGACACACTCCCTGCCCTATTCTGAAAATGAGCGTCAACGGAGCGTCAACAATTTTTGGTCTTGCATCTTGGGTAATCTAAGTGGCAAATGATCGCAAACATCCATATACCGGGAATTGGCAGCCTTAATAGGCAGATAACAAGCAACGTTCTCATCACAACAACCCGGGCAACCACAATTTAGTTCATAATCAAAGCTGCAACCAAATGATACGGAGCGTTTTCGCCAATAAAACTGGTCACAACTTGGTATATAGCCATTAACGGCCACATCGCGCGTTGATTCACCGTGATGCAAGGCCAAAAATCGTTGACCCCCTGTTGACGTTCATTTTCATGATCGGGCAGGGAGCGTGTTGCTTTCTTTTTGGCCTATAATGGCAGCCAGTACTCTCAGTATGCGTCAAGATGGCCAAGTCTCTGATGAATTACCTGACTTACAAGACCAACAGTCGTTGACGCTCTGTTGACTCTCAGTTTCAGAATCGGGCAGGGAGCATATCGATTTCTCTTTTGCCTATAAAGGCAGCCTGTAGGTCATTTATGCATCTCGGCGACAAATCGCCACGTAGAGTAACCGTGATGCTAAGCCAAACATTGTTGACGCTCCGTTGACGCTCATTTTGCCACGGGCGTATCCGCAATATGGAACAATTCACTTTGGCGTACTATATTGATGATGCTCTTGTGGCAGCCGTTCTGTGCTGTTCATGTACGTTCCCCTTTATTACTACATTGTTCTTTAATGATGCATATAAATATACCCTTTAAAATTAGCTTTAAAGTGTCCGCTAATTGTAGATAATGATAGTACTCAAAAATCCAGTTCCCTTCAGTCAACTCTCGTCTTCGCTGTCACATTCACTCAAATGGCTGCCCTCGTTGACACAACGGCTGTCAGCTGCATTACCACGCAGCTGATAGTGTACTAACCTGTGAATGGACCATCATGAGTCAGCAAATCTGGAATAAAATCCTTATCGCGCATGCGATCCTTAGCAAAAATCGATGGTTGGGAAGCGAAGTATGTATACACACATATACGGGTGGCATACCTGCTGTTTCGGACCTCTCATTGTCATCAGCTGGCACAGGTGGCGATTCGGGCTGCGGTAGCGCCCGTCTTGGTGGAGGTGCACCCTGGCCTTTGCGCCTCTAGCATGTCTCGGGATTTTTTGCGGTGCCAGTTTGGCAAGGAAGGCAGCCGTCGGTTTGATTTTCGCGAACCATTGCCGGGTGCCATTCGATCGCAGCCTTCACCTTGTTGTGCATGGGAAACTCAACACCCCGCTTCTTCTCTTCCCGGACTTCGGCGCGAGGTTTCTTGATTTGTTGTTGTGTTTCCTCTATTGCGGCGCATGAAATCCCTCCTTTGGCCATTTTGGCCATATTCAAGGCAAGATGCATGTCGGACTGTTCAAGCTGTACCCGACCTCCTTGTCTTGCCATAGTAGCTGACATGTTGAAAACCTCCAAGAAATTAGTTGCTGCTTGTACAGTGAGATCCGGGTATTACCTCAACCATATACGACCCCGTAGCCTCCTCTAAGGCCTTTAAAGCCAGTTTCGTCGATTCCCGGCGACGTTAATCACGAAATTCGTTAGCGAAAATCCCAGAACTGACAACATCGTGATGTTCAATTTCGCGGACTGTCCGGACAAATGCCTTGTTCGACCATGGAGATTTGCCGTTACGAGAAGCGATAAATTGGATCACGTAGCTCTCTATGTACCCCAGCTGTGCGTTATATTTTCAGTTGACCGTCGTTTACACAGATATGGATTGACTCACATCTGATCGCATGCTGCTTCTCATTCTTGCTGCTTCCGGTTCTACCTACCTTTTTTAAATGTGCGTCCTGGGTCATATTTTCGTTGGCTACAATTGCAGCATTGCGGTGGACTTACTGGTGTCTGCGTTGCTGCTGAGTCTCGCCAAGGGGCGCATTGCGTGAAGCGCCTTTCATTCGGCTTGATTCAGCTCCAATTGCACCTGGAGGAAGTGTTTCAGGAGCCATGGCTTGCTGTTGTAGAATCATGAGGAAGATGATCACGAAAAGAAGTGGGAAGTGCTGAAGATTATCTAGTGAGCTACAAGTCAAAATGGAATGAGTGACTGCCAACTTGCACGTTCAATTCAAGCTGAATCCTGCCGTGTATAGCTGCAGGAGATTCCAACGGTCGCACGATTACAGTAAGTCGGTCTGATGTTGTTTGTTTGTTTACAGGGTTACATCGAGCTGAACGACAGCTGATATCTCATGTTTGATAGATCTGAAAAGGTCATTCTTCGACGGAAAGGACGTCTGGTGATGTTTGTCTCAAGACATTGCCGGGATCATACATGAATCACACGCTAATTATCAAGTTATAATGTACTGTTAGCATGACTATTACCAATGAAGTGACGGTCAAAACACTGATTTTGCTTTGTTCGAATTGACCAAACCTACCAACCTTGCCATAAAAGACGCAGCTTGCCTCCATGTGGTCCATTTCTTGCAACATCCAACATCTCGCCCAACAACAAGGTCAACACAAGATACAATGGTCAATGCTCCGAAAAAGAACCTTTGGCCACTTCTGGCGGGCAAATATCGCAAATCGACAAAGCATTCCACACGACGATGTCATCAGGCGAATAAAGGCAAGAGTGGCTTGGAGGCAGAAAGGGTCCGAGCGTTGGGAGCATTGCGCAGCTTACGATCCAAAAAGAAGCTTGTTGCGGAGAAGCGACGAGAAACGCACTTCTTAAGCAACGAAGAAAGAAAGAAATCGATCGAGGATTATGTGGAGCGAGACACCGCAGTGGCAACGAAGCGAATTCAAGGCGCAGAGACAGCAATGATGCAAGAGCAGGAACATATGGAAAATGTTGAAAAGGGACGATCGACATCCACTAAGCCTTAAATAACATTTGAGGAGATGTTGAATGCTATTGGAGACAGTCTGAATGATCTTGCAAGTTCCGATGATGAGGAGGATGGGGAAGACGAGGATGATGATGAAGAAGATACAGGGCATGGCAAGCTGAGCGAAGATGACGAACCTGGCTGGGTGATGGGCACATTCTCCAAAACGGTACAGCACCGCATGGAGAGCTTTCGGCAGAAGCAGCTGAGGCTTGACGAACTGACGCACCCGGGATGGGGGAACGTGGCCGACTACTTCCGTGAGAGAGATACGAAGTACGGGACGACTGAATTGAAGATTCCGGCTGTTGGGAAGCCCCAAGAAGACTCGACTGCAGCCACACGATCACTGACAACATTTGGAGAACTTATGCACGCTCTTGATATCGTCCCCGGACAATCACAAATGCCGCAAGTGACGTCTCAACAGGGAACTAGTCAAATGAGGCTGGGTTTGGAGAAACCTCAGGCAGACAATCGCACGGTACCGCCGATGCCCACCGCGGTGCCTGATTCGTCACCACTAGAGCTCGCAAAGCCAGTTCAACCCGTACGCTTTTACCCCTGCATATAGCGTCCCTAGCTAATGACCATATAGATATCGGATTCGGACGAAGACATGGTGACGGCTCCAGCGTCACCGGAAGTGTAGGTAGCCAAATCTGTATTTTTGACGATGTAACTCGTGTAAAAGCAATTTGTGAACCTGTTTTGTTACGTATCAGCTTGTTCTGGATTTCAGTGACCAAATTGTGAGACAGGGTTATGCGTCAGTGTGTGTGCAAGGGTCGTACGGGCCATCCGAATGTTCTAGACTCCAAATCAGGTTTTTGACGAATGACGATCTTTATATGGTGTTGCCTGTTACTGATAAATGATAAAGCAAAACCTAAACTTGAGACGAAATTTACTAACAGAGTTTAAGTCAGTGATGTCATACGACGGAGAGACAGAGCGGTCAAAGCACATGCGAAACTCGCACAAATGACAGCCGACAGGCTGCATTAATCCATGTAGCCAACTAAATATCTCTTCGCTCAGACCTCCTGCACATGGTCGAGAAATTGAATACTGCTTATGGTACGTCATGGAAATCAAGGAGAATGAGCTGGATAAGGAATGGTGAGGAAGTCAGGCTATAAATATCTAAAACTAGTGCATGGAGTGTTATGCCGTAAATTGCCGGCCGAAAGCGTTGAAACGCGATGGACCTACGTCATTGATCATGTAAATGACGTGTATAGTGGTGGCTCAGAAACCGAGATTTCTCGAAGATTTTGGATTCAAATGATATTATATTGAAACTGTATACTGGCTGCCAATAGAGGCTATATGCATTTTTTGTACAATTTTTGAGTACCCAATGACTGTTAGTAGGTCTCTAAGGTAAGCTCAAAGGTGAGCGTCAACGGAGCGACAACGATTTATAGTCATATCTATTTAGTAATCACCAGGCTGCACAGTCGCATCCATCCAAAGAAGAAGTATTTGCCGGCTTAGTAGCGAAAATGGAAAGCCACACGCATATTGCCCCGTGATAGAAATGAGCTTCCACAGAGCATCAACGATTTCTGGTCCTACATCCTGGATAATCACTGGGCTGTGCTGCGGCATTTAGCCAAAATCATAATATTGGCGGCCTTTATAGGCAAAAATGCTATAGACGATATCGCTACTACCTCCTAAAAATGAACGTCAACGGAGCGTCAACGATTTTTGGCATTGCATCATTGAAAATACCGAGGGTTTCGCTGCATCCTTGATTCATAATCGAACTATCGCCCGCCATTCTAGGCAAAACATGGTTGTGCCAACATCGAGACTATGTCCTAAACACGAGCGCCAACGGAGCGTCAACGACATTTGGGCTTGCATCATGAACAATACAAGGGCTGCGTGGCGACATTGAACTATCATCGAACTGTCGGCCACCTTTCTACGCGAAAATGGTTGCGACAACATCGCCACTATGTCCTAAAAATGAGCGTCAACGGAGCGTCAATGACTTCTGGCATTGCATCTTGGACAAGGCAAGGGTTGTGCGGCCACATTGACCCATAATCGAACTATCGGCCGCCTTTCTAGGCAAAAATACTTCGGACAAGATCGTAATCATGTCCCACAATGAGCGTCAACGGAGCGTCAACGATTTTTGATTATGCATCTTGGATAATCTAACCGCAATGGAATACAGAAAACCCACAATGAATTTATCGGCAGCCTTTAATGGCCAAAATGCTAGTGATGAAATCGCGTCCGCCTCCTACAATTGAGTGCCCACATACCGTCAACAGTTTTGGTGGATGCTCAGAACGCCACACTGCAATGAACTGCATTACGCTGTTCCTAAATCGAGTTTTACGCGGTCAGTCTTTGCAATCTATTCTTGTATAGAACTTCACACATATGTATGCAATGTCTTACAGATCTGATTTTTTTGCTTGTAGTTGTAGAGTCAATATTTAAGAACTCGCAGTCTGCTTTACTGTATCGTGACTTTCGCCAGGCTTTCGAGTAGGATCAACCAGCGTTCTAATTCTTACCGCCATGTCAGATTCCAAATTTTTGAACACCTCTTTACTCGAGGTTATGATCTCTTCCAAAAATGAACGTGTCTTTATTCGCGATCTGAGCGACCTTACATTGCAAATCACTTTTGAGGCTTGGTAACCTTCAATGAATGAAGGCTCGAAGCGGCCTATTGCTTGTTATGCTTCTAGACATACGCCGTCGTGGCAATTCTATTTACACTGCGGAATTGAAGAGACCGGCAGCCCTGGCATCATATGTATTGTTTGTCATCAAGTTCTTCGCCATCCATCAGAACATGGGACCAGCTCAATGGGGAAACACTCGCTTGCAAAAGCTCACATCGCAAAGTTAAACGAATTAACAGATTCAGAAGTTACTGAATTGACTAGTACGATGGTTGATGAAACAGCTTTAGCCATCTTGAAGAGGCAAGGAAGTCGAGGAATCACAACAGTAAGTTTGCAGAGGAAATTCAGATTTGACATCCAGTTCAATCCATATCAACCGAAACGGCAGACAAAACGTTCCAAACTTGCAGATAAGGACTTTGACACTTCCAATTTCACCAAGACACGTGGATTTGATATCTCGTGTTAGGATTTGTGTCGCCTCATATTCTATGGAACGCTATATCAAATGTCGAGCTACGGCAGTCATATAAAGCGTCACGCGATGATTTAGTGCTCCCATCCGCTACAACCCTGAGCAACATTTGCCGTACGGAATATGCACTGACAGTGGATGCAATTAAGAAGAAATTGCCATCACGAAACAAAGTTAGTTTAGCTTTGGACGGATGAACATCAACGAACAAATTGGCCATAATGTCAGTCATTGCTTACTATATGAATCAAAATTGGGCATTGCGCGAAGTTCAACTCGCTTTGGACGTGGTTAATCTCATGTTCTTTTCTCATTTCGAAAACTAATTAAGCATGCTAGGTCAAGGGCCAACATACGGGAGCAAGGGTAGCTGTACATTTGAAGGATGTGTTGGATCGGTTTGAGCTCACTAACGGCCGTTTGCTCGGTATTACGACGGATAATGCTTCCTCAAATTACTCGATGACACCCGAGCTGCAATCAACACTTGAGGCTTCGGGAATCGAGTGGCCTGCATTGAGGAACCACATACCATGCATGGCGCACGTCATACAACTGGCTTTGGGTGGATTCATGAGCAGTTTCGGTGTAAAAGAACGCACCAAGGCTTGGGAAGCCCATGAGCGCGATCAGCAATTTGGAGAGAATGAAAGCACAGACATCGGGAAGAGTCAAAGACTTCGAAAAGAGGGCAATGCTAGAATCAATAAGGTGTCGGCCATGAAACCTGGTTTGGCAAAGATAATTGAGAAAGTACGTATCTCATGACATTTTGAAAGTCCTGAAACTGACCTTCATATAGCAGAGAATGCTTGCTGTATTGATTACGCTCACACCTGGTCGTCGAAACGAGTTCATTGACTGTCAAAAGCCAAAGTCCGCATTGCCGTACTTCCGATTATGGATGTGAAGACACGTTGGAACTCTACTCTGGAGTTACTCGAGCAGGCCTACCGATTACGGGAATTCACCCTTGAGTGGCTTCAAAACCCAAAATACACCGAATACCGGCCACTGTTCACAACTCAAGCTGAGTGGATGATTGCGAAGTATGTCATGGAAGTATTGAGGCCATTTCGATATTGGACCCTTTGGATGTCCAAGAGGCATACAGTCACATTGCATCACGTTATCACAGTGTACAATGACATGTTTGATCACAAGGATGGCGTGATGCGAGCTTTGGCCAAGAAGAAAACTCAATGGAAAGAAGACGTGTTCTTTGTGGTGAAGTTAGCTCGACAGAAGCTGTCAAAATACATCGCCGAAGTGACTCCAACGACAGGCATGCTCCTAATATCTGCACATATACTCGATCCTTTCCGCAAGTTGCGATTGTTTAGGAAGTGGCACAAGGGAATGGATATCAATTCTGAGGACGAGACATCCTATACTACCCAATACCAACAGGCCTTTCTGAAGTATGTGGAGAATGAATACTGCGCCAAACATCGACGCATGCCCGTCAATAAACTCCAAAGCTTTCCGAGCAGCCATCTCATCTCCTCTGCAATGGCTTCACGATCCTCTCAATCATCCTGTGATCCAAATGATTTGTCCAGCGATGATGAGGAATACCTAACGCCTAACAATGTGGCTGAGACGACACCCGGACGAAGCGATCGCGATGCGCGCTTATTGAACGCCGCCAGGCTCTATTTGAATTCACCTCCTGAAGCACCAAAGAACTGGGGGCAAATCAATCCAAATCTCAATGATGACCACTCCGACCCAATGGAGTTTAGCTGGACCTTTTGGATACCGGACATAACCGACTGGTGGCGTCAACAGGAGGAAACGCACTCAAAGTACGCCAATCTCTCCAATGTGGCGCGCAACATATTCTCTATCATACTACAGGGTGTCGGAGTGGAGGCCAGTTGTTCCCTTGGCTGAGATGTTATCGGCTGGAGGCAGTCAAAAACCACAGGGGAGACCCTTCGCGAAAAGGTCGTTGTAAGGCAGTTTGCTCGAGCCAATAACTGGATTTTGGCAGGCACTGATCCAGAATTGGATAACGCAAACACAGAAAACGACTCGGAAATGAAGAAAGAGGCGGAGGAAAGGAAACTGCACAGAATGGCCAAGGTTCACGACTTTTTGGAGATGTGGCAGGGAAGCCAAAACCTACGTGCTACACAGAAGGAATCTCGCGCTCAAAAGAAGCAGATGACTGCCGTAGGATACATTTCTGACACGGAAGAGATCGTCAAAGCATCCTGGTCACTCTTTCAACATGATGGTGCGGCTGCATTCAAATTGTAAGAAAGATCTCCTTTGCCACCACCTTTGTCTGCAAAGGACCTCCCTGGAGGACGAACTCAAATCTTGAATGTCCGCTGAATCCGGAGAAACAACCGTCACCCAGTCGAAAGTGACGAGGATAGCGCACCTGAAAGCATTTCGGCCACTGAAGATTGGGTTAACTGGAATGGGGACTTAGATAATCCAAATGACAGCGAAGATGATTGCGCGGCAGACGTTGAATCTGATATGGAGCAAGACAATACCATCAAGGATTCCGAATCCCCAGAGCAGCGGGATGTGAGTGCCGCGCCAAATGTTCCCGGATTGATTCGGCCTACACGGCAGTCAAAGAGACATGCTGAAAAGGTGTTGGTGACTGTCGATACAATTGAAACGAGAAGGAACAAGGGAGTGAAGAAAAAGTAGGACAGAATGTGTCAATGTTTCACCAGCTTCTTTATGTATCTTGACTGAGTGTTTTAGTTAGAGATATATTATGGGCGAATGGTGAGCAGAAGCTTGTAAATATCGGTAGATGAACAGATGTATAGCAGGCGCAATAAAGCTTTCGGCAAGTCACATATATTTTACTCCTGTGTGAGCGAACAGTGCAATAATATTACTGCGCTCGGCTTTACCACAGGGCCAAGTTTTAATCTGGCAGAAAGACTTCCAATAAGTTCAAATCATAATGAAAACTACTTTCGATGGCAGCAATTGTTGAATGGACAATACAGTAAAATGAGCGTCAACGGAGCGTCAACGATTTGTGGTCATGTAAGTACGGCAATTAAACAGTGCTTGGGTCGCTGTTAGGCATAACCGATGTATTGGCAGGTTTTATTCGTAAAAGAGACAGCAACACAGTCATCGCCCCATTCGGAGAATGAGCGTCAACGGAGCGTCAACGATTTGTGGTTATGTAAGTACGGTAATTAAACAGTTTTTTGGTCGCTGTTAGGCATAATCAATGTATTGGCAGCTTTTATTGGCAAAAGAGATAGCACTACGGTCATCGCCCCATTCTGAGAATGAGCGTCAACAGAGCGTCAACGATTTGTGGTCGTGTAAGTACAGTAATTAAACAGTTCTTTGATCACTGTTAGGAATAATCGATGTATTGGCAGCTTTTATTGGCAAAAGAGACAGCACCATGGTCATCGCCCCATTCTGAGAATGAGCGTCAACGGAGCGTAAAATGTTTTAGTTGTTGCATATTTGGTAATCAAGTCATCGCGCTAAACTTCGCGTTCATAACGTAATTATTGACCACCATTATTGGTAAAAATACAATATACCAAAGGTAAAATACCGATTCCAAATTAATCTATATTGCAAGCTGCAAAGCATACAAAAACACATTGTTGGTTGTTGAAAATGCCATTTTAATATGATACAATTAACAAACTCCAAAAACAAGAGTCTTATTTAAATCTATAGATGGACCCACTGGGCGACCCGCTGACCACCCGCTCAATTCAGACGGGTTGGGAGTTTACCTTTGAACCGTACCCGAGTTGACGGTTTGGGTTTATTGACAACCCGGACCCCCAATTTGGCAACGGTTCGGTTTGAACCCGGACCCAGACCCGAAGTGACGGTCCGGAACCGTCGCTAACCCTAGTTGACGCTCTGTTGACGCTCTGTTGACGCTCTGTTGACGCTCTGTTGACGCTCTGTTGACGCTCTGTTGACGCTCTGTTGACGCTCTGTTGACGCTTTGTTGATGCTCTGTTGACACTCTGTTGACGCTCTGTCGCCGCTCTGTTGACGCTCTGTTGACGCTCAGGTGAAGTTCATTTTCAGGTCAATTGTCATTGACATTCACGATATTGCTTATAAAGACGGCCAATACATTGCAGATGGCCAAATGCAGTAGCACAGCCCTTGCATTATACACGCTGCAACACCCAAATTCGTTGACGCTATTTTGACACTCATTTTGAAAATAGGGCTGTGACCTTGTCAGTTGCTCTTATGCGCACAGAGGCTGCCGATAGGTTGATTATGGGTAAATGCCGCAGCATTGCGCTTGGATTATACTAGATGCAACACCCAAGATTGTTGACGCGCTGTTGACACTCTTTTGATGTTCTGTTGACGTGCTGTTGACACTATGTTGACACAGCATCAGCAAAAAATATTTCCGTCCGGGCGGAATGGCTGTGTCAGAGTCGACGCGCTGCGTCAGAGCCGTCAGAGATACCCCGGTGGCGGATTACTCCGCGCCTGGCCTCAATACCACGCGTCGCGTTGCATATCGCCCTACAATCGCTGTTTCACCGTTTCTTCTTGCTCTGTCGGTCTGCTATTTAAAACGAACGCTCTGGCGTTGTGTCCAACTGTGACCATAAGTCGGAATGGGTTCATTGGGTACACGCTTGCATCGGGATTGCAATGCGATGTGTGACGCTGCGAAAATCTCTCCTCGCCTTCCTTCCACCTGTGCGCAAAATGCAATTCTCCCTTTACAAATTATACGGGATTGCAAGGCGATGGGTGACGCTGCCAAAATCTCTCCTCGTGTTCCTTCTACCTGCGCGGAAAATGCAATTCTCTCTTTACTAATTATACACATCATTCCAAGTCGCCAGATCTATGTGGCTATTGACAATCCATCGCTCATTCCGTCCGTCTCCGGTCTTAGTACTTGTAGCGATCTGTGGAATTGCGTGCGCGCAGCCGACAATGTTTCCCACGCGGAAATCTTGCAAAGCAAGGGCTGCCGGTGGTTTTCTCACTTGTACAAATTTTGAGACTGGATCCAAGTTACCCGAGTTTTCTGGTATGGTGGTGAGCGCCATGGCTAACCAGTACTCAACGAAAGCTCCATCCTCGTTTTGGAGTTTGATTTTGAATAGTTGTTACAGTTGCCACGGGAGACGCCCATTCAGCGCGCCATAACACCTCCCCGGGCGTTGCCTTACCTACACCCAGTCGTTCCGTCTATTCCGTACGCGTCAGCTCTGGCTTCCTGTGCATCGACACATCTGAGAAATGCGTTCACCTTCTAAACCCTCAACTTGAACCTTAATACCATGGTAAATACAGAGCTCCATTGCATGCAGTTGGTCATGCGATATATACATCAGGTTACGACTCTTATGCTTATAAAGTCCCACGTGCAGCTGTATATTACCGCGCAGTGCGTTCCGTCTTGCGTATTGTCGAGTAATCCCCTGAAGTCTTTGATCATAGCGTCAGGTTGCTTGCCATCACGGCGGTTTTGTGGTCCCATGAATTCCGGCTCTGCATATGACTGGTGGCTCTGGGTGGCAGCCATATCAGCACCGGAAGGGAGGACTTTGCAGGCGGCAGCGCTGTTCTCCCAACGCTGAGCGAGGGCTTGGAGATTGAGCCCTCTGATTTCGAAGCAGAGAATGCGACGCTGAAAGGTGATTACTTGTGGCAGGTAGTTGAGATTGTGATTGGAGGTGTTCCAACCGTCCTTGAATTTCTTTTTATGTGCTGGTTCATGCCTCTCGGCAGAATACTGATGCAAGGCTCCATATCGACGGAACTTTTCGGCCCTGTGAGAGATCAAGTGCATCCTCGGAAAGTTGAAGTCGGCATCTTACTCCTTGGAAGTATCTATCTCGTGGCTAATATAATCCCGCCAGGCGTTCATAACGCGCTGTTTCTTGGACGGAGTCCAAGTTTCAGCATTTGTTTCCTCGTCAACGTTTCGCTTCTTCACGAGTTCCGTTCTCAGGGGATTGTCTTTGGCCTTTGCCTTTTTGCTGGCTCGCCCGAATAAGAACACATCTTTGAATGTGTGACAACGATGCAAGGAGTTCTCCATGTAGCTCAATGTTGCATCATCATGACATTTATATCGAGCATACTTATGGAATTCAAACAATGTCCGTGTGCACTGAATTGCGCAATTGAATATGGGATGCTGAGCTGGGTTTCCACCTCGTAGAGACTGGCTTACAACTCCAAGCAGGTAAAGGTGGGAACCGACAAAAGTCTTGGCAAAGCAGAAACAGCGCGTCAAGTCAACAACAACGATAGCAATTGGAAAACGGACTGCGGCAATCGATTTCAAACATCGAATTGACCCCGGAACGAGCGTTCCAACACCTTCCAGACCGCCGGTGGAGGAATCCACACAACCGAGTGGATTCGCGTATAGTCTTGGCAGAAAACGCGAGTGACGCGACGCGTCGGCCAGCGAGCAAGCGACAACGAGGACTACCCTAGGAGAGAGGATTGCCTCACAGGAGTGATGACCGAGGTCAGAGGGAGAGAGAGGAGCCACCTGGACACGGGACAAGCGGGACACGGGAGGAGCGACGCCCCTATGGATGTGGCGATGGAGATGGCGACGACGGTGACACCCATCGCCGCAGAGACTACGGGGGCAACCATATTTGAGCCGATGGAGAGAAACGAGAACGGAAAGCGGAGAAGGAGGAGCGAGGCCCCGGCGACCGCCTCGGCCCCCGGGGACTGGAGGAGCCGCATGGAGCGAGCGGCTCAGCAGCAAGCCCGCGAAATAGCACAGCTACACAGAACCATCGCAAAGATGGCAAACATGCTGGACGCGCAGACAGCACTTCAGGAAGCGCAATGGCGAGGGATGAAAACGTGGCTGGAGAAAACAGAGGAGAAGTGGGACGCGTACCACCAGGATGACGTACTGTGGGGCAGAGGCATCACAGACATGGTCACAAAGGTGGTGACCGCAACAGAGGGGGGCCAGAGAGAGAGAGAGGAAAGGAAAGCAGACACCGATGGCGCCGGTCTGGAGGCCTCAATTCACGCAGATGCGACGCAGACAGGAGGACCGGAGAAGCCAGAGGAGCGCCAGCAATCGCAGCCTGGAAGGCAGCTCAAGCCAAAGCCAAAGCCAAAGCCAAACCCAGCACCGACGCCGACGCCGAGAACCACATCGACGCCGATTGCGGTGACGACACCAGTACCGACACCGGCCAGACGGTGGGAGACAGTCCCACCACGAAACCAAAAGAAACCGGCCAGCCCAGCCCCAGCCCCGACGACAGGCTCGAGCCTAGCAGACAGAAGTATAATCCTAAGGAGAGACAAGAAGGTGCCACTCCCCAATAAGATGGACCAAGAGATCGCGTCAGCGATCAACAGAGCGCTCTTCCACCAGCAGGCTCCGGCCCACATTCGGATCATGAACGCAAGAAGGAATGCTAAGGGCGCGATCACCGCAATCACGCACCAGAACGCGACAGCAGAGATGGCCCTGCAGTACCACTACATCATCATCACGGCAGCGAGGACTGTCGACAAAGGAGCCGTCGACGTCGAAGAGAATGAGTCCTGGGAAAGACTGAAGATCCATGCGGTGCCTCTTGTACGGTACATGGGAAAAGGCACTGAAGGCCTGCAGCAGATGCGAGAGGAATTCGAAGCGGAGAACGAAGGCGTAGCAATCCCCGCCCAAGTACGGTGGCTGGCGAACCCCCGCACCATCAGGGAGAGGAGGCAGAACGGAGAAATTGCCGCATCATCGGTAGTCTTTGTCGTGAAGGGGAACAAGGTGGCACATCGCTTGGTCCAGATGGGCATCAAGGCGGCCGGAGTATGGTACCGAGTCGAAACGTACACGAACGCGGGCCCTGACAGCAGATGTGAGCTCTGCTGTGGATGGGGTCACATCGAGAACAAATGCAGCAGTAAGCCCACGTGTGGCTACTGCTCAGGTCATCACCGGACAAGCGATCACAGCTTCAACGTGGTGGGGTGCACGGCGAAGCAGGGATCACTCTGCGGCCACACGATGGAGAAGTGCCCCAACTGCAAAGGAAATCATATTGCGTTCAGTAACAGATGTGCGAAGAAGACTGAAGCCGCTAGGGCAGCGCGGCAGAGCAGGAAAACAGGGCTAGAAGGACATGCATCCATGAGGGAAGTGACTGGGGCCAACAGAGTAGCACTTGGCACGAGACAGGCGAGGGGTATAAAAGACGACGAAGGGGAGCCAATGGCCGATGAAGAGGCAGATGACACAAGGGAGAAGGAGGGGGCAAAAGGGGAGGGAGACGTAATAATGGCCGAGACCGCGGGGGAGATCGAGATCGAGATCGAAATGGGAGCCGCCGCCTCCAATGATTAGAGCAGTCCAGCACAATTGTGCCAGGTCCTACGCGTGGACCATGGCGGCGCTGGAGACGGGAGTGGAACGAAAAGCAGATTTGGTAATGTTGCAGGAGCCGCCGGAGGAAAGAGGAGGAATTGGAATCAGCCATTCAGCATACGAGATTAGGAAACGAAAGAGAGTTTGGACAGCAGTGCGCAAGGGGAGCGGCTTGGCAACTGACGAACGGACAGACCTGAGCAGGGGCGCGAACGACGATGTCATTGTGACTGATGTCAAGAGAAGAGGAGAGAAGATGATGAGGGTTATCAATATTTACGATCAAAGAGACGTGCGGACCAGGGAGAGGCAAGCGAGGAAGATAAACTGGAGCAGAATCATCCGACAGAGAGGAGGCGGCACAATACTCGCGGGCGACTTCAATGCACACAGCCGTAGGTGAGATCCAAGATGCAAGGAGCAACGCGATGCGACTTTCTGGGAGGAGATTATAGACGAGTACGGACTGGAGATTGGAAATGACGACCAACCCACTCACCACTGGTCAAGGAACGGTGAGCAAGGTGAGTCGACAATAGACCTGACCTTAGCCAGCCGACCGATCACGCGATGGACCATACTGGACGGGAGGCACGCCACAGGCTCTGACCACGAGGTGATCGAGTGGGAGTTCAGCGTCGATAAGCAGGAAGAGGCGGACCACGTGCAGGTCATAGGATGGAACTTGGCCGCCATGTCAAAAGAGGACGAGAAAGCAGCAGAGAAGCTGTGGAAGGAGCTGGAGGGACACAGAGCTCGCCTAGACGAGGAGTGCACAGGGGACGAGGTAGAGCGGGAGGCAGAGTGGTGTCAGGAAACGCTGAGCAAGGTCGTGGATGCCAAAGCGAAGAAAATAGGAATCTGCGCCCGGTCGAAGAGGTGGTGGAACGGTGAGATAAAGGAGAGGAGAAGCGCATTAGGGCGAGAGAAGAGGAGGGGAAAGAGGTCAGAGGCGGCGGCGCACGCAAAAGCGGAACTGCAGGGGTCGATTCGGCAGTCCAAGAGCCGCATGTGGAACGAGTACCTGCTGAACCTCAGGGGGGGCGAGGTCTGGCGGGCAGCAAAGTTCGCCAACCCTCGAGCGGGAGCCACCATGGAAGCGTTGACCGACAGAGAGGGAAAGCAAGCAAACACCATGGCCGAAAAGGAGAAAATGCTCAGAGGAGAGTCCTTCCCAATGAACGATGGCGATCAGTACTATGAGCTACCCCCAGCAGGCCAAGCCCACGAGCGCATAACCGAGCAATTAGTCGAACGAGCCCTATTCTCGCAATCGGTCAAGAAAGCCCCAGGCCCAGACAAGCTGTCCTTCGGAGCCATATGCCTACTCTGGAGATGGAGTAAGACGAGAATCGTAGAGTTAACAAAAGCGGCGGTCCCAACGGGACGTCACCCAACTGTTTGGAAGCGCGCGAGCGGGGTGGTGATTCGGAAACCAGGAAAGGAGGACTATACGAAGCTAAAATCGTATCGAACGATCTCTCTGCTCAGCTGCATGGGAAAAGTCGTCGAGAAAGTAGTCGCCAAGCTGCTGTCCGAAGAGGCCGAGAGGAGAGCACTATTAAGCGACGGTCAGTTTGGCAGTAGAAAGAAAAGATCGGCCATCGACGCAGCGGCCATCATGGTCGACAGGGCGCACTCGGCATGGAAAGAAGACAACATCACGGGTGTCCTCCTAATGGATATCAAGGCAGCGTTTCCAAGCGTAGCGAGAGGGAGGCTGATCCATGCAATGAAAGCCAAGCGGATAGATGGAGACCTCATACGATGTACCGAAAGCTTCCTCTCAGACAGGACAGTGGAGATGGTAATCGAGGGCAATGTCCTGCAGAGCCACCCCGTGGAAGCGGGCGTTCCACAAGGTTCACCAGTGTCGCCGATCCTTTTCGCAATACACACCGCTGGGCTAATAAAGTGGGTGGAAGAGAGAATCCAAGCTGAAGGCCTCTTCTTCGTAGACGACCTTGGATGGATAGCAACCGGAAAGGACGTGAATCAGGTGGTCAGGAAACTCGAAGCCTGTGCAGCGGAGAGCATCGAGTGGGCAAGCAGGCGAGACCTCCAGTTCGACACTGCGAAGACGGAAGCAGCACTCTTCACACGCAGGAGAGGCCACAAGAAGCACCTCCGGCCAAAACTCACAGCAAAAATCAAAGTGGGAGACGGCTTCGTCCGGTTCAACAAAGAAGCGACACGGTGGCTGGGAGTATGGATGGATGCCCACCTAACGTTCAAAGAGCATCACAACCGCTGCATGAAGAATGCAAGGGCAGCAGAAGCCCGACTGCGCGTACTGACGAGGATGCACGGAATCGTCCCAGAGCGGGTAAGGGCCGTTCAAATAGCCTGCGTCCAAGCGGTTGCACTATACGGCAGCGAATTATGGTGGGACCCGAAAGAGATCGGCAGACGAGAGGACCTTCAACTCCTCCTGAATAGGCAGGCCAGGTCAACCCCGGGCGCTCTGCCCACGACGCCACTAGGTCCGCTCATGAGAGATTCAGGACTGACACCTGCGCCAGTAGCCCTCGACTCCAGGCAGCAACGATTCGCGGCGAGGCTCGGAAGCGCATGCGAAGGCTCCAAGCAAAAGGAGACGTACAACCACCCCACGTCTGGCGCACCGATATGCAGAGTCATCAAGAAAGAGCACGAACGAGGCCGGGAGGCAGAGACGATGCGCTGGCCCCGCCCGGACGAAGAACCGGCAGTCAAGACGGTCATACTGAGCGATGACACGGCGGCAAAGAGAGAAGCGAAACGCTGGGCGAGAGAGAGGGAGGCCAAGGTGGGTGCGGGGGTCTGGATGTGGTGGACGGACGGATCGCGATCCGATGACGGCAGAGTGGGAGCCGCGGCAGTGTGTAAGCACAGAGACGGCTGGAGAGCTTTCCGCAGCCATCTCGGCACCGGACGAATGGAGGTCTACGACGCAGAATTGTGGGCCATAGGACTCGCACTCCGGGAGTCAGTAAAGAAAAGGGACACACTGCAGACACACGGAGTAACGAAGGTAGCCGTCTTCAGCGACTCGCAAGCAGCCATTCGACGAACGGAGCACCTGGAACCTGGGCCAGGGCAACACCTAGCCAGGTGGATTAGCCAATGCGCAAGGAATCTCCGCGAAGCCGGCATAGAGACTGAAATCCACTGGGTCCCAGGACACTCTGGCATCCCCGGAAATGAGGAAGCAGATCGCCAAGCGAATCTAGTGAGAGAGGGCCGCAGAGCAGGCACAGTACGAGAACGAATATACACCTTGGCGGCGAACAGGACCAGACGAATCTCAGAAGCAAAGACGGCGGCGAAGGCTGAGTGGGAGGCCGACAAATGCAGTAAGCACCACGGATATAGACTGAAAGGCAAAGCTGGAAACAAGAGACCCATCCCAATGAACAGTGTGAAGCCTCTGGCAGCCAGGTTCTACCGACTGAAGTCCGGACACGCGCCAGTGGGGACGTACCTAAAACGGTTCGGACACCGAGACGACGACAAGTGCTGGTGGTGCGGCTGCGGAGGCAGGACGGTAGCCCAGACGCGGGAGCATCTATTCCGCCACT
>Ga0307515_10008363_pt1 | contig 20184 bp, 1 predicted proteins | sample 17_EM_MG_FD_194513 | JGI IMG/M metagenome (GOLD analysis project Ga0307515, IMG submission 194513) | Populus trichocarpa ectomycorrhiza microbial communities from riparian zone in the Pacific Northwest, United States - 17_EM | ecosystem: Host-associated > Plants > Roots > Unclassified | place... | reverse complement strand
CTCTAATAACATAGTTAGATAAATTAGCTTCTATAATACTTATTCGGTTTAGGTTAAAGTATTAGAGTATAGGCGTAGTAGTAAATATAACCTTTAGATAAGTAAAAGCCTTCTTATATTCCTTATTAAAGATAAAGGCTTTATCCATTTAGGTTAGGGCTATAAGGGGTAAAGCTTAGGCGGAAAAGTTATTAATAAACTGTTAGTAGTGTGGTGGGGTAAAATAGGCCACTGCTTAGTGCCTTGGCATTTTCCTGTATATATTAAGCCTTTGGCTTCTCTCCTTCTCTCTATCAGGACCTACCGGGAATACATTCTTTCCTTTCTTCTTACTGACTGCTTTCCTACTAATTGATTACGACTGACGACCGACTAACTAACTAACTAACTAACCGACCAACCGACCGACCGACAGACAGACAGCACTGTGACTTCCTATCTAAGAGAGACCGCGCACACTACCATAGTAGAAATTAGTAAATCCTATAAAGGCTCTTACATCCTTAACATTCTTAGGTTCTTACCAGTTTACAATTACTTTAACTTTCTTTAGGTTTATTTATATACTATTTATAAAAATAAAAAGCCTAAGGTATAGGATTTCTATTTTATAGAAATTGTATTTATCTATATCTAATTATAGACTAGCTCCTTATAGGGCTTATAAAATAAGATTAACGTACTTCCGGTATTTAGTTAGGTTATTACTATATATTAGGATGTTATTAATATAAGCAGTATAGAAGATATCTAGGTAAGGACGTAGGGTATTATTTACGTAATATTAAAATGAGCTTGGGGCGTTTATAAGGCTAAAGGGTGTTACTAAGTACTTAAATAATCTATATTAGGTACGGAATATAGTAAGCTATTTATCTCCTTTTATAATATAGAGGCGGTTAAATATGGAGATAATATTAAGCTTTATATAGAAGCGAGTCTTACTTAGTTAGTTTAGCGTCTCTTATATTAGTGGGATCGGATATTAGTTCTTAACGGTAATAGTATTAAAAGCTTAGTAGTCTATATAGAAGCGTAAACCGCTACTAGGTTTCTTAACGAAGATTACTAGTACGGCTATAGGCGACAAGCTTACTCTAATAAATTCTTTACTTAGGTTCTCGTCTAAATACTTTTATAACACTTAGAGTTTATTTTAGAATATCCCGTATAAGGGTCTAAACCTAGGCTGCTTTCCTTCTTTAAGTATAATCTTATAGTTATACGATCGGTATTCCGGTAGCTTATCGGCTTCCTTTTATAAAAATACCTCTAGGCGGTTATAGTACTCTACTAGTACCTTTATAGCGGGGTTGGTGTGCTTCTTCGGTGCTAAAGCCTTCTTAATATTAGCTATAGTAACAGTAAAGATTATATATTTAGGTTTCTTGGCAAGTCGCGTTAGCAAAGTAGCTCTAATTATATAGATATTTAGGGCGTTAAGCGGGTTCTAGTTATCTGTAGTTTCTTATATAGTTTCTTACTTAATTTTAGGTTTAGTATTAGGTATAGAGTTAGTATTAGATTTAGGTTTAGGTTCTTTAAGTATCCTTTTTATAGTAGAATACTAGTCCTTTTAATATCTTTGCGTAGTAAGCTTAAGCTTCTACATGGTTTCAGGTGGTATAGTGCTTAGGATTAATTTACGGGGTTTAGTAGAATTTTTAGGTCCTTAATAGATATCGGTAGAAATCTTACATCGGTAGAATTTAGTGGAATTTCTAGGTTAGTGGAATCTGGTAGATTCCTTAGACGTAAGGTAAACATTTATAGAAATTTTAGGCTAGTGGATCCTAGTGGATTTTCTAGACTTTGGTTTAAGGTCTAAGTAGCGAGTTATAAAGCACTTTTACTTATAACGGGAGGCGGTAAATAGAAGCTTAAGGTTGTCCTAGTTAATGGTTACCTTATATAGCTTTATCTAGGGTTGTTTAAGAGTTACTAGGTGGCCTAAGGTAGTTATAAAGAGCTTAATTAATTCTTTATAGTCTAGGTATTAGAGTCTTAGAACTATTATATAAGTGATACGGCCTAAGACAGTGCATTTACCATTAAATCTAAATACGTTAATATGCTAGTTAAGGGGTATTAGGGTAAAACTATTGTCTTACGCGAAGATCTTATTAATAGATTCTATGCCGCTAGCTCCTATATTAATTAGGGCTTAAGCGTTAGCCTATTAACCTTTTTACTAAAGGCGGTAGTTAATGGTTATACTATAATTCTAAGAGTTAGGGTTTATAACATCTAAAGCATTTAATAAGATCCTGTAGTATAGCTATCCTAAAGAGCGACTTAACTCTAGGACGTACCTTTTAGTAGTAATTAGGAAGGGGTTCCTATAGAACGTTGGTTATAGCTTCGTCCTTATAAGTAGTGCTTAGGGCTAGTGCTAGATAAAGATTGGAGACAGTAACTAGTAAATTAATATAGTAAACAGCTGCTAGTATTAGCCGTTTGTAAGTTGTTTTGAGGTATAGGGACGGAGTAGTATCTTAAGATATAAGCCTTGCTTCTGCATTTAAAGTAAAGGCCTAGCTTAATACGTCGTTCTTATTTAGGGGACCCTAGTAGAGCGTATTCTAGGGTCCTATTGTTAATATCCATATCATTAGGGTGCCTAAGTTAGGTCAATAACTTAGTAAGCTTTTATAGGGCTATCGTGTTATATTAAGGGATAGGCTTCGGTATTAGGCGTAGTATATTATTATACCGTTTATTAATAACGTTTATATAGGCATTAAAGGCTCCTAGTAGGTCTACGCCTATTAGGGAAGTCTTTAGTTTAGGGCTTAGGGATTTAATAAGACTGTTAATTAGTGCGGAGTTATTCCAGCCTGTTTCCTTTACATAACGGTTAAATTTAGAGAAGTATACTAGGAAACTTTTTATTTCTTAAGCTATATAGTTTATCTTTCTCTAAGTAGTAGCTTAGCGGTTTAGATTATTATATATAGCTTTAAGAAGTACAACTAGGCTTTATACTAAGTTTGGGTAAAGTATTACGGACGCTTTAAGTACGATGTTACGACTACTAGGAGAAGAGTCGGAAGAAGCTAGTTGGTTAATAAGAGCACGGTCCAGAATAGATCCGGTAGAGCTATATGATAAGGAATAGTAACCGAGGTCATATAATGTAATCTGTATAATCTATAAAATCTGTATAATCCGTAATAAAGCAAATAGAGCGCACATATATTACGTATAAGAAAGATTTTATAGGAGTACGGTTGTGTATTTAAGGACCCTTAGTCCCTACCTAGATGCTTCCTTCCTTATAATAATTCTTAGAATATAATTAGAGTTAATCTATTAGGCAACCACTCCACCAGTTATTATCCGTTGTTAACTTTAATTTATATTACCTATACACCTAGCCCATTAACAAGCCTATTATAGTACTTGCTATAAGGTTCCGTTACATAATTACTACCTAGTTACGGTATTAAATATAGAAAGTCGAACAACATGCCACCGAAAGCAGCCACCACAACGCTATTAACGGCGGCAACTACGTTAGGGTTAGGGGGTGACACCAGTATAGCGGACACCGACTCACAACAATCTGTAACGGTAGGATAATTATAAGAAATAGTTAACTAGTTAACAGAGAATAATGCAGTACTTAAAAATAGGATTAACGGGATAGGCGTAGTAAAGGTTAAGTTACCATTAATTAAAAGATTCTTAAGAGAGAGATTAAAGCTTAAAGGATTCCTTACGCAAATATATTTTAAAGTTGCGTAAGAGGGAGCAAAGCTAGCGACATTTATGGATTAAATAGCGTATACAGGGCTATTCTTAACAGGAAGAGCACTTAAATAGTTTAAGCCTTACCTTATAGAGATACAAGCAAACGGAATAATAACTATAAACCAAGAAGTACGGTTTATATTTTTAAGCTAGAATAGATTTATAGAACGACTTACACAAATATTTAGAGACCTAGAGGCGACAACCACGGCGGAAAGAAAACTCTAAGACATTATATAGCGAACCTTAGCAATTGAGTATATAACGCAGTTTTAAACATTAGTAATATAAGTTAAGTAGAATAATAAGGCGCTTATGGCATAGTATAAGTAGGGACTTAAGGCTAAAGTCTAAGACGTAATTATTCTAATGGAAGATACGGACACCCTAAGGGAACTAATAGATTAAGCAATAAAGATTAACAATAGGATCTACTAAAGGGAATAGACTAAGAGAGGTTAGGACAAAGTTCTATAGTTGTATAAGACGCAGAGTACGCAATAACCAAAGCTAAGTTAGAAACTATGGTATAGCGCAGAGCTAATAGACCTAAATAGTACCAAAGAAGCCTATAAGAGATAGAGTAAGAAACTATAAAAACCTAGAGGTTAAGGATCTAGTAATTATAGGACTAAGGAGCAGAGGCTAAACCAGGGATCTTAGTAGTAAAAAATATTTAGGCGGACTCTATAATAAAGTTAATGGTTTAGAGACAGAGCTTATATAAATTACGGAAAATAAGGTTACTTCGCGAGGGATTATAAAGATGGTTAGAGTTACTATATAATAAAGGGAACCAGATTAGCGGCAGAAAACACATATATATAGAGAGATAATAGTGTACTACAAGGAATAAAGGAATGTTTAATTAGAAGTTTTGCGTTTTATTATAATAACGCATACCAAATTTATAAAGACGCTAAGTACGGCGCAAGCTATTGGCTATAGGAGCTAAAATCTATAAAGTGTAGAGGGACTAATGAACCAGTTCGCAGATCGGATATTAAGGACAATAAATTTAATATAGGCAAAATATTCTATAACAATAAGGCAATAAAGGCAGCTTACTAGGAGCACGCAGACCTTAAAGATGTTATACTAGAGGTAGAGGATAATTCCACTATAGAATAGGGAACATTAGTAGGGATCGAGACCCCACTAGACACAATATCTATCACTTTATAAGACATAAGGGAAGTAGGACAGTAAACTACTTCGGCACTTAATAAAGGCAAAAGGCTAAAGGCTTAAGATTCTTATAACGAGATAAGAGACGACCAAGATTCTTAAAATAAGATAAGGTATACCTAAGGACCCATAATGGACGAAAACCGATGGAGTAGGGCAGCAGCTTAGTTTAAAGACATACGAATAAGCTCGGGATAAGAATTCCTAACGGCACAAAATTCCTAAGATGGGATAAGTGAGATTTAAGACTTTTAAGATAAGATAAGAATACTATAAAAGCCTAGTTAGACTAAGGCGGGAGCTAAACTTAAGTTAGAAGCAAGCTTAGGATTAAAAAATCTAAGGGATTAAGAATTCGGAGCGCGAATTAGAACACCTATAAGTAAAAGGCGAGAGGCTTCTTTATAGATTAGAGAATCTACAATATAAATAGTAGTTAGACTAGGAGACAGGTATATAAACCTAAAAGACTTACTAGGGGAACATAGTATTTAGCCTAAAGATCGAAAGGTTAATACTAAGACTAAGAAGTAAGGAGACTTTAAGGATCTACTTATAAGACGTAATATAAAAGAAACCATAGAGGAATTCAGAGTAAGAATTACCTTATAGCAAGAACAGAAACTAGATAAAAGATCTAGTATATTAGGACGTATAAGGGATAGAGCGCTAGTATAAAGGATCACTAATAGGCCTAGAGCAGGTATACTAAGAGCTAAGTGGCTTATTAAACTGGAACAAAAAGAGGATCTAGGGATTTCTACTAGGTTTAAGGAACGACATACTAAAGGCTGTCATAATATAGTAATAAAGAGATATTTCCTTACGAATAAGCCGTATATACTTAAGCAGCTATACTAAAAGTGGTATAGGCAACGATATAATAATAAGTGGGAAGATTTCTATATATAGCTAGACGAAAAAGTTGTCTAAGACTACCCGATTATAGAGAAGGCTATAACCCATATTAAGGGAGCCTTAATTATAACGCTAAAAGACCTAGAGGAGTAATTAGAGGACTAGAGAAGTAAAAGGCGAATTTTAGTACCTATAAACGAAGTTATAACGCTTAGATTAATATAAGAAAGGTTTAAACTTAAGGACGAAAACGAACTAAGAGTTAACCTAAGATACTAAGCATATTATACACTATTGTGGATAGTATACGTGGATAATGCGTGTAATATGCATAGAGCACTAAAGGATAAAAATTGGAAGTATCTAATAAGGATATATTAGATGACGGATAAGGCGAAATATCAAAATGCTAAGTATATACATAGTTGGCACTTAGTAGAAGTTTAAGAACAAGGGGACTTAATACTTTAACTAAGAAGATTCCTTACGGAAGAATACCTAGATAGACGATAATGGTGGAAATGTTTAGAGAATACCTATCTATAGCACATTAAAGATAAAAAGCGAACTAAGTATTGGCCTAAATTAGACTAAGTATAAACAGGATCTAGTAGCTAATAGTTAGGAAAAGTAGAGGCCTATAGAACCAAAGGAAGTTAGTAGTAGAGCCTTAAACCCTTAAAGGAATTTAAGGACGACCTAAATTTACGAGTTAAATGGCAAGATTAATAGTTTGAGGCATTAATAGATAGTAGAGCAATAAGGAACCATATCTTGCTAGCAGCAGTTAAAAGAATAGGGCTACTACATAGGCAGAAGGAACGTTCTTACCTATTAGTAATAATTTTAGAAGATCTAATAGCCTATAAAGGAGGTATTATTAATCTTAAAACAGGACCTATTTAGCTAACTATTAAGGGAAGATAAATTAAGATATCTTTTAATATATTACTATTAGGGAATAATAAGGCAGTATTAGGAATGCTTTAGTTATAGGAATATAATCTAAAGATTAATTAGATTATAGGTCAGGTTAATATTAGGAATACTTAACGCCGCAAGACGCGATAATAAGCTAAGTTGGTATAGTACTAAGTAGGAGCGACCTACGAAGAAATAGAAAAAGGGCTAAGCTATATACTAAAAAGATACCATAAGTATGGCAAGAAACTATGGTTACTAAAGAGTGAAAAACTGTTAGAGTATACAGTATGGGACTATAAAATAGAATTAAAACCAGGAATAAGTCTAAGATTCTTTTTAATCTATAAGCTTATTAAGGAAGAGGGTAGAGCACTAAAAGAGTTTATCCAAGAAAACTTATAAAAGGGATACATCAGACCATTGCAGTCATTAGCGGGTTATCTAGTACTATTCGTACTAAAGAAAAATAGCAAACTAAGGCTATACATTAACTACAGACAGTTAAATAGCATTACTAGAAAGAATAGGTATCCTTTACCCTTAATTAGCAAAATCTAAGACAGGATAGGCAATGCGCAAATCTTTATAAAGATAGATCTGAGATAGGTGTACCATTAGATTAGAATTAAGGAAGGTAATAAGTAGAAGGCAGCCTTTAGGTTAAAGGAAGGACTATATAAACTATTAGTTATGCAATTTAGGCTTATAAATGTACTAGCGACGTTTTAGAAGCGAATTAATAATATATTAGAAGAATACTTAGATGAATTTGTTATGGTATATCTTAATGATATTATTATCTACTTAATAACTAAGGAAGAACACGGAGAACACGTTAAATAGGTCTTAAAGAGACTATAAAAAGAACAGATGCTAGTAGCAATTGAGAAATACAAGTTCTTTACTAGGAAGACCAATTTTATAGGATTTATTATTAAACTAGGCTAACTTAGTATAGATCTAAAAAAGATTAAGGCTATAGTAAATTGGTAAGAACTAGAGAACGTTACGCAGTTAAGATCGTTTTTAGGGTTTTGCAATTACTATAGAAGGTTTATAGCGTAATAGTTAAAAGATATTAAACCATTTACGCAACTAATGAAGAAAGAAGAACTATAGGCATAGGGAAAGGAGTAATAAGAACTATTTAAGGAAGTTAAGAGGTTATTTACCTAGGAACCAGTTCTTAAAATCTATTAACTAGAACTAGAGACGGTTATAAAGACAAATATATTAAACTTTATACTAGGGGCATACTTTATATAAAAGCATCCAGATAGATAGCACCTAGTAGTATACTATAGTTGGAAGATAACACTACTAGAACTAAACTATAACATCTATAACAAAGAGTTATTAGGTATAGTTATAGCACTAAAGAAATAGAGAGCATTCTTACAAGGCATAGAGAAACTATTTATAGTTAAGACGGATTATAAGAACCTAATAGGATTTCTAATAATAAAGGAACTTAACTAAAGATAGGTTGGATAGGCAGAGATGCTTACAGAATACTATTTTAAGATTTAGTATACTAAGGGCACAGATAACACGCGAGCAGATGCGTTAAGTTAAAAAGCTAAACTATAAAACGACGAAAAGCTATTAGGGGCTTTACTGCGAAAAGATACAGACGGATTAATTAGGTATAATCACCCGAAAATTATAGCAACTTAAGAAGATAAACTAAAAGGAGTTTATAAGTTACTAGAAAGCTTTTAGGTACAAAGAATTCTAGAAGCATAGCTAGAAAATCTATAGTTAGATATATACGAAAACCGAGAAGCAATATACATCCTAAGAAGCATAGCAGAGCAGTTTGTAGAAGATTTCTATAAGGGACTAACTTAAGGATATAATGGAGCCACGGGCTTAGTGTTAAGACTTTAGGAGGAGTACATTATTAACGGAATCTGGAGGATAGCTAGGAAGGTCATTAAGGAGTATCTAGATTACTAAAGGAATAAACTAATAAGGTATAAGCTATATAGAGGGCTACAACCTATTAAAATACTAGAAAGACTATAGGAAGTTATATTATAGGACTTTATTATTAAGTTACTAAAGTTAAAAGACCCTATTACCGGATAAGATTATAACGCGATCTTAGTAATAGTAGATAAGCTTATAAAGTGGGGATACTTTATAGCATGTACAGAAGAAATCTTAGCGGAGGATATTACTAAAATCTATGTTAAAGAAGTGTTTATAAGATACGGAGCACTAAGTAAAATTATATTGGATAGAGATCTAAGATTCGTAGCAGCATTCTAGGAGGTATTTTTAGCGGAACAAGGAGTTTAAGTAGCAACTTCTACCGCATATCACCCGTAGATAGATGGTTAAATAGAAAGATTAAACTAGACACTAGAGTAGTATCTAAGGCATTATATTAATCACGTATAGAATAATTGGGTATTATTGTTACTAGTTATATAGTTTATATATAATATAACACCATAAGAAGGAATAGGTACGTTACTATTTAAGGCGAATTACGGATATAAGCCAAAGATATTACTATTGCCACGTTAAGTAAAGAAGACAAGTAGCAGAGCTAAGTAAAGAATAGAGACTTTAATAAATCTTTATACAAACCTTATAGAAACAGCTAAGGTAGTATAGTAAAGAATGAAAAAATACTATAATACTAAGAGATCTAAGGGACTAGATCTTAAGGAGGGAGATAAAGTATGGCTACTACACAAAAATTTTAAGAGTTAATAACTAAGTAAGAAGTTGGACTACGTTAGACTAGGACCTTTCGAAATTACGTAAAGAATTTCACCAGTTACGTTTAAATTAAACCTACTAGCTAAAATAAAAATTTACCCTATATAGTACATTGCAATACTAGAGCCAGTATACAGGAATATTAAACTATTAGCCTACGAAGCAGACATATATAGAGGACAAGAAGAGGACAAATGGTAAGTTTTAAAGATTGTTAATTATAAGGATATTAACAATAAAACATGGTATAAGGTTAAGTAAATAGGCTACACTAAGACTACCTAGAAGCCACTAGAGAATCTAAAGAATGCTATAAGAAAGGTATAGGAGTATTGGAAGGAAATAGGTCAGGCAATATTAATAAGGAAGGATCGCTAAAGAATAAGTTACTTAAGGGGGACCTAGGAAGAGCGACTACCAAACTACTTAAAGTTATTCCCTTTATTATAGGAAGAGAGTTAGTCCTCTTATTACCAAGTTCCTGCAGACCTTATTCTATAAGTTTCCACTTCTTAAAATAGACCTTCTTACGCACTTTCTTAAGATAAATTAACTGAGTAGACGCAGCAAGACGAGACTCAAGGGCCTATTGTTAAGCATTAGCGGCCTCTTTTTTAGCGTCCCAAAAATAATAAAGTTCTGCCAGCGTAACTAAGAGCTTATTATCAAGCTTTATAGCAGTAAATTAAATACAAAACCCTATAACAGATTACTTAGGGAACTTAAAGACTATTAAGAGTTATAGGGCGCGTATATTTAGCGTTAGAAATAGAGCGAACATCGCAAGACAATTAAACGTTTACTTTAGTGCACTTTAAATAAGAGGATGGTTGCCAAGATAAAGGACTCGCCAGCGCAATATAAACTAACCCCTCTTTTACACAACGAGAATATAGAGACGGCATTATTTCACCCAGTAATAGTATAGAGGCAACTGTACGCGTATGATAAAGGGTTAAAGAAGAAGAAATTGCTTTAGGTATTATAAGTAACGATATTAACCAAATTAATTAGACGGATATTATACCTTTAGTAGACAACTTAGAGATGCTAGGAATCTTTAAGGACAAAAATAAAGAGGAGGGAGATAGTGTTACGGACGCTTTAAGTACAATATTATAACTACTAGGAGAAGAGTTAAAAGAAGCTAGTTAGTTAATAAGAGTACGGTCCAGGATAGATCCGGTAGAGCTATGTAATAAGGAATAGTAACCGAGGTCATATAATGTAATCTATATAATCTATAGGATTTATATAATCCGTAATAGAGCAGATAGAGCGCACGTATATTACGTATAAGAAGGATTTTATAGGAGTATAGTTGTGTATTTAAGGACCCTTAGTCCCTACCTAGATGCTTCCTTCCTTGTAGTAATTCTTAGAATATAATTAAAGTTAATCTGTTAGGCAACCACTCCACCAGTTATTATCCGTTGTTGACTTTAATTTGCATTACCTATACACCTAGCCCATTAACGAGCCCATTGTAGTACTTGCTACAAGGTTCCGTTACATAAAGAGGTTTAATAAGGTTAGCTACTTCTCCTTTTAATCGGCTTAGGGCGTAATAGAGTTAATTAGCTTTAGTTAGATAACGGTTAGTATTACTAGTTAGCTTATTCTTAAGCGAGCTTAAAAATAATTAAAGCTCTTACTATTTACTAGTAAATACCAGAGGGTTAGGTAGCTGTTTGGATTATTATAGTATAGTAGTTAGTTTAGGGTGAACAGCTACTATAGGTTTAGGGCTTACGTTCCGCGTGTTTATCTCTAGAAATAGTATTTGGTCTTAAGGCCCTAATATAGGCATCTTTAGTATGCGGATTTCTTCTTAGAGGTCCTTAATTAATCGCTAGTATTGTGCTTCTTATTTAGCTTATTATTAATTTAAAGTAGCTTAGTTTTATACAAGGGCGTCTATAAAGGACTTCTATATCTTTGCCAGTTGTTCTTAAAGTGCAGATATAATACTGGTAGCCATTATAGGGGCTTTAGGGTTATTCTGCATTTCGGAGGTAGTATATAAAGTTAACATAACGTAGTGTTACGGAGTAAGTATAAGCGGCGATAATATATAGCAAGGTAGATATTATTAAGCTATATATATAAACTGTGTAAGGGGGTTAAGACGTTACGTAAGGAAAGAAGGTAGGAAAATAGGAAGAAAGAGTATATATCGTTAACTTAGTTGCTTAGTTAATACGTGCATAGGGTAGAATAGGGTTTAGGTCGTAGTCCTAACAGAACTTAGCAAAATATGGCAGAATGCCATATATTGCCGTTAGATTGCCATCAGATTGCCGTTAAATTGCTATTTCGCAGTTGGTCTCTAATTGCTAAGTCGGTAGAAATAGGTAGACGTGTGTAAGGTGTTATAGGGGTATCCCGTAACATAGCCCTCGCAATCTCTATAGTCCTTATAATCTCCGTAGTACTATAAATATAAACGAGCGCCTTTCTATCTAAGTGCCGTTAGTAAATAAATGGTATACTTTAAAAGCTAGTATTTGGGAGAATATAAAGGAAAGTTGCTAGCGGATATTAATACACGTCTAGAATATTAAGGATAGCTTTAATAAGCTGCATAACCCGCTATATACTCTATATAAGAAGTATAGCTATAAACATTATATTTATAAGAAGGGCTTTAGGCTTTATTTTAGGGGTATATGCTTAAGATATTATATAGGTAGTAGGTCGTGCGGAAAGGTATATACTAATAGTATACGGATATTCTAATATCCATACAGCTTTATTCTTATACTATTCCCGCCTGCGCCACTACGCCTCCCCCCCTACTAAAACCTCCCCTCCTATTAAGACCCCTACTTATAGTAATACGCGTAGCTATAGAGGCACCCACTCTACCGCTACTCCTCTAACTCTTTTACTAATTACTAGCACGCTAGGTGCTACTATTACTACTACTACTTCCGCTAGTACGGAATCTATTAGGGTATATTTAGCAATTACTATTTCTATACGCGTTAATATAGTTTATAAACGGGTAACTAATATAGCAAACGATATTCGAGCTATAGATCGCTAGTTTAATAAGTTTAAAGATTCTCTAAGTAAGATAAAGAATAAGCTTGCGTTCCTAAGGCGTAGTATTATTACACTTGTACATAATACTAGGCTACTAAATATTAAATATAGGTAGATATAAGTTAGCTATTGCTATAGATTAGCTATTATTGCTAGTTTATAATAATAAAATAGTAGCTCTTACCTTTTTATTACTATATATATAGGAATCAAGTCTCTACCTTATATTTAATAGATATACTTAATTAATATTATAATATCTGCATAAGCTAAGATAAAGATATTTATATATCCGCACTATAAAATAGCTTATTAATACGTTATATACTACGCACTAAGAAGATTATACGCTAGCTGGAGTTAATATTAATAAAAAGAACTTAATTAATATAAAGATAGAAACGTACTATAAGCCTAAGCATTTAAAAGTCCTCCGGCATATTATCTGTAGCCTTATTAAATCTGTCCTTATAAGGGTTATATAGTAAACCGCTAATATAAGATATCCGCATATTAAAATTAGTAATACCGCCCTATAAGAGCCGCTCTAATCTAAGTTAAAAAATAGTAGGTGCCTTAAACCCAACGTCCCGTATACGCTAATGCATAATTAAATCCTTAGCAATTATATTTATAAGGGACTGGATATTAACCGCAGGAGACTTAATTGTATAGTTAAATATCGTCCACTTACTAAACGTATCCTTAAACTTAGTACAAAGAGGTCCAGTATAGCTTATAGTAAGAACACTCTACCTAAATAGAGAGTCTACTCTAAAGGTTAAGTTTCCGTATAATTGGTATAGCTCCTTTAGCTAAAGATTTAGTAGCTTATTAAGTTAATTAGCTTTAAAAAAGCTATTTAGCTCTTCGCGATTATTAATTAACCTATTCGCAAGTATAGCTCACTAAAGTACTAAATTATATACCTCTATTGCGATTAACCTTTAGAAGTACCTTATTTTAGATATATAGTTATTGCTCCTTAATCCGGTAAAGTAAGGGCAAAGGTAAGTAATTGCACGCTTTAAAAGGCCGATATCCGCATACTTAATAGCGTATTTTAACACTTTATATATTTTAACTACCTATAGATACCAAATATAATTAAAGAACTCTACATTAACAATTTAAACGGGCTAGCTTATAGTAGTGGAGCCGGGTACTATAAGTAATTAATTTATAATCTAAGAACCTCTATAGGCAGAGGACTGCGGAAGGACTAATTTATTAGCCTTACGGCCGACTTTAGAGCTAAAATCCACTGCGTAGATATCCTTAATATACTATAGAAACTACTTAGGCGTTAAGGATCCAATATATCTTTTAACCGCGCCTTCTTTATAGATATTAAGCCTATTACAAATATATATTAAAAAAAGCGCAATAATGCGGGTATTAAAACTATGTAGTACTAGCTCCTTAAAATAGTAAGGAGGAGAGCGCTCTATAGGAATATTGTTGGTCACACAGGGTAACTCACTAATAACGACTACTTGAGTAGGTTACAGTGATGTTAGTTAATAAAGCTTATTGATTAGAATGAGGGAGGGCGAGGAGCTTAAGGCTCCTCGCCACGCTAGTGCCGCGGCTACACGTAACCACACGTGATATATTCCCAACACTGGCAACTCTTCTTTTATGGTTGCCATTTATATATAAAATACCGCTTAACTAGCGTAAGAAATATTAATCCTTTTTACTTACTATTACCATTGTAATATAAGTCTCGCTATCCGAAAATTTGCCTCTTATAGCGGCTTGTACAAATGCCTCTAAACCAAAGCTTATAGATTACTATTTAGTAAAAATACTAAACTAAGGAGAAGAAGAAAAAGGAGAAAGAATTATTTAAAAGTAGTAGGCGGATATCTTGCAAAGGCCGCTAAGGCGCTAGTGGTAAGCGAGCCAATAGCGATTTTCCATCCCAGGGATGGAAAATCCTGATTGGCTAGTTAAAGTTAGGGTCTATAGAATGTTGCAGGTAGCATACCCTAGTACCGTTATCTACCTTACTAAGTTCTATAAGAAGCTTCTAGCAATTCTTTTTTTATAGATATAGTGCTGCAGGAAGGCAGTAAGGTATTAGTTTAGCTGCAGGTAGAAGCAGCAAAAGTCTATTTAGGTAATAGTACGGTACCAGCGGCGGTAGTAATAGTGGTTAAGTATAGAGCTTGTCTATCAGTCGGTCGGTTAATTATAGGCGTATAGGCACGATCATTTAGTCGGTAGATCGCAGGCGTATTGGCGCGATCAGTATCGTAATAGTAGGCATAGCGGCGCTATCGGTTTGTTAATAGTATATAGCAGTGCGGTACCAGTATAGGGTCGGTTCCGTAGGTAGATCGGCACGGGATCTTATTATAGGGTTAGTTCGCAGGTATATTAGTTATAATAGTTATTAGGTTTATAACTGCTGTAGATACTAGCAGTTCTTTCTTTACGCTTATAGCGTTGCTAGCATAACTATACTGTTCTAACCGCTTCCCCCTTATATTACTCTCTTTTCACGGTACCCTCCACAAGAACTCCCTATCTAAATCACGCTGGTAGCTACCTCTATAGCTACTTTAGGAACTATAGGAGTCTTAAAATCTTTATAAAGGAATAGGTAACTATTACTACTAATTAAAGATACTATTTATAGATCTGGGTTGTTGCAAAGGCTTTTACGGAAGCTTTTGCGGAAGCTTTTACGGAGGTTACTGCGGAGGTTGCTGCGGATATTACTGCGGATATTACTACGGATATTACTACGGATATTACTGCAGAGATTCCTATAGAGGTTGCTGCGGAAGTTGCTGCGGAAGTTGCTGGTGGGTTAGGATATCGTTTATAGATTTGGCTTATTATGCCGGTTATCCAGGCATAGTAGGGGTTAGGGGAGACGTCTTGGCGCTTAAGTGGGACGGAGCTTGCGCGGACGGAGCTTGTGCGGACGGAGCTTGTGCGGACGAAGCTTGTGGAGACGGAGCTTGTACAGACGGAGCTTGCGGCACGGGTTGAGATACGGCAGCTTAAGGAACTTGAGGTGTTTGATAGCCTAAGGTTATCTGTGGTGGTTGCTGCGGAGGTTACTGCGGGGGTTCTTGCGAAGGTTACTGCGGAGGTTCTTACGGAGATTCTTGCGGAGATTCTTGCGGAGGTTCTTGCGGAGGTTAAAGCGTCTCTAGTGGTGTATTACTTGGATTCTAGCGTAAATTAAGCTTCTTTTAGTGCTCAATCTCTTATAGAGTCCATTTATGCTCTTCTTCTGCGTTAATAATATGCTCCTAAATATTATCTCTAATAATGCCCCCATCTATAGGGATAAATACTCCATTCTCCCGAAGGAAGTTACAGAAGCCCTATACGATATCCTTATTCATAGGGGCCTATATTTCCTTTATCCATCTAATAAAGTCCTCCTTTATACATTCCTATAGCGTAGTATCGTTATATTCACTGTCCTTATAATATACTATACGGTATAATAAAAATCCATTTAAGTCTTGTTTATTAGCATTTGCAAGGTTAATTATAGCTTTATTCTATGTCTTTGGGTTAATATCTTCCTTATACTTCTTCGGGTAGGTTAACGCTATAGTAGGTATAGAATTAACGGGGTGTCGTACATTAAAGGTAGGTAGGATTTTCGGTTTTATAGGATCTCGTAGGTTTACTATTAAGAGGTAGGCAATTTAAGATATTGTTTAACGCGTTTTAGACATCATTTAACGCGTTTCGGACGTTAACTTAGGACCCTAGGTTTAGTAACACTTTTAACCTAAAGTACTTAACCAAATCTTCGTAAACGCGGTTATTCTGCGTAATAGACGCAACTTGGTATCTTCTAGTACTTAGTAACACTTCTATTATTAGTTTTCCGCAAGTCTAAGGTAGTATAGTATTGCTGGGATCCATTCCATATAAGCGTATATGGCACCCCTATACGAGACTGTCTCTTCTGTTTGAAAACCTAACTGCTCTATAGTTAACTGTGTATTTAACCACTGATCAGTATTGGTCACACAGGGTGACTCACCAATAACGACTACTCGAGTAGGTTATAGTGATGTTGGTTAATAAAGCTTATTAATTGGAATAAGGGAGGGCGAGGAGCTTAAGGCTCCTCGCCACGCTAGTGCCGCGGCTACACGTAACTACACGTGATATATTCCCGACAAATATTTTATTGCCTAAGGTGATTTATATAAGTGTAGAGTATAGAGTACTACTACGCATATCTCTTACCACTAAAGAAAGTCTTTATAATTATATATAGGAAGTTTAACTAAAGGTGCTAAAGACCTAAAATAGGTAGTACCTAACAGTAGTTATTATATAAGAGCGCGGCCTCTGCCTACTCCCGCTTATAGGCATATATAAGCTTTACGGTTTTTTAATTACTATATACTAAATATAATCGGTCCTGGAAATTAGTATTATAATTAAGTTATAGTTGCTCTAAGAAAATCGTCTTAAGTACATAGTAGTTGCTATTTATAGTAGCCTCGCTCTCTATAATAGGGCCTAGGTTTATATAAGTTGTCTTTATAGATAGTAGAATATTAATCTCCGGTATACGCGGATATTTAAGCTTAGTACTAAATTTAAAAATACTATTTATAGCGGCTAGATATATACTTTATAAAGCATCTATAATTATAAATATAGATATCTAATTTTAAACGCTATTATATATATTACCTAGCGCCTTAGCAATATCCTTAATCCAAAGCTATATACGGTTATATAGTATACTTTAAAAAAGGCCACTAGGGGGAATAGAAGATCCGTAGATAAGCTTTCCAGTAGTATAGAAATAGAAAACACTAATATCTCTAATTAACTAATATCGTATCTACTTAAAGTAGTTAAAGTTGTCATATATAATATAGATATCATTAAGAGTAGACATTAATTAAAGGTAGGTCTTTAACAGCGTTAGCGCCAGTATATCCGCCGCTAGTATTATAACCTTCCTTAGAGCGTTTAGCTAACCCTATCTTTTGGCAATTAAGCGTTTTATATCCTTTAATAAGCCCTAGTCTATAAAACAGTAATAAAACCTAATGCTTTATACTTATACCTTAAAGGTAAAGACTAAGAAGCTAAGTAAAATAGTTAGTAGAGCTTTAAGCGCAACCTAATAAAAGGATAGACGTAAGAAAAATAACCCGCCCTAAGTGCAGATTTTATAATTTATTAGTTCTTAATTATACCAATAGTCCTTCTATTAGTTAGTAGAGTAGAGGAGTATATTAGCTAATTACCTTATAGCCCTTTAAGAGTTAAACGTCTTTAAACTTCAGATCTAACTTCTATAGGCTAAAGATAACTATCTTCTACTAAAGATTACAAATCTCTTTACAAAGGATATCTATAACTATATTAATTAGTTCCGAATAGATATTTACAGTCTCTATAATCGTATTACGGATTTCTTCGTCTCTTAGAAGGGTAGCAATAAGCCCCTTTACCTTCTTCTTTTTACCTTCTTTTTTTACACCTCATCCTTTTTTATGCCTTATCTTCTATTAGTACCAAGTTATAGCCATACTAAAGAAAGGTTATTAAAGGACTATCGCCAGTCCCGTAAATGCTCTAAAATAACTTTAACCTTTTCTTCCTTTATTACCGGGCGTAATATCTACTTAGGTGATACTCTAGCTGGCGTTTAGATAGGCGTCCGCCGGTTAACTAATATTATATTTATAGTTAGGGTGGGCAATTTAACTGTTAATATATTACCCGTTTAGTGGCGCTTTCTACTTAATATTGTGGGGGCTAATAGGGTAGATATGTTTATTAATTATAGAGCTGCTTCTACGGATTAATTTAACGGTATTTCTAAAATAATAGCTATTATAGGGGTATAGATTAATTTTATTAAAAAAGGTGACTGCTTTTATATATAAATAACGTCATATCGCTTAAGAAACGTTAGAAAAGTCCCTTAGACCATAAAATTAACTTTTTAACAAAAAAGGTTAGCAATATCCGCTTACGGATATACATATATCCGCTAATTAATTCTATAGTCTAAGCTTACTGAGGTAATCTAAAAGCGTTTAGTAAGTTTTATTAAAAGTATAAGCAAAATCCGTAAAACGGGTATTGCGGATATCTAATTAATTTATTTATATAACGCGTTATTATTACCAAAAGCTAATATAATATTTTTAAGACCTAGGGCTTCTAAATAGTATAGATTTTATAATACGGCTATCGCTTAGTCCTAATATTAATTTTGTTAAAGTTAAAAAATGCGTTATTAAAAGCATAAGCATATATTGTATCTTATTAAATAGTCTGCTAATATAGATAAAATTATACAGATATACAGATATATAGATATCTACTACTCAAAGCTATTGCAACACTTAGTAGGTGCTATAGTTGGGTCCTTCCTTGAAAATATTCTCCCTTAGCCCGGAGTGCCTCCACTACTACTAGGGGGCAGAGCTTCGTGCAGAGCCTTAGTAGAGCCTCGTGCAGAACCTTAGTAGAGCCTCGTACAGAGCCTCGTGCAGAGCCTCGTGCAGAGCTTCGTGCAGAGCCACGTGCAGGCGTGCAGACGTGTAGACGTGCAGACGTTCGTACGGGCGATCAATTGCAGAGACGTTTGCAGAGACGATTATATAGGCAATTAACCGATTGACTATATAGGCGTTTGTACGGGCGTTTGTACGGGCGATTGTAGAACCTTCCTAGTATATTAGTGCTGCGTGTTAGTAGAGCTTTAGAGCTCTATATAGGTGAAGAAAAGAGACTATATATACATGAGGTAGGTGGCGAAACGCTGATAACGATGCTGACGATAGAGCTGACGACTACGATTTATAATTGCCACTGTCGACAACGCCACTTAGTCAGTATTTGGTAATGGGAATCGACAATAGGGCTTCGAGTAGAGCTTCGAGCAGAGCTTCGTGCGGAGCTACGAGCAGAGCTTTGAGCAGAGCTTCATGCGGAGCTTCGGGTAGAGCTTCGTGGGGAGCTTCGTGCAGAGCTTTTGTAGAGCTTTGGTAGAGCTCCGTGTAGAGCTCCGTGTAGAGCTCCGTGCAGGTCTCCCCCTGAGCTTCGTTCCGTAGAGCTCTCGCAAAGCTCCACAGCTCTACGCAGAGGGCTGGCGGCGTGGGCGTAAGCGTTCAGCGTTGGTGTTTACTGAGCGGCTCGGCGGTAGGTAGAATTAGGGCCTCTACGGCGACGAATTCCTCTTAACGTCGCGCGCGTATAAGGAGTTAAAGATCTCATTACTTATAGAGTAGGCTTTTCTCTATAATTTGGTGTAATTTTTATGTCGATAGGTATTGTGGGAGGGTAGATCAATTTTGTTAAAGTTAATGAGGTCTTCTCATATAAGGCCATATTCGATAACTATCATATATTGGGGGGGCTAATTTGGCGCGGTTACGACCCGGGTTAATACGAGGTTAGGGCTGACCCCTACTAATAATACGCCCGAACCCCGTACGAGGTCGGGCAGCGACCGCCCCCGAGTACTTTTGCACGCGATTTTGGGCGAAAAGGTAAGAGTATGGTGCATTGCGGATGCATATAGACAGAATTCTATTCACTTGCTCGCAGAGGTAGAGATATATTCTGAATAATGTATTGATTGGGGGTGTAGGCCCGAGGAGAGGGTAATTATCTCAGCCTGCTGTATCGCATAGTAGGTTCCCTACTATCTCAAGC
>Ga0307515_10008362_pt1 | contig 20191 bp, 16 predicted proteins | sample 17_EM_MG_FD_194513 | JGI IMG/M metagenome (GOLD analysis project Ga0307515, IMG submission 194513) | Populus trichocarpa ectomycorrhiza microbial communities from riparian zone in the Pacific Northwest, United States - 17_EM | ecosystem: Host-associated > Plants > Roots > Unclassified | place... | reverse complement strand
GATAAGAATTCGCCCACTCATCCATGTTCCGATATCGATCAAGCTCGCTGAAAACCTTTTCCTGAAACTCTCTGGGTTCGCGGTCGTCCAATTCCTCTTCATTCACGTCCTTTGCATCCTCTGACGGGATCAACGAGTCGGTGAGACAGGTCAAGAGATTTGCAATCTTGAAGTAGTCGACATACTCGTTGTTAGAGTTGTCGTTAAAGCGTAGCATATCAAGAAGGAAGTGTCTGGCAGTCTTTGTGCAGTGCCCTTTCTCGTCTCGAATCTGAGAGAGGCCTCTCGGAATAGCCATTTCGATCTTGTAAGCTCGCTTGTCTCTGAAATCGTTTGGTCGAGGCATCTTCGTCGTGTCAGGATAGCAAAAGAATTCTTGATAAGCCTTTTTGAGCTGTTTGAATCCCACCCAGCTGCAAACCTCAGTTGCGTGTCGGTGCATTTGCTCTGCAGCCATGACACGGATGCCGTGAAAGTACCGGGTATCCATCAATGTACGAGTCAGAAATGTGGATACGAGTGGGTGAGACGGCGCCTGGTTCTTCAAGAAGAGCATTGACTCTTGTTGAGCAACGACATCTCGGTCTTGCTGCAGTTGGGACACGTACATGTAGGACGGCATCGAGAGGAAGGTCTTTTCGCAAATCCATTCGAAGTCTGCATCAACTCGGATCCATTCGTAAGACTCTTGGTCCATCTTTGCCTCAGAGTCTTGGTCCCACTCATTCAATGACCAATCCTGAATTTCGGCAGGAGACTGAAGAACATCTCCTAGACAATAGTAGAGAGCATCCTCACCCCCTTCTGCGTTCAGATCCACTGCGCCAGCGTTCATCCTCTCCTTTTGGCGGCGGTTTCGCTTCAATCGCTTGTATTTGGTATTGTAGGGAATGTCGAACTTGGCATAGCCTTCCCGAATCTCCACAACATGCTCATAAGGTGTACCATCTGCTTCGTGGATTCGGATTGTCATTGGACCCGTAAACGCATTCTGTAACTCCCCAGCATATATTCCATGCACATCTTCCTTGAACTCTCGCATAAAAGACTCCTTCTTTAACTTACGTTGAGAGGGAAGTGTATCCTGTGTCTGCCTAATCGCTAGCTCGACGCATAAGCGCTTCTTATTGAACTTCTGGGTTATAGCGAGTCTTGGACAGCCAGCTCCTAAGACCCATTGGTTCCAGAAAGGTTCGGTTTGTCTGTACTTTGTTGCTTTTTCACAGGATTTCCGAAAGCCTTCAGTTGAGACCACACTTTCAGCCACAGAGCCGGTGTTTGCCGACATGACCATTTTTGATATGACACGCGCAAGACCGGAGGTGCCTGATGCTTTGATGATGCGTTTATCTAGAATAAAGAGAACAAGCGGAGCTTTCAGAGTCATGAAGTCGAGCTCAAATTGTCCCAGGTGCAGAGTTTCGCCAAGAGCATGAAGTGATGGTCTTTCAATATCCAACTCCACAAGGCGGTCTGAGAGGGTCTTTTGACGGAATGAATACTCGTTGTTCCCACAAAGAGATTTCATAAAGAGTCCAGTGATAAAGTGTGAGAGACCGATGGTGATCCATCTATCACTCTTATCAGCTGGAACAATTGAAACTCCGATCCACTGGCTGGCAATCGCGTGGACAAGGATTCTGGTGTTGTCATATTCTGGATCTATCATCTTCTCACTAAACAATAGTCGGGTGCTGCAAATTGAGAGAGATGCTGTATGTTCAACATCTCTGAGCTGATCATCCACAAAGACAAACCGGCATTCGTTGAACGGGTAGACACCGTAAGCAAGGAGGAAATGGTCGAGAGCATGAGCCATAGGTGTGCAGGTGTGTCGAACCTCGTCAGCGCGTCCAGGTAGACAGTAACCCAAGACGGGCAGAGTCTGTCCTTGTCCCAGCTTCTCATCATCCTCATCCTCCCGAAACTCTGATAAATCAACCTGCTCAAAAGGACCGATGGCAAATCCAATGTGTTGCGGACCCACAATCCTCTGACAAGTGAATGATACAGTCTTCTTGGAGCCATCCTCCAGATCGGTTGTTTCGGACTCCAAGTCCCCAGAACACACGACAATCATTTCTAAGAGTTTCTCCTCATCACTAAGTGGGACCTCAAGGTCCTCTGTAGGTGTGATAGGGTGGACAATACCATTGGTAAGTCCTTTCTTAGCAAGAAGGTGGTGAAGCCCTTTGTGGTGAGGTCTAACAGCTGGACGGCGCTTGAGAGCATCTCCTAGAGTCCTTGAACATGTGATATGAATATCCCACGTGCATCTCAAGGCCGGGTCATCAACGCAGGGGAAAATGCAAGACGCAGTTCCTGGGTCCATCGAGTGCTTCGTGTAGACATGGGGATATCGTTGATCAGCCTCGCTGCAGCCCACAAAATGCAGTCCATCTCTGAAATGTTTTATGGAGAATGGTATGCTAACAGTAATAGGCTGATATCTCGGAGATTGATCTGCAGCCGTCTTCGGGGCGAAAGTTGACGTGGCTGAGAGGGGTACAGCTCCATCAAGTACGATAGATGCTGACCGTAGAGGGGCTACCGAGCCCCGTGGTGTAGGAGCAAGTGCAGAGTTCTCGGAGAGCCCATCCACTTCTTCTACTTTGATACCCTTCGGGATGGTGACAACTAGCGATCCTCCAGCAGCGTCCTCCGTCAACGGCTTTAGCCTGTCTTTCTGCAAGTCAAAATGTCCAGAGCTCCAGTCGAACTGTTTCGGAATCTCCAAAAGCTTCATAGGATCCTCATAAGCAAAATCTGCAGTTTTCTCGTTCACCTTGATGGTGCCGGCCTGAATGGCGCATTGTCTGGCATCGATCTTGATTGTGCGCAGGTCCTTGGTCTGAGGCAGGATAATGAGCTCACAACACCCAGTCAGGCTTTGGGTGGAGAAATCGATATCCAGGTGGACGGTCTGATGCGATACGACAAAGCCATGGTCTGGCGCCTTTGGAGGAGGCACATCCGGAGCATCCATCTCGAGTAGCACTCCAGGCATATCTTCCTCTTGTGTATGGAACTGCTGGTCGGAGCTCGAGGTCCAGCTGCCTGGCGCGACGATGCACCTCCTATGAGCCTCTCATCCGTCCGCCAGAGCTTCCCGCTCTCTTGGTCCTTCTCGACGGTATATGCTCGGTAGTCGTGGGGGAGCAGGGTAGTGTGGTCGCTGCGACGGACGAGGGTTGTCTTTAGGAAGTTGAAAGCGTCACGGTTCGTAGCTTCAAAGGCGGGCAGTGTTTCTTGGTATCCAGAAGCGGCGCGCGGTGAATAAAGCGCGCAGATTTGCACAGTTGATGGTACGTATCGGTTTGTTTTTTGCAGATGCGGCGAGTTGGTTTGTAGCGGCAAAGGATGTTGTCAAAGGTTTGAGGTGGACTCTAGGTTTAATTTCGAAATGCGAGAATGACGGAGTCTGGGAGCTACCACCTCGGTGTCGATTCTGGCTCGCCCTGCAACATGCACTAACTACGATGATTACTCCTTATATTCCTGCAAAAGTATTAAGACACTCGAGGCTTCTCATATGGTCCGCGGTTGAGCTGATCAAATGCCGCATTGATGTTGAAGTCAAAGTTAAGCCTCGCGACAGAAATGGCTTGGCATTCGGTGCTTCGGGTCACATGATTGAGAAATGTCTCGCCGCCTCAAAGTGACATTCACAATTCAAGAGCACACATTTCACAGCGGAGAACTTTATTAAAGTCACGTTTCTTTGAATTTGAATTCAGCCACCGCTATTCTGCTTCCATGGAAGCCCTATGATACAATCCTGAATACTCTCACCGCATCCCCAACGCCTCCAGCAAGTCCCGCTCCCGATCCCCTCCCAATGATGCACTAGCAGACCAGACGATGCCAAATGAAGCACTTTCAATTCGGCCCTGTATAGTTTTCCGCCCATATTTTCATTCCGCATTCAATCTTCTCAGCTTTTGCTGACCCTCCTATCTCTCCTTTTTCTTCTAGCATGCGCTTTCAATGTATCCTCATCCCGATACTCCTCTGGCAAATCGAAATCAACGTCCGTTACATCTGGAACAGGATGCCCCCATGCCGCTACACTTCTTCCGCTGCGTCGATGCTTTCCGAGTGCCGCCGCTCGAAGATATGGTTTGGCGAAAAAGGACGTGAATTCCTTTTCAACCTCGGGGATCGCTGGTGGTATAAGTTCCACCTTCGCCTTCTTCTCAGGATGCTTTGTAAGTGGAGCTGATCGAGCTATTGCCTCTTCGTGCAGCTGTCGAGCAGCCGAGGCATCGACATCGCTATAGTCCGGCGGATCGCCATCGCTAATATATCCTTCTTGTTCCTCTCCTACGTCTCCTTCATCTCCTTCTTCCTCTTCTTCTGCTTCCTCCTCCTCAGCTGCCTCTGCAGCTGCGGCCTCCTTCTCCAACTTCCTACGTTTTTCTTCTTCCCTCCACAGACGGAACTTTTCTAAAATGGCTTCACACCCTCTGACAAAGTGCTCACGCGCAGGCTCATAGTCCTTCTTCTTGGACTCCGTTATTCCACTGACGCCCATCAACTTCAGCCAGTCATGGCCTTGCAGGCCTTCCAGCAACCTTATAACTTGATCCCTTTCATGCTGGGCACGACCTTTATCCGAATTCCGAATGGCCTTTTCCTGCCGTTCGGGCTTTCGGTGGATCGACTCGAAATATGCATTGGTCAATGGATCCTCTCCCCCTTCCTCCTTGTAATGCTTATCTAAGAACGAGAAATCTACTCGCTGCGCATCGTGAAGATCGTCAAAAAGGTAATCGGGGAATTCTTTGAGGGGATATTCGTGCTTGTGGCCGTTCAACTTTCGTGGCAAGGCTGGCTGTTTATTGGTTGTCTTGGCGCTGTCGATGATGATTATGGGCGTATCGAGATTCAAAATATCTTTAAAAATTAGCCATAAAGTCAAAGCGATGTACAAATTTGGAAGGGAGCTCACGATCTTCCTTAGGCTCGTTCCCAATCACCTCGTCATACTCCGGGAAGTATGCCGACAGTTCGCTCTTGAACCTCGTGCCCTCTTGTGACCGTAGTTTGCGTTTCTCAGCCTTGAGATCTGCAGAATTAGGTTGTAACCTGTCGAGCTCGTGTTTGATGCCATTGACGACCTTCTGGTGGTGATTTGTAGGCTTCGGTGGGGGCGGTGGTGGAGGTTCTGTCTGTGTTGCTGTCGGCTTTGGGTGTTTTGGTGGTGATGCGGAACGATGGGGAGCGGCTTCCGCCTTCGCGTTGATGACAAGAGATCTGGTTTTTGGCTGTGCCTTTGGCCGTGAAGTGATCTCTATTGAGATCCTCACCTTCTTCGCCGTGATGGAGGCGTCCCCGTGGTCTGCGGGGTCTCTGGGACGCTTCTTGCGACCGATATTGGGTTGATGCGGTTTGTTGTGGCTGCCTGGGTTGATCGCGACGTTGTTTCTGGTACTGGATCTCGTCGTGAGGCCTTCAGTTCTTCGAGAAGACCGGGTGAGAGGAGACGCCATTGACCTTAATTGGATCGTAGGTCATGATCTGCGAGGTCAAATCGATGAATTTACAGTCTCTTTTCGATGATGAAAGTAGCTTGTTGCAGGCTCTCTTCGCGTTAGCGACAGCAGGGTCGTCACTTTAAAAGGCACGGGTAGCAATGAAGCTGGGACTCTCCATAATAATTTACGGCACGAAATTATAAAGTCTTTGTTCCATTTTACCTCTTCAATTGACAGGTGAATATTTGTGAATTCTGCCAGAGTTCACTTGTCAATCATCAAGTAGCTGTATTCGTAGTGAAGCCTACTGACTCGTGAAATTCGCAGGACGGTGACTGACTCAGCCTACAACCATCGCCAATAGGCTCTCAATCTCCACTGTATTTTTTGATTGTCCCCAGAAATCCATATTCAACTACGGCACCACTATTTTCGTCCAGATAATTGATAGTGTTAAAAAGTGAACGAATAGTTTACTTCTTGAATATTTAGAAAATCAAAAATCTACTGATGCAACGCCGTTTATATGCCGACATAACTAACTACAGTGGGTATTTATCAACTCTCATAAATCATGGATCATCAAACATCGCGAGTGCCTTCTGGTGCAATAGCATTCTCGGGACCCGTTCCAGGAGCCTGAATATCAGGATTTTTCTCCTGTTCCCTTATTTCTCCCTGAGCCACCCCTACCTCGTCCTCTCCTTCATGCCGCGGGCTGGTGGTCTTGATCCGTAGCTTCTCGAGCAATTTAGCATTGGCTCTGTTCAATTCTCCTTCCTCGTCCGCCTTTGCTTGCATTTCAAGGAATATTCGTTCTTTCTCTGCACTCTGGCTCTTGTCCCTTTCTTCTTCCTCACGCTTGGCAGCTTCCTCTGGAGACAGGATCTTGTCTCTATGATGGATGAGTTTCTGGACAAGCTTCTTCCCTTTTCGTCGAGTTTTGACGTATGCTTCTAAACCGACGAGAACGGCGTATGAGCGAGAAATTGATACATGGCTCATGTCAGCTCCCGCATCTTTTAAAGAATGTACGAAGGCCCTGAAATTCGATACTATTGCCTTTGTCAGCAAAGAAAGCAAATGCCATTCGAGGGATATGTGTACCTGGAGGCCTGTAGTGACCAGAAAGAGGTGAAAGCTTTGAAATTCTGCCGTTCTTAATTTTTATGAGACCAGCAGCTGATATTCTGGAACCGTGCAGGAACGACGAGTGTTGGAAAGCGCCAGACTGTTTTATTCCAACATACAATCTAAAGGCGGTATCGGCACAGAAGATCCAAGTGTTCTTCTTAACAGTGCCCCGGAGCAATTTGTTGAAGATAGTAGCAGCAGAAACGTGCTTCACTTTCTTGATTCCCTTCGCTTCATCTAATTCAGGTGTAGCGTAAGTTTCTGCACGCGCATCAACATCATCTGAGTTGTGCTCTGCAGATTCGCGTTCAGACTCGCTGGTGGTAGTGTGGTCTTGGTTCCCGGTTGCTGCCTCTGCATCAGGAGCTCTGAACGCTGGGGTGGTGTCCGTTGCGGGTACGATGCCGTGTATCGAGTCTTTGTATTCTTCTGTCGTATCGATGCGGACTCCATTCTTTGCCCAGCATAGCCGGCCTTCCTTGTCGATTTTCACCAGGTAATCCAGCCTTTCCTCCTTTGAGAGATATCTAACTTGCTCTCGATCAAGCTTCTCCCTAGGGCAACCTGCACAATCAATGAAGCGGCCCTCCCCATAGTCCAGCCAATAAAAGAAGTTCTCTTTGGTATCTGATTTCTTCCACTCTCCATGGTATGTTCGTAAATTGCTGCCGTATCGGTGCTTTAGGTCGACCATCTCCAACCAGTACTGTAGATCCATCATTTTAGCGGCTTTTTGCCGCTCCATCTTTTGCTCATATCGACGTCTCCGCAGCTTCTCCTTTTCTTCGGCGGTCAAGTTGTCGTCACCGCCGCTCTCATCATCGTCCGAATCCACATCGCCTCCAGCTCTTTTCGCGATGAGTCCAGCCTTCTTCCAGTTCCTTCTTGCAAGATTGCGTGTATCCGATGCCCCATCCAACCCCACATTCGGCCCAATGCTGTCAACACTCGACCTTGGTCCATCTGTGCCCTCTCGGGCCCTAGGCTGGGTCAAGTTTCGGTAGCGGGCCTCCTTGATTGCCTCCACCCATCTCGTGCTTGGATCTAAACTCATACCCGCCAGTATCCGCCGCTCCCGATGCCCTCTATAATTCCTCTGTATCAATTCCGCCGCCTTCACCCTTTCCTCGCTGCTCAATTCCCCATGATCTTCGTTCAGTCTCTTCTTGATAGTCTCGACCTCCTTTTTCTCTTGAACCGAACTTATCCTCTCAACCATATCGTGCGTTGGAGTTTGCAGGCTATCCAAGTATGCTTTATGGCTCTTCACCGATGACTTTGTAGCGATTGAGACTTTGGAGTCGCACTTAGTGTGCTGTTTGTTCAAATTTCGAGAGGTACTTAGGTCGGCGTTCGAGCTGGGATTGGAATTGGGATTTGAGGTTGGGCTTATTGTTGCGGCAGCTGTTGATAACGGCCGCGTCATAATCGAAGGATGTTGCCAAGAATCACACACACTGCGGCCGCAGCACAGGTGCTCGAAATCTTGGCGTATGAGCGCGTTTAATGCGAGCTGCTAAAGTATGAAATTGCCGATCCGGAGTGTCCTTCTTTCTTGACACGTCGACGTTTAGCGCTGGTGCAGGTTCGTGAATAGCTTGCGTCTCCTATCTGCTCCGGTTCCAAAAGTGAATTTGAAAAAGAGAAATGTGTGTATAATGTTCAAGAGAGCCTTGGTCTGAAGATTTTACCGTCAGTAGAAGAGACAAGTCTGATACTGGTACTTCACTCTCCGGACGCGCAAGTCCTTGTGCAAGCGCAACGGCAACGGGCTGTGCTTGCCAGCACGCTTACATTTTCAAGATGTTGGGTTCAGGGGCCGCGGGCCTGAAATACCAATAGGTAGAGGGGATCCGCCCAAATAATCAAGCTTTTTTTGGAGCGCTGAAGCATCTCCTTGTTACGCGGCAGAATGACGTTGTTTGGGGATACGCCGAGAGACCCGCGTGTGAACTGTGGCGTATACCCCGCCTGGCCACGAAAGGCACTGGCGAATGAGCCACTGGAGGTGACAGACGCGGGGTGTTGTGGAAGAGTTTATTTTTAAATCTGTTTGAAGGTACATGCTAACTACTCATGGGTTTTCATAGTCATGAAGTGAGTATTTGGTGCTATGGTCCTACTCAAGAAGAGAATGTCTCAATTTTAAATAAAATATCGTGTCCTTTGAACGTTCTTGTAATGAGGCAGTCAGATGATAATATCATGCACTAGAGGTAAATTCAGGAGCTCTACTATGTGTACAATAGATCACAAAACCGCGCTCAAAATGCCGCCAACTTGCTCTCGACAACGCCAATCCCATGCTGAAAATGCTTTTCCTCCCCTCTTAACTGAAAGCTGCCTCCAAACGAAGGAGGCCGAGAGTCTCTTGAAGCCCCCATTATGATAACCAGTTCCTGGCTTCGTTCGAAATATGGATAAATCCTCTCCAAGCCAAGTGAAACACCTCGTAACGCTCACTGCACGAGCCCGTCGGAGCCCGTCGGGGCTCTGACTCTAAATGTAAAACTAAGCCGTACCCCCTCAATCCGCCCTCTTTTCGTTTCCGTAACCATTAGCAGTCTTGACCCCGCCATTAGCAGTTTTGGCTTTCTCTTGATTCGCGACCTGCTTGTTGTGTGGGATCGTCAAGCAGTTGATGCCCAGGTAGGAGCAAATACTGTCGATGACCAGGAATGCCCAACGGAAGTAGACGATCAATGCAAAAACGAAATATCCTCGGAGGTACCATAATTCGGCAGCAGCGCTGATCTGAGGGAGGCCAATACGAGGTAAATTACCCAAAATCGCGCCCCCAACAAGAGGGGTCAGCATGACGGTCCAGTATGGGAATGGCTGTCTAGTCAGATGGGCAAGAATGATTTTCGTTGTCATTCTCCCGAAGACAAAGGACATTGTCAGACAGAAAAGAACCAGGTGGTTATCAGCCATCAAGGTCGAGTAAGGCGAGTAAAGCCAGCTTCCAATGGCCAAGGTATAAACAGTCATTGGAGTCCATTCCAGGAAGACTGGCAGGACCGGGAGGTTATCTCGTCTTCGAGCCTTGACTACATTGAGCACACAGAAAGGTAGATGTGCCGCAAAGAACGATACTAGGAGGATAGGCACCCAGAGATCTCGTACAGAGTATGTGCCAAAGAATTCGTGGAATCCGAAGAAATAGTGATGTCCCACGAGATCTGTAATCTTCTGGGTCCATATTTGGGGTCCGTAGTATCCTGAGAGGACCATTAGGGTGCAGGCAAGAATGAGGCCTTCGGTAGGCCCATTGAAGACTCCCAGATAAAGGGTGTGTGTATGGTATGTCTCCCACGTCGAGAAGAACATAGGCAGGCAGGGAATCAAGGCCGTGAATATCCCCGCTCTTGACGTACCCAAACCCATCGCTGCAGTCTCGCACAAGCTTGCCAAAGTGCAATTCAGAGAGTCGATACCGTGGTCGAAAAGTTCTCCTAGACCGCTGGATGTTCCTGTCCTTCGCGCCTGTTTGCCATCCACGTTATCCATAGTTGAATACATCCACAGACCAAAAGCGAAGCTGTAGTAGAGCCATGATGGTCCCTAGCAGGCCGGAAAATTAGCATCTAGTCGCCACCACCTTTGGGGAAGCAAAACTTACTGGTCCTACTAGATCCGGCATCCAGATCACTAGACAGATCACATTTGACAGGATGAAAAAGAATCCCAGCAATGTGACCATATTCGGAGCCAGCCATAACGGCAGAAGCTGTACGAAGCCATTCCACTATGTCTTTCAGCAAAGTTCATAGTTCCATCAAAGAAGTGTGAGAGCCCACGTAGTGTTTCAGGATATAATTCGATATCAGGGACTTGTCGACGCTCGAATATTTATAGGACTTCAGATGAACCAGGGCCTCCTCGGACACGCACTCGTGCGCAGCTTGCTCTAGCAGAGAACAGCATTAGCAGAAACCCTCTTGATTCAAGGTAGATATGTACTTTTGCTTGGTGTCATTGGAGTATTCGGTGTGGTAACAGGAGGAGGAAGTAAAGCACCCAGCGGCTCCGTGTTCACCGCAAGCAAATTTAGAGGACGAATGGTGGCGCGAGACAGTCGGGATTGCGCTCCCAACCTAGGCGAGAAGGGTTAAATAGGGATTTCGTGGGAAGCAACTTTCTTGAAGGTCACAGAGCCATTGTGTTCCACAAAAGGAGAGAAGTCGTGGTAGCCGCGGCGGCGTGTGAATTGATTCCGCCCCTGCCAATTGTCGATTGTGCCCTGTGGAATTGTGGATTCGTCATGGTTCTCGCACGTGAAAGTATGCTGGACAACTGCATCCCTTCCTTGAATCCAGGGCGCAACCTGCAACCCCTATATTTTAACCATCAGACGAAAAGACTTGCCTATGGATCGGTATTTTCCCAGCTGTCCAAGATTTGACCAAAAGTTATAAATTTGTCAAATCAAAATTCAGTTCCAAAGATACCAAGGTGCCAGTGTACTAGGAAGCTCGGCCCGTGCGCCATGAAGCCGAGTGATCACAAGTTCACAACTCGGTTGACACATGTTGCACTTAAGGGCTATTGGTCAAGTTTGAAAACCGCTTTATTTGATGCTTTTTGTGCCTGGTATTTGTGCCACCGGCGGGGACAACCAAATCTTCACTCATTAGAATATTGCATTAAGTAGGAAGAGGACCAATCCTCTCATCTCCAATCGCTATGTGCAAGAACCGCTCAAATGCTAAGGGACAGGACGTTTTCAAACCGATCGCTAAGCCAAACATTATGTGGGGGGCGTGTAACCCAGGCATCCAAATATCCCAATAAGACGATCAAGATTTTGTCTTACATGACCAGAGCGAATCCAGCAAAGATACCGCCGAATATGACAGCAAGACCATAGTTGCGTCCAAGATCCAAGGCAGCTTGGGCGCCGCTCTTCTTGGAGCTCGCACCTGTTGCCGTGGCTGCAGCACCCCCACCGAGCCCAGTGTAGACAACGCCACCTGCTCCGGTTGTAGCACCAGCAGGAAGGGTTGTTGATGCCATGGTGGCAGACGACGTGGAATTGACCCTGGTCGGGTTCTGAGCACCGCAGGGGTGCTCGTCTCTGCAAGCACTCTGGCATGCTGTGTCCCCATTGCATGATGCGACGCATTGGTCCCCATAAGTCTGACATATGAAGTACGGAAGAGTTTGCGAGTATTCTGAAGCATTCGGACTTTGGCCATTCCCACAAATGCAGTCATATGTAAGGTCATTCTATCCCGGGTGTTAGAACAGGAACGCATCGAGGTAGGCATCAGGATACTCACAGGATTGCACTCATTAGTAGCTGTTGTAGAAGAGGAGCCCGGGAGTTGCAAGCAGAGCAAAGGGCAAGCTGTCTTCTGAGATGTACACCATTGTTCTGAGACGACTTAGCCAGAGTTCCCTTCTTGATAACAGAGCAACATACGTCTTGTAGATAGTGGCACGCTCGTTGGGTCGATCCAGTATGTGACTTGTGAAACGCTGCTGGAGAATAGTGCTGTGGCCAACACGACTGCCGATAGTTTGAGGGAAGGCATTTTGTGATCGGTTTGGAAATTAACTAGCGAGGTCAATTGCGAGGGATTTCGAAGAATATCTGTCCGCCATTGTCAGTCTTATGAATGATACTTTTGACATCTTTTTGCACATGAATCTGACTGGGGCAAGGCGGGGAGGAATGCAGTGGAGGGTTGCTCGTGTTCTCTTACCTGCAGCGAATACGATGTGGCTGGGAACGAGCGAGCGATGTTCTCAACAACAAGCGTCGATATTAGAAAATCTATCAGTACAGAGGCAGCAAGAATACCGTAGAAAGCAGAGAAGAATTGAAGTCGAGGAAGGGAGGTTAAGAATCCCCAATCCCAAACCAGCCGACCACCTCGAAATCAACAGAAAGGCCGGGATCCAGATGCGGCTTGCGCTAGCAAGCCATGTCTGCCACCAGACTAACTCGAGATCGTTAGTGCTCCAATTCCCAGCCAACCGGAGCAAACCCACCCTTGGCAGACTAGCTCAAAGCGTGGAGAGGGTCTCACTTCAACACCACGGTCCGTCGTGAAGGTCCAGGATTAGAACTCCCGATGCACATCCCTTCGTATTGGCAAATCTTGGTGCATGAAGGCCGTCCAGCCTCCACTTGTGTATTCAGACGTCTTGCCCTCTCCTGCGGAACACTGACCATTCCGGAAGCACCACTCCCGCAAATCAGAAAAGGTGACAAATAGAAAGGGATCGAATATCGAAAATGAATTGGCAGCCGAAATTGGTGAGACTTACGGCACTCGGTCCCCCAGGTGGCTTGCAGGGACAAGGACCTTCAAAATCATAACCAGCCCGCTGCAACCGACTGGGGTAATGATCCACCGGAATTGGCCCTTGCTTTTTGACATATTTGACATTTCCAAATCACAGTATGTTTCATTATGAAAGACATCAATTGATTCACTGTGAGTGTTTCCAGTCAGCTGATCTTTTCAGCCACAGCTCAATCTTCGCCGCTAAGCGTTTGGAGGAAACCATCCCATTGTTCTGGTTCGAGAATTCTTAGCGCTTGGACCAGCGGTTGTCGGCGTCGGCATCTCATTATCATCAACATCAAACCTCACACGAACTCTAGAGCTCTCGATCATCTCTGCGCCTTCTTGCGCAGCCACTCGCAAATGGATGGAGTCGGTCCTACATCCACGTTCCAGCAATGACAGCCCCAAGAACGAGCTTGTCGGCGCCAAGTATCCACTTAATACGAATACATCACAACGAGGACTTGAGGAACCGGGCGGCGAATCTCCTGTGACATCCCCCATCACTTCACCGCCCTATTGGGTGCAGTCGCACCAAAGATCAGCCTCGGCTATATCTATCGATTCGATACCAAATGGCGCCATAACATTACAAGACAATACAGATGGGGAAGATGCGAAGAACAAAGCGTGTTGGGCAAAGAGTGTATATATTGAGGACCATGTCATTATCAACGGCAGCAGAACCGGGATTGGCGCATTCGTCGTTTGGAACATCACCGTGGAGACTCTGCATGTAAGTCCTCGATTTAGAACATAGAGAATACGCCTGATAGTCATAGGGTGGCACCATGCGCATTCGAAAGCGGTACTCCGAATTCGACGATCTACGAAACAAACTCCTGCAAACCTTTCCCTACTCCGCAGCGGCTATGCCACCTCTGCCTCCGAAGAGCGTTATCTCGAAATTCCGACCCAAATTTCTCGAGAACAGAAGGGCAAAATTACAATACTTCCTCAAGTGGGTAGATTATCTGACCAGTCGGTGCATGGCTGATTGACATAGTTGCATCCTGCTTAACCCGGAATTCTCTGGGTCTCCCGTACTAAAGGAGTTTTTATTCTCATAGAGATAGTTGGAAAGCGTTAAATCTTCCGTCCTCAATGAGTCCCTGTCCTCGAAGAGATACTTGGGACCTTGTACACTGGATATATATTGGACATACAAGGAGTCAGACCGATCCGAAAGGGAACCTTTCAGAGCCGGCCCTTCTAACATACTACATAATGATAAGCACTATACCCTAGCTTGTGCAAATCAATTGGTTCGTACTATTCTCCATTGCTACAACAGACACAGGTCTCCATGTACCAGACAGGCCAGGTTGGACGATATCTACATCCGTTTCCAACGCCCAACAGACAGGTATTCAAGAACACGTTGAACCAATTGTTCCGAATCACTTCCCGATGAGCTCTCGAGCCCCACGTCCTGGAGAACGCTCCAACTTTGGGAAGTGGTCGGGTTGGTCAGTTCGAGAAAAATGCACGTGAAGGGTTCACGTGCTGATAACAGCTTCCTATCGCCTAGCGGGCTTGGCGGGGACGTCATGAGCGAGAGCGATTGTGTGATCCACCGAAGGTTTCCCTTCCTCTTTCCGCTCTTTTGTACCTCCCAGAGTTCCGACCCTCTTCCCACAATTGATAAATCATTGAAAATTCGAGATGGCTCTCGCACCCAAGTTCGCCGGGCAGAAGTTCACTGCCGCAACTAGTGCTCCTACCCTTCACACACTAGAACTCTACCTTGATTATGTTTGTCCCTTTAGTCTAAAAATGTTCAACACGGTTTATACTTCTGTCTTCCCATTGATCAGACAAAAATATGCTTCGAAAGTTCAGATACTCTTCAGGCAGGTAAGCTTATTGCGATTCCAGATCGCTGTTTCTTTGTTTGAGGGCTCGGAGCCTGGGAGCTTCACGGGAGCTTGCATGCGGGTTGTCTCGAGAGCATGGCTCCAAAGCTCCCGATCTTTCTTCACTATTTCAAGAAACTTTCACACTCACTCGATGAATAGCAAATCCAGCCTTGGCATCCTTCCTCTACCCTGACGCATGAAGCCGGAGTTGCCGTGCTGCGGATCGAGCCAAGCAAATTCTGGGAATTCAGTAAAGTATGACCAAACTTTCCTCCTTTGGTAACACATCAAATCAATTGCTGATGCAAAATTCAAAGGCTCTCTTCGACGATGCAAAGTCCTTCTACGATGTGAACGTTGTCAACGAGACCCGAAACCAGACTTACCAACGCCTTTCTAAGATCGGGGCCAAAGTTGGGCTTGATGAGCAAAAGATATTCGAGCTTCTAAAGATTTCCGACAAGTCGGCTGAGGATGGAAGCTTAAATATTGGCAATGGGGTAACGAATGATTTAAAGGTTCTTGTCAAAATGAACCGCATGCAAGGGGTTCACGTCACCCCAACTGTGGTGTTTGATGGTGTTGTTGAGAACGGCATCAGTTCAAGCTTTTCCGCGGATCAATGGGAGGAATGGTTGGAGAGGAATGTCGCTTGACTCGGTCCTCGCGGGGTCCAAGGGTCTGAGAGGTAAGAGAAACGGCACGCGTACAAAGCTGGCTGGCATTTCCGGTTCTCGAATTTTCAAAACAGTAGCGAATAGAGGATTCGCAATTCCGCAATCAGATCAGGAAACGAGTAGCATCGAAACTGAAGTCCGACAGCTATTTTCGCACCAAATCTGCCCCAACATTTTGCAATTGTGATCTGTTCCTGCAGGTATACTTGAAACTCCTGCAACTCCCATTATCGGCCTATCCATCGAATTGAGCGACTCCCAATAAAAAAATTCCATCAATTGCGTATATAATGTCCTTCAAGAAGTACGAGAAAGGTTTTGATATTGTGTGGAACAGGGCAAGAGAAGGGAAGTCCTTGGTTGGGTAGAAGGATTCCTATCTATTTCGTTGGGTTATGTCATTCCGAAATCCGGCAGACGAGACGGCTCCTTTCCCCGAGTACTGCCACTCAATAAGTGGATGAGAGGAGCAAGACTTGACTTAAGCTTCGCTTCGTACAATCCGTGATAGCAGTTGCGTCACGCAATTACATTTGTAATTCCGCAAAGCGCCGGCAATACATGAGCCTCTCTCGCGATAGGCTCGGAAGTGTCCTATAATTTGTGAGTTTGTGACAGGCCGAATTTATTCAACATCATCGCGAACGGAGATGGCCCTCAGAATGTTAATGTTATTAGGGTTGGCACAAATTAAGTGATACACAGGGACTCCATTGGAGCTGTTCATCTTAATTCTGAAATCCTTTCGATTGCAAACTCGTCTTCCACTCAGACTCGTCAAGGGCATGCTCTGATTTTCCCCAGGAATTCCACTAATTGGGGTATTCGCTTTTGTAATGGGCGGGATTTCATCTGGTGAAAGACGAATTAAAATAGTACGGTACTCACTTCAGAAACATTTTTATCAAGCGATCTTCTTCCCAAAGTCCACGTGGACACCGCGAGGGTATCTTTTAACTGAGCTTGACGCAAAGCAAAAGATTGAGACAAAATTAGAGCCCTCGATAACCCTAAGATTAGCATTTTCCATACACCACAGCTTCGCAAGATGCGAGAAATGCGAGTACGAGGTAAACGTAAGAAGAGCTAGAGTATCACACTTCTTGACAAGCTCGAAGTTACAAAATGCCCAACACCATGAGGACGTCCCCTATTTTTCTTAGTTTCCAATTCCTAAAGCTGCTCGACGCAGCTGCACTGCATGTCGGGGTTGATAATTTATGCCCTACAGTCAGTTCCATTGGTCCTGAATTTTGGCTTCACACAAGACTAACAATTCTCTAGCTCACAGCGGCGCAAAACGCAGCTGTTCCGGGCGATGTTTTTGATAAGGGCTGAGTTATGATTTCTTCCTTGCCGCTTAGGAGAGCGGATCTAGGATTGGACGAGTAGTGAAGGCCAATTTATGATGGATAGGGATATTACAGTGTGACCCGGTGCAGCAAGTAGAACGAAAAGCAGGACGTATCTAGGGATATCATGGGGAGACTATGTCCGTGTCGTTTTCCAGAACAGTGATCTGGGGGTGTCATTACTGCCGCTGGATGGGATAGTACGCCTATTCTTTTTTCTGCCTTAAACCTAGGCGTAACCAACGATCAAGTCACAACGAATATCCTGTTTGAGGAGTACAACAACAACAATGGTGGAGGCGACAGGGTCTCATGGACAAAGAAACTATCAGCCCCACAGTTGATCTCCTCGCTTCTGGGCTCAACGTCTTTGAATGAGGTGGATGCTAAATAGGTGGACTTGGGTGCTGCTTGATTTTGGTGAGGTCTGGGTTGGGGCGTGAGCGAGCCCCTTTTCACCTCGCTCGCTTATTGTGGGGGGGAGGAAAGGGGTTGAAATTGTAAATATTCTCCATAATTGCTCAACACCTCCCCCGATTGTGTCTCCGTCTTACTTGGTAGTAGGGATAAGTAAACTGCTGAGCTATAGGGTGGTTCTAGCAGGTTCTTCTCCATAAAATGGTGATCCCTGGTACATAATTCGTCAATTGCCCTGGCTGGGGCCCGTGCTAATAGAGACAGCTCAAGGGGTTGTTTATCCCAACTACCAAGTATAAGGATATACATTAGTGTAAGGTGGTGTCTCAAAAACCTCCACTTCGTGACATACTCAGACATGCACTTTGATCTATCCTTGCAGCATGCTCAGGGGACTGTCCAAACAAGCTGAAGCATAGGTATTATTCTTGCGGCCAAGAGAGGCAAACCTCCAATTTTGGAGCTCTGATAGGATTTCTGTAGTGATGAACCGTGCGTCAAGGTGAGGGTTGAACATTGAGAAATAGGCGACACGAATGCTCGCCTCCTCTCACGGCCATTACTTCAAGTGATTCACAACATTCGCGGTTGAATAGTTTGAATTTAACGAGTAGTCAGGAACAGTAAGAAGGACGGTAAACAACCCAAATTTTGAGGAAGCAAAATGTTCCAAACATAGCAACATGCGCCACCCCCAATTCAGCCATATGTTACACAGATCCCAAAGTGTCTCGGCTATTGTCCCATGGATGCTGCCATCGAAAAACGAAAAAAGCCATCCTGCTTGCCCCACTGTCGTCATTAACGGCTGACGGGACACGGCCCTGGTCCAATCCACGAGCAACATGCCAGGGCCCCATTCTTTGAATTGCTTCTTTGACTCTTTGCAGGACGCTCAGGATTACTGATCCCTCATAATGAGACCACCTTTTCGGGCGCATTCAGAAGAAAGCAGGCAAAAGAAATGTCCGGACAAGCGAGCAGGAATGAGAGGAATCAGATGGATCGCGGTCACGGCGAAAGAAATGGCAGAGGCTTCGCGTGAACAAACCCCATTCCCAGCCGGGGCAATCTCCGGTCGCTTCGCTGCATGTCTGATCCCACTGCTGCAAGTAGGGATCGATGTTGAGACCCCTGCGCCGGCCACAGCACAGTATAATCTGCAGGTAGACTTTGATCACAACGAAGCTGCTCGCCCCGCGTTAACTTGACAGACGCATAGTCGAGGGACCTTTGCGGGACGTTTGCTCCTAAAGTCGCCCCCGGTGCTGGAGCTTACTTGGCGGCCCGAGAATTGTCGCCTCCATAGCTCTCTAGCCCTCTAGCCCTCCCCGCAGCTGTCGATTCACAGCACTTCCTCTGTCATCTTGTATTTATCCACAACTGAAGGAGGCACTCCATTATATCTCCAAACCCGACGCGCCGTCTAGACTGACCAATATAATACATGGCATCGACGTGAAGCTCCCCGCCCACAACGCCTTGTTCAACCTTGGAACGCTGGCACCCCGGTCGAGAGTCGGCACAAACGTGGTCATCGGCACACCGTTTGCAGGCGCCCCATCCTTCGAACACCACCCCTCCTCGTGAACCCTTCCCCTCGTGCGAGGCAGGGCCCAGGCCCGCGTCTAAAAGTGCTGCTACTTCGACTCCTGGGGAACGAGAACTCTATTCCTCTTGCACTGTCCTGCTTGTCTGGCGTCCAGGGCCCAGCAGGCGGCCTACAACTTTCCAAGGTCGCCTTCACAGGGCGAGAAATATTGCGTTTGGGACGCAAGTTTGTCTGACATTCATGAATTCTGAGCCCAAGTCCATTTTCACATCCCAGAAAGAGCTACGCCAATCATCTCTCAAGCGGAGTACTCCTCCGCACCCCGAACACAACCAACCTCCCTACCTCACCAAGCCCATTGTACCTCCGTCTCCATGCCCACGAGACGGCAACATTCATAAGGCGACGGGCTTGGAGGCAAAATCAGAGGAGGAGGCGGCAGTGACTGCACATCTCAGAAGAAAGACTAGTCCTGATACAGTAGGTAGCAGAGGGGGGGACGTACTTTCTCGCAAGTCGTTGGAAGTCACTGCAGAGAATATCTCGACCGATGCGGCGCTACAAGGCCAAGCACAAAGCACAAGAAACAGCTTTCGAAAGCCAGACCTATCCTCAAGTCAACTCGCAACGACGCATGCCTCGAAGCACCCAAGAATTGTTGAGGATAAAGGGACAGAGCCGGCATCGAAAAGACGCCGTATAAAGCTGAGCCCGCAATATACACTCGACGCCGAGACTTTTCATAACATTACCCCTAGCCAGAAGCTGACCTCCCCGCCTTCGCCTTTATTCTTCTCTCACAGTCCGAGACAACGTCCAATTCTGCCGCCAACTTTCTCTTCCGAGGCTGCTGCAACAATGCTGAACAGGGCGCGAGATGAACCTGGAGGCGTTACGACTTTGAAGCTTGCGAGGGGCAGCATTAGCACGGCGTCTCCGCCACGTTCAACAAGTACACCTGGGAGTTGGACTCCCATTGAAAGAGGTAGCATACCAAGAAGTCCGGATCCGAAGGCAAGGTTGTCGGCTGGGATGCAAATATTGGGTAGTGTTGGCATTATTGAGCTCCTAGAACAGGATGAGCGGCCAACATTTATTATCGACGTAGCCAATCCTGCGAACTTCAGCCCTGGCCCTTTGCAAATTACTTTTGCGAATGCAGCACTCCGCGCCTATGAATCGATACTGGAGGCGGTCACTGGGAAGGCCGATCTGGATAGTCCTGGCATTGCTGTTACTGACTTTCCAGAGTTCAAGGCATGGGCTCTAAGCTTTGTCAAGAATGGCAAGTCATTGGACATTTGCCTACCATCATTTTCCTACAGAGGCGTTACCTGGTCTTGTTCGACCGTGCGAAGAAGACTTCGCCTAATAAGTGCCAGCGGCACTAGCCTCCCTACAGTTGCATCAGGAAGCTCGAATAG
>Ga0307515_10008361_pt1 | contig 20191 bp, 17 predicted proteins | sample 17_EM_MG_FD_194513 | JGI IMG/M metagenome (GOLD analysis project Ga0307515, IMG submission 194513) | Populus trichocarpa ectomycorrhiza microbial communities from riparian zone in the Pacific Northwest, United States - 17_EM | ecosystem: Host-associated > Plants > Roots > Unclassified | place... | reverse complement strand
TCATTCCATACTCAGCTGGAGATGCCACTCAGCTGGAGATGCCAGCTGAGTGCGCATGCATGCGTACAAGACATACAAAGACATACTCCGACTACCGCGTATATAAGTCCATGAATGTACCTGTACTGTAGAATATACAAGCTTCTAGCAATCAGTATTTCAACAGTTTATATCGTTCATCTTACTGAGTGATACTGGGTGATTATGTAGAAACTTTATTAAGAGCAACGAACATATCGGTAGTGATCAACTACTCTGGTACTGTCAGCTGAGTGCCACTCCGGACTGGTTTGTGAGTAGTGAGATTGACATTTTCATACGGCCGTTCGACGTTAATCTCTTAGTAAATAGAATAGACTAGAAGTCTGTGTGCGGTACGGGTCAGAGATGTAGTGGATTGTTTATGTTACAAATACAGAAGAATATATAAAATAGAAATGACATATAAGAAACATTATAAGTACCCATTTATTAATATCTATATATCTATGTAGTTCGAAGTACATAATTCGTTCGTCGTGCTCAATACACAATACGTACAACTGCACATCGGTCGCAGCTATCACCGCATCTTACCACCACCCGCTATACCTAATGTTCATCAGCGTTTGTGCTGTTTCCCGTGCTGTCTTCTCTTTCCACCCTTGAACCACGTTGCGAATATTAGGGATACTGCGGCCAACCTTGTCCCGGGTCTGAACGGATAGAATTTCCCGGAAGATATATAAGAATGATGAAGACTCGCTCGTTACTCATGATGGTCATCTTGGGAATGTGTTTTGATATAATTTGAAGCCAAGTGTTGGTGGTTATTAACAACACCAAACACGTAGCTATTAGTTTGCCGGGTTGTATACATACAGCCTCGATTCACTACGTGGTAGCGCGCCATTCTATTAACATGAAGTTGACCCAGAATGTCATATTCAGGTGAATCAGTGAAGATGTGGGTAGCTGCGCACCGAAGAAGCTCATTGTAACGAATGGTTGAACATTGACCTACGGTTATTGCATCTTCTACCACCCACTTTTAAAAGAATACAGTTGGTCCTGTAATTTTCAACCACGAAGTCCCCCTCCCACAGATTAGGGGCATCTGCCACCATAATCGAAAACTCCAATTCCCTACCCCTCTCTAGTACTCTGCCATTATGTACTTGCGAGCTGCACAAACTAAAAGGGTCTGTTTCATAATACGCTTGTTTCTAAAATGTGTATCGACAATTACTCACAGCTGTGGTGGGAGCCGATGATAACAGCTGGGATACAAATATATCTTGAGCCCTGTGCAGTCGAACGTCACACTTGATTCCTTTGATGAGGGGTGGGGGGGTGAGACATCATTAGATCACTGAACCGTTAACGGCGGACCTGGAACCGCCATATGGAACACTACCAAGTGGCGCTGCTAATGCTTTCGAATGTGGTATCTGCTTTCCAACAACGACCGCGGCTGCGCACTTTGCCATCGCGGCTGAAAGCCTGGTCTCATGCGCGGAGTGCATACAAGATCTTCAGCCTCAACCACTGAGTTCTTACCTTTGATTCTCGCATACAGCCGACGAGTAAGGTTGGCGAGAACGAGCGGGGGCGGATAATTCCGGGCTACACTCATGGGATTTTTATTTGTGGGGATGTCACTTCAAAGAATATACCATATGGATTACGCGTACATGCGAAGGGAGGACAGTAGACACTATGGATGTGGCGTGAGAGGGGGAGAAGACGATATGAGAACAACAGTTGCAGCATGAAAATTATATTTCTTTCCTCCCACAACTAAAACCCTTATAGAAAGTTTGGTGTGTTTGACACGGACTCCCGTTAGCGGTTGATCTACATAAACCAACAAATCCCATTCACACACGAGCGTGCATATATCGTGGCGTCGCGCCCGAGCAGTACACAATCATCCCATCGTCCAATGTTAGTTTTTAAATATACTACTTGTGTCAATATGCGTACAGGGTCAGTAGCAACCCTAACCCTTAACCAAGTACCGCAGCCGCATGAAAGACGAGGAAGAGGTTGGGTTTGTTTGGGATGTGAGTAGAAATAGCCACGAGTACTCAGGGCTTCGGCAATGCGGGCACTATGGTGTAACACTCGCAAAATAAGGCTGGAAGCGTAAGTCGTTTGTCTGTGTTGAGTACAGATCTTGTGACAATAACGTTCTTTTCAGCCCCGTCAGGCACAACTGAGACTACAAAAAAACGACGTATCTAGCTAGGCAATCAGGACAACTTCCAAGGAATAGCCTTGGGTCGGATGGAAAGTGTTACGGAGTTCTGCGTACAAACGGCTTGGAACGAGCAACTCATGGGATCGACGGGTTCGAGGTAAGCTCGCGTGCGCAGTTCACCTCGATCCGGGCATGCACGATATCACTCGGACCCCGTAGTGCATAATTGCTATTCAGCTTTTTCTACAGGAACATCCCGTTTTACCTAATCATTATTGATACACTGCGGGTAAAAAGCAAACTTCAGTATCCAACTCTTTCCTATTTCGCTCAGATTTAGCGAAAATATGCAGTTGATTCTTTACATCATGGAAGTTGGGCTTTGAATAATCAGGGCTGAGCCAAATCGTCGGTTTTCTTAGTTGGTGGTATTATGAGTAGGAAGATATTATTCATATAAGGACACGACATGTGTCTTTTTCGATTCTGATTGGTCACAATTATGTGGCTGAGTGTCTAATTGTGGCAAGTACCTACCACTTAAACTCAGGTCCCAAATGACCTGCCCTTTTATTTCCAATGAGTGTTTGGCTCTGATTACAAAGTGTCCTACACACAAAATGTGGACTATGTCCTCTTTCACCTCCCAGTCTTAGATTTATAATATCTCTTATATTGAGTCAGAAATTGTGAATCAACAGCATTTTGGAGCATTTTTTTACAGCTGCACTATGAATATTAGTGATATAGTAAATTGGAGACCAGGAAGTGATAGAGGATCTGTTTATGAATAGTTCATGTATAGAACACTTTGTGATCAGAGCAAAACTCATGGACTTAAATGAACTTGAATTGATTGGAGTTACCCAGTGGAAGGCATCTTCCCAGTTGCCAATATGCTTGCATTGGCCATAGAAACAATAGAGACTCACCAGGACTTAGATCACTGGGAGCTGGCCAAGAGATGATCTAATAAATTTCAATTCTAGGAGTATGTTAGAGCCATATACATCTGGAAGCATAGGAGCTGCTAAAAATGTCAACTCTGGGTTGGCTGGGCTGGAGATCTATCTGGGCTCCTCCAAAGGGCGGCAAACCCGCCACCGTACCTTGTAGGGTATAAAGCAGTTTGAGGATGGCACTTGTGCTTGCTTGGCTGTGGTGTACCAACCATGTCGGGAATGTCTGTCTGGTTTCTTTGAGAATGAGAGAAAAGAACTAACAAACACGCTTGCTAGATACCATCTACAAGCTAGTAGGATCAGGTATTACAGTCCCTAGTACCCGTGCTAATATGCGAATCGCTCAAGACTGATCCAAATCCAGAGAAGCAACGGAAACGATATGTCCCTTTCATGCTCTACCCAATTACACTTGTCGTGTATGCTTTACTCTGCCTTGCTTGCGTTGTCGCTCTTGAGGCCGCTTTCAGAACAGGAGTAGCACCCAACAAAGGCATTGCCACAATTCTAGACAAGCGAGCAGCTGGCAGGAATTCCCAACCCCTAGAAGCCGAGGCAACAACCCAAGCACCTCCGACAACACATCGACTACATACATCTCAGGCCTCTCGCCCATACCCGGATACATAACGTTTACATATCCTGTGAATGCATCGGTCGCAGAGTACAGCTTCAAATTTACAGCGACGCAGAATAACGGAATCACGGTCGTAGAACCGCAATCTCGCCCCATCGTATGTCACGAACGCTACTTTAGTCACATGGCTTCGAACACGTACCAGGACATTCTTCAAGATTGGCACAAAACATTTTGCTAGCGATGTGAAGATCAAGAAACACCACGGCAAAGGCATAACTATTGTGCAGAAGGCACAACCTACAAAAACAATATCCGTCAAGAAAGCGAAGCCAAAGAAACCCTATGACAAAGAAACCGCCTCCGAAAGCGTCGAAGAAACCAGCCCCTGTAGTATGTCTCAATTCCACCCTCAACCCCGGTCTAGCTCGCTGTTAACACTGTGTAGCTGAACCCAGCACTACTGGTTATCCTCACAAAACCACCAACCGGCAATCAAAAATCCGCCCAAGCGGAAGCCCTGCTCCCAGACCAAACCATCCTCGCCTTCCCCACCGCTACCCCCGATACCCTGGTACCCATAAACGGCCCCAACTACCGCTTCTATTACTTTACCTTCGCCTACCTCCCCACCATCCTCTCTGTTGTCCTCAGTATCCTCTGGCGGATAATCGACACGGATATCAAACGGCTGCAACCTTTCTACGACCTCTGCACCTCCCCCTGCCCCGCCAAAACCCTCATCAAAAACATTCTCTTCACTAACTCCCACTTCGTCCCCTTTCTAGCGGCTTACCGGAAGCAATATATCGCCACTCAGCGCGTTGATATACTCATCCCTGCTTACCGCCGTGCAATTTCTTGCGCCCATAGCGATATTCCTGGACACGGAGACTGAGTGCGATCCGTTTAGTGAAGCCGCAAGATCCTGCGGAAGCCCGTACCCCGCCTCCCGCGCGGTGATAGTGCGCATGTTGCAGGGTATCCTAGCCCTGATCGCTACCGTAATGGTACTCGTCGCAGCCCTATAGTGGAGCCGGAGAAACACAATCCTTCTTTCGTCCGAGCCCTGGAGCTTAGCGGGGATGGCAGTGATAGTCGCAGACTGGGAGGGGCTGCAGCCAGGGTTCGGGGATGTGTCTACCACCGATTCGGCGAAGGATCTCGCGCGGACACTTGAGGACAGTGGGTGTCGGTATGTTTGAACGAGGGGGAGTACCAGCGGAAGTCGTATGTTGGACTATGAGCGGTTCTGCCCGAGCGGGAGGCGGCGGTTTCCCGAAGGGACTTTATGCAGAAGCGGAGGCAGAGGCCGTTGATGTTGTTGACAGCATCTGTGGTGGTGTATATTTTGTTCCTGCTTGGGGTGCTGGTGATTCTGTTGATATACCGGTTGATGACGAACACCAGGATGGAGCGGTTCTTGAGCGGGCAGAGTGTCGGGGTGAAGGTGTTTTCATGGGGTTGGCGACGACGGTAAGGTCGGGGTGGGAGCCGATCGAGCAGGGTATATCAATCACTTCCTCGAGATTTTGGATGGAGTTGACGACAGGATAGAAGTACGCCACCTCGAGGTGTTCCACACACTGTCCCGGCGCCACCAGCCAGCACGGGTACTACATTGCGACCATTCCCGCTCGTTCCCGGTGCTCACCGAGCTCGCTGCGCTCTGTCATGGCAATATTTTTCTCTTCTTCACCGGTGCGATCGGGTTGTGCATCGAAGTCCTCGTTGTCGCAATCACGGGGGTGCCTTACTCCGGTACGCAAACGGTGGAAGACTTGGATGCAGCGATGTTTCTGTCTTTGTGTATCTTTGGGCTACAGTGGCTATGGTTTCTGTGGTGTTGGTGCGGAGGAGGAGTTGGTGTTGCCTAGAGCGCCGTATTCAGTTGCGGAGGTGGTGGCGTATTTGTATGCGGCGAGGATGGGGGAAGAGTTTGGGGGGTTGTCGGTGTTGGGGGGAAGGGAGAGGGATCGGGCGGTGCAGCGGTGGGGTAAGAGAGTTGGGTTGCGGTGGGTGGTGGGTCGGGATGGGCATGCGAGGGTGAGCGTGGATGTGAAGGAGCTGGAGGGGGATTAAAGCGCGGCAGAAGTGGCGTCGCTGAGGATACACTGAGTCGCCTGGGTATTCTTGCATTGTGGTATGCATAGATGGGACGGGACGACATTCCGTACAAGAATTTTACTACACTCCTCGGTGCATCCGTACAACGGCCATCCCCTCTTCCTTCTCTACAGGAACCGGAACACAGCGGGTGCTGGTTCTCACAGTATATACGGTGAGTGGAGGGACACACGCTAAAATGACTGCGCCTCATTGTGGTACAACGGTTACATTCCTGACGTGCGGCTTCCGATCTCAGTTGGTCGCTCGCGTCGGAAATAAGTAGTTTCCAATGCCAAATCGCTGAGCTTTTGATACAGTAGTGACGGTGAGATAATACTTAATGTAATGAACTCGTCTCCCAGAAGGCTCAGTACGAGTTTGCGGCTCGTACGATCGGGTAAGGGTTAGGACTGCTTGACGACTTTGCTAGGCATCCATATCGAAATTCCAACCCTTGAGGTTGTGCTACGTTAGAGCCTGCATCTGTAGGCCGTATTACCCATGTTAAACAACTTTAGCCTCACTGCAGGGTTTAACCATTATCTGTGGTAGACTATTACAATCCGTGTGGCTCTCCTATGACATCCGGGGCAATTCAATGAGACAGCAGGCACTTGAAATATCAAGACCGACTCTCCGCGCATTCGTGGCTATATAAAGTAAGCTTTATGTGCTTGCTCACAGATTCTTTTATCAGCGAAAGGCAGTGCTGTCTAAACACAAGGAGGGCCGAGGGTGAATGGGAAGTGATAACACTCTATATTGAAGGTGATATCCGTGATTCGACAGCATTCGGAAGGTTGTGAGATACAACCAACATAAGCGCTCACGAATGGGCACAGCATAGGTATCATTAATCCCGATTTAATTCCCTCAAAAGATAGTTACGTAGCTGCGAACAAATAATCGACCCCAACCAACCACTCATTTCCCCGCTCTCCCCCTGCTCACGTCGAACCAGGAAGGGACGCCCTTAGACTCCCGGAGCCCTCTTAAACAGCTCCGTCTCAGCCGCCCGACGCCGGGTGAGCCCCGCAAGGACTGACGCGCGAGCTTTATTCCACTTTCTCAATTCTTTGTCAACAGTGAGCATTGGGGTCTTTCCCCGGCATTTAATGTCATACCTTCAGAAGCGACAACATTTGGATTCTCCCCATTATTAATCCTCCTCAACAGCGCTGAGCTCCGAAAATTGCCATTCCCCACATTAAACGTAAAACTAACCAGCGCGCCACTATTCCCCTTAGCGCGCTTCCAGTCTTCTCTGGCGTCAAGACTTACTACTGGTTATCGTTTAGCGTAACAGAGTCGTTGATACTCTCGAATACGCACTTTGCGAATTGGTGCAAGTCGGAGTTCAGGAGGTTGGTGGCGGTGGCTTTGGTCAGTGGGAAGGGGTAGGGGACGTCGGCACCATTTGGTTGGCGGCAGCGGTGGCTGTATCCGACAGTTGGGAGGCCGATTGGGTCCGGAGAGGGACTTGGGACGAAGCTTTCGAATTCTTTGATTAGGTTGACAGTGGCAGTGTTGACAGTTGGGGGAGTGCGCGGTTCTGAGGATGTCAGTGGGGGAGCCAATGGGGACAGGGATGAAGGACTAGTTGTGCCAGCGTTGGTGGTGAGCTTCATTGTGGTAGATAGATAGAGTGAATTGTGTGGATTGATGAAGGTGCGAGTTGACTGAGGTGAGAATAGGCGATGGTGCTGTTTGGCGAAAGGAGGTACGGTTGTTCGGATGGGACAAGTTATTTTATACTCGATTGTCTCTCCGAGATTGTTGTTTTGTTCTTGAGGGTGAGGCAGCCGTGAGATCGGAATGCAACAGTTTGAGCAACAACTAAAGATTCCTACCCTATGGTCGTAATTAAAACTGCTCATACGAACGGGTTAACCAACAAGAAACGCAGTGAGTGGTGCCTTCGTTGTCCACGAAGTGCTGCATTATGCTTCTTCTCACGATATCCTGCCATGACGTCATCCCCAACAGCAAACGCCTGATACAGGCAACCGCAAAACAAAGCGGCTTAATCCAGGCAAACGTGAAGTGAGGCAGCTCACGTCGCAGTTCGGAGGGCTTCTACGCTATCGAGGCCGCATCGCACACCGCTTAGTGTCTGAGACCCGCCACCGACACTGCGGCTTAAGGATATATTGGTGATTTCGGTATTTCTTTTAGTGGATATCGCAAACGGTGACAGACGTGGCAGACGAGATTGGTTGAGTATGATCTCATCTGTTCACTCTTAGGCAGCAGCGTGGTGCGAGCGAGTGATTGGATAAGACACCAATGTCATTTGACGGGATGGTTACACCAAGAAATAGAGTTTGAAACGACAATTCGTCTCGTCTAAATCTAGCGACGATCATATATTACTCCCCTCATTGATAATCCCTCAGGACGACCTGACTCTGACATTATCATATAGTATCGCTCATATATTAATATTTATCTAACAGGATTCTTTAGTAAATGGCTACGGATGTCATACAACTTATTCTGGAACTTTTGAAACACTCAAATCGGCATCTTAGGAAGGCCATAGTGCGTTTCTAACAGCCGTACGGCTCTTAACGTACTGTCAGTAGCTACAGTAAAAGAAAGCATGAACTAGAGGGTGTGCGAAGGAATGGGGTGAACTGGAAGCTGTGGGCTTGACGATCTCAAGTTATTGAGAGTAATTTCTGAAATGATTTTGAACGCTATAACACATGCAGTCGTTGCCGTAATGTCACGGTAGGCACAATTGGTTTGTCACATTATTCCTTGAATTTTTGTACTCCGGTGAACTCGGTTACGATGATCACCAACAATGTCCTCCTGAATATCAGTTTCGGCATATACCGGTGGAAACCAACTCAATGCATGTGTATAGACTGCTTTTTCCACTCGGTAGTAATGCATATTAGATACAATTATGTTCGTCTATAGTCCTATAGCTAACTGCTACCACCGAGCAAAGGAAGAATTGGTTCCTTTAATACCATTCCAGCCGGCCTTGCCTAATGTTTTGAGGTTCTTTCTGCAATTGTTTTGTGCCCCGAAGGGATACTCCGGACTACGTTATCTTCCGCTATCTAATCTCATCCATCATAATCTAATCGCATCGATCATCTCGCTGGACATCCTCGTGCTCCATTTCTCTGCGGATCACTACATTCATATGCGTCGGATAACAGTCTCCGACCCACGCGCGACTGCTCAACATCCACATACTTAAAACCCTAAAGTATGATCCGTTTGCGGCAGCTGCCAGAGTTTAATCGACACAGACAGGCTATATAAGCGATTAGGATTGCTATTCTCATGTTAGCTTTTAGATTGTCCCGACAACCATGAATTACTGTGACACGAGACTCTGCCCCTATCTACAGTAGTGGCTCTTTACTTCTGCTTGTTAAAGTGCTTGGTTGAGCCACTTAAATAATTTTATAACCTCACGAGTCATGAATTTTCATATAGTAGTATAAATTCAACAAAATTGAGCTAAAACGAAAAATCACCTCAAAGTGAAGAAATAGCCCATATCCACGGAAACTATTGGCAGACAGCATATATATAGAACCCTCAAACAGGGAACCCCGGAGTCTTGCATCATGAAAGTATTTATTCAAAAGCCCTCTTCCGAAGTTCACAATTTTGGGTAGTTTCATGGATGTATAGTGCAGCGCTGTGTAGGCATAGCAGTTCTACCACCGGTTGGGCATTTGACAGTGGAATAAGTCGAGAAAACCCTGGACATCATGCTACTTTAAGCAAACGCGATCACAAACTTTTTGGTACTGACATTTAGAAACAAAATTTTTGGGTGACTGAGAATTACCCGAAATGGAGATGATTTGTAGAATTACTGTCTCAAGTATGTAATGCACTCCGGTTGCATCCTGCTCATGTCGGCTTCAGAATTCGAGGGATGAAGTAGGTGGAAATGAGCTGGTTCCAGCATGTGATTGTTCCCCGGATGCCTTGCTTTGAATCTACTAAGTACTCTAATCATACCGGGTGGAGGGTTAGGAGGCATTGCGTAGTAATTGGACGTGTGGTAGCGGGCGAGTAGTGGCGAAGTGATCTCGTTCAACACATTGGAAGAGGGTAGCGGTATGTAGCGGTATTTCCAGTACAGGGAGCGATCATGGTGTCCAGGTTGCGAACGAGAGCGGTAGTTGAGCAGTTGACCAAAACGTACCGTACACAGATTACCGAGTGCAGAGTGTCCAGCTTGTCTAGCCTCTGTTCAATGTTGAGAAATTCTGGGTAAGTGAAATCAGAGTAAAGCTAGAGGCCATGTACTGCCTACCGTTCGGTAACTTGTGGGTCGTTCTGGGGGCTGGAACATACGGGCACCCGTGTTTGCAAGGCATTGTTATATACAGTGGTCAAACGCACGACGGACGGGGCCATGACGGTCGTGAGTGATATTAAATACAACTTGTCGGCGACTGTTGTTGCGAGGCCGCTAATTGGAGTTGATGTCCAAAATTTTCCTATATTCTGGCGATCGATCATGTTGGGGCAGGTATCTAAACAAACGGCCTAAATGGTAGGAAGTTGACATTAAAGGGCCTTGCACACTAAATCTGAATATTGACATTAGGCATCCATAGCTTTACCACAGCTGCCCTGCAGCAAGTACTGTGCAATTAGTTCGCAATTTAGCGGCTAACTCGATTCACAATACGATGAGAGACCTAACACTACCCCAAACTATTCTCAGAGTTCTAACATAAAAAACGGCTCGCTCGGCGAGTGGAATGATTCTCCAAGCCATACGCGCGGAGCGGTTCTTACAATAGTGACATTCATCTGCCTACCCCAGGCGAACCAGGACCGTTCATCACCACAGTTCCGAAAATAAGTGTCAACGGCGGGCTTAAATGTATATCAGACCCACACATGTTGGACCAACAGGCATTGTACAAGGCACATTTTTCTATTCGCGTCTGCATCTCAAATCCAACCTTCGCGCCCGGAATGTTCCCTTAGGAAAATCGATAGTTGGAATGTAGCGGATCTCGCCGAAATACTCCTAAGTAAGTCAATGAACACACCCCCACATGCACATACGTGTGCGCATTTGCGGGGCAGTGCAAACGGCGGATGTTCTGCTGTAACCATTACTCTCAGTCTCTACCGAACACAGTACAAAAGCCTTAACCGCTGGAGCTACTTAGTTTAGTGCAACACCCGCCACAAATGACGGAAAAAGTGTCGGCGGGCGACTGGGCCAAAGCCAATTCGGTGCTACAGCGCAGGTATTAGAAACAATTAGACAAGTGTCGGGTACGGGTACTTGTTTTTAGAGCTATAGTAGCATAGTGTCTTAATGTGTAGGTGGGTGCTATTTCGTGCTCACTAGAATTTGGGGATGGGGCGCCGAACCTGAATTTGCCAGCATGGATTACCCCGCATTTTGTGATCGGCTCGTGCCAACAGTTGTGAAACGGCTGGGTGATCCTACAGGAGAGGATATCCACTAATCCCAAGTCCGTCTGCTGAGTTGATCTTGAACTCATTGTCAAACAATTCCAAAGAACGACCCAAAAGAAGCAACTCAATAAAAGGAACGAGAAAAGCCAAAACATGCGAGAAATTGAAGGTCAGTCGCATCTGGCGCCACACAAACTCTCAGTGGCTTCCCCGACCCTACCGCCGAAACAAACACCGTTACAGTGATCACGGTTCTATCGATGGTGAACGGTTAGGATGGAGAATATACCCGGCGAACCCATCCAATATCTTACAGGGCTAAGAGGCTGTACGCAGGGGTCCCGAATACGAAGTCCGCCGACTGAAAGCCCAGCCTTTCGCCTTATCGTGGGGTGGTACTGTCTAGGTGTGGCTAGGTGTTCCCATTGCAATGCGGGGTTTTCGCTGCAGAGAACCAACACTTGATGGGTCCAGTAGCCTAGGGAACACACACGGTAGTGATCGATCAACCGATATTACTGGCGTCCCCCACACTATGTAAAGATGAATCAGATAACAAAAACATGCATCCAGACATGCTCACCGAGGTAGATAGATGTGCTCAGACTGACTTGATGCGTTGGCACTGTACACCGTTCAGATACCCCGCTTAAGTGCTGTACCCAGTCCAGATAGTCATTGCTTTGCGATCTGCGGGACAAAAGTAATACCACAACACTGTTCTATTGTAAAGTCGAGCATATTCGACTATGTGGAGCATAATTTTTCTCAGTGATGCATGGAAGGGTTAAACAAGAACAAGTTTTCTAGAACATCCCCTGGATATTTCCATGCAGTCAAAGCAATATGCAGGCCCAGTACCACGGCTATCTTCTTGTGTGGAAGGCTTGATCAGAATGTGGTACCTTGAAAGATGTCAATCCTGAGAAAAAACCTCCTCTCGGAAATTGACATGCAGCAGCAGCCGCAAAAAGAAAAAAAAAATCTTTCAACGACTGTGGGATACTAAGTAGACTCAAATGTTTCAACCATGTCGACAGAGTGAATATCCATCTTTCGGTATGGTATCGCACTCTGGCTACTTTGACTAGCTCTTATTCCGGGTCGCGAATTGACTGCAATAGTGAGCCATGTTGTACCTCCACATCCCGTCACATACACGCTACCGGACCCTATCAAAGGCTTGGACTAGGCAAACATGCAGAAGCGGCGGTGACGCCCCGCGCGAGCGCTTGTAACCTGTTGGAAAGAATATGACGATGCAATGCAATGCACACGAGCCTTCGCAAAGGCCTATGCAGTTATACTACTGTTTAGGCTGGGCATTAGTGACTTCGTTTCCAGGATGTTTATGTATGTCCATGGTGACGTGCAATCTGGCATCCCCTGTCCAAGAACCGAGAAATCCCATTTGGACCTAATCCATATCCGGAAGAAGCAGTAGAGACGCAGTTGACGGGAGGGGGTGATATCGTAGCCTACGTGGCTCCAGGTCTGCCAATCATCCCGTCTTACGGTCTCCTAGTTGAACGTAAGTGGTATATGGATATCCCGCATAATCGGAAGACCGGTCGACCCTCCAATCCTGGTCCGCGGTACCTCGGATCCACTAGTAGGGACCGAAAGTCGTGTCCACTCGCAACCTTAGCACCTAGTACCCTTCCCAAATCGTAGGCCGATCATTGTCCCGTTCGACTACCACCCAGCGTTGGAAAGCGACGATTTCGATTGATTGCTGCCAGGTTTGAGACAGTCAAGGAGCCATGCCAGTCGAGAAACTAAATTACTAGTCTATGTTCACCATTATCAATCCTCAGGCAGCGGACAGAATTGCCGATTTCTGTCATCATTAGGTGATGGGTCTACCTATGATCACTCACCTCGTACAGTTATATATCATCCCATTCTTAACCCAGGGGTTTTGACTCATTTCGCTCGATTGCTGCATTGACCACTCTGCTTTTGACTATCCTCAGAGTATTAGCATTGTTCTCAGTATACCAACACTTTGATTCTCACTCCCGAAACTATTCATCATCTGCTATTAGGGCAACGTGAGGGACATTGGAACCTGTACGGTGCATCGCATACTTTCTTCCAACACACTTGATTGAAGTATCCGTTACCAAAGCGTCCATCAGCGACAGCAGCACCTGTGAAGATCACCGGCAATCCCCTCAGATATAACACCGAAGATGAGTTCCGTACAGAAAATACCGTCTCCGAGGGAAGTGACGCACGCCGCCGCCTCCGGTCACGCTCCGCTTTTCTCAAAACATGGCGTCCCTGAGCGTTGTTCCAGCTACACGGCAGCTGCTGGCCGGAATAACTCCTCTTCACCTTCGAACCAACTTGCCAGTTCGGGCGGTCAGAATTGCGAAACGTCACCACCAACAGTTAGTGACGAGGTGCTAGAAAACAGCAGCCGCTGGGTGTCAACCCACACGCCACCGAGATTCGAGGGACCTCACTATTGGGACCACCATACTACGACAAACCTACCACCGCCCGTCGCCCTCAATCCACCAACCCGAGTCAACTACTATACCATCAGAGTCACTTCCTTGGATACCGCATATGTTGGAGAGCCACGAAACAATAGAAATGATCAATCCTTTGAATTCCGCATTATTGATCATCATAAAAGCTTCACGCAAGAGCCCAGTTATAACTCCGACTTGTTAGATTGTGCCGCTGAGGTGCAACCTATCACCCATGACTCGATATTCGATCTCCCGGACGTGCGTGCCAGATTTGTTGACTGTAACCTAACCGGTGGATCATATTGGCATAAAGAGACCAGTAGCATCACCGATGGTGTGGCTGAGATCAGATCAACAGTCCGAAGCGTCCTTGCACGAGCAGATAAAGTCGGGCTATTGCCAGGTAACTAGTCATCGCTGCCGTTATGTGCTTTTCCCCATGGCCACGTTGCGCTACTGGGCTTTAACTCTCGATCCAGATCTGTATATAGAGAGAACCACTCCTCACTGTTATTTCCTGATCTATTCCCTAGTTTTTCTTTCTGGTTGAGTACTGTCAGACGGTCTTCCTTACGGGTAATTGTCGACTGAGGCTCTGCATATGTTATGTTATGCATCAGGTTCCAGCCATATCCGGTTATGAGTGTTCATTGTATTTGCGTATGCGCATGCGAGGGCTTAGTGATGGCGCAGAGATATGTCATCGATTGTATTTTTCGTTAACTGTTGAACATCGTTCCATCGTTTTTTCTTTTGTCTTTATTCCTGTTCTTGGGGTTTCTGCTCTGTTAGTTCTTGTGTTGTGAGTGCTGGGTATTAATATTATTCAATGTTTAAGAATACCGCTCACCAGTCCTGACCAGTAAATTGACATACCACCGTACTTTGCCTTGTCTCCATTGTATAAACCAGTTAGTGAGCTATAGAGCTAATCCATAACATGATGTTCATCCCTTTATAAGTGGCGACTCTAGCAGTGCTCTGCCAAAACTTTCAATACCACTAGCATTCCAGACGGTTAACATTTGATGCTAAATAAGCATGTATTGACTGAGACTGGAATATAGTACTCATGGTGTGTGATGCAAACACCACATCAAAAATGTAAGCTAGCGGTAGTGGATAGCAGCTATTAACCAATAAAAAGCTACTATTTCGTGGCGCACTCGAATTAGCGCCTCAAAATGAGCAGCCTATAGTCCAAATGAGTAAGTTCGGAACACCCGTGATAACCTTTACCATATGGAGCAGCCACTGAGACGCAACACGTTGGTTTGATCAGATATTAGCAGCAGAACGTCCTCACAATTTAACCCTTTGCAAGAAGTCTCCTCCGATCATTTTTACGATGGCACTGGCCAAATTAAGCATGTCTTATCCAACTCACCAATACGAGCTGAGATGCTGTTGTCAATTGTGACCTGTACCTAGAACCGTTCCTGCACGGATATAATGAGAATCCAAGTCAGCTTCAACCATTGTTCCTGGGCAGATAGGTAGCGATGAAAGTAGGCGGCAAAGCGTGCGAGCGAAAATGAGCCGGGATGGAATAATATATCTGTGAGCGACCAGGACTATGAGGTATGTTACCGAGCTGCAAACGAAGGTCCGGTGTGGCCTTGAGCTTTGCTATTCTCTCTTTCCTATGGTTTTGATATACTGGCCTGGATATCCAGTGATGCGTAATATATCGTTGACTAGTACGGTATTCTTGGTGCGAACGAATACGATATTGTCTCCGAGCCAACCAGTACAGATCTACCATTCAGCCGGGATATGTTAATCAGATTTCCCGAGCTATACCATGTCGCGGTATCACAAGGAACTTTTCCGTTGTGTAGTAGCCGGTCGTCCATATTTTGGTCGTCGCGGGTGGGATCAGTAATCTAGTGTACAAGTGAACTCGCGTGTGGAAACCACACGGTACCCTTGAAAAATAAGATTTCATACTTCTGCTGGTTCTCTTTCAAACTTCCGGCTCCTCCGGGCATGTTGTTGCTCACAAGCTCGTCATATTCCGGCCGGGTAAAATTTCGTAACTGTGTCCTTGGGTGTTATAAAGTAGGGATGGAGTATCTGATACCCATAACAAGAATTCAGTAACCTCGTTCAATCCTCAGGTAAAACCGTGGGTACCCGAAGTCATCGTCAGCTCTATCATCAACAAACACCTTGGAACGTACTCATTACCGCGTGTACCCTCGATACGCCTCCGTTAAGCACCACCGATTTCATCACTGTCGATCGCCCATATACTTATCTTGGTTTTCCAGGTCAAGTCGTCTTAAAATCTAGAGACAAGATGCTCCTTAGACAGAATCATTGCGGAGTCAGTAATCAGACGACTCACCAGTCTGTAGTTACAACCTTAGCACGAATCAAGAGACATTCATTTCCAGGCCGAACCTACCGCAACCATTGACTGATGGCAAGGTAAATCTTCGTACCTCAAGAAGCGCGTATTCCTAAGGGCCAATACCGACAACCCAAGAGTTCAGTTGAGGTCTTATGAAAATCATCGTTCATGAATTCACCTCGTGTATGAGATTAGTGTGGATCGCTCTGAGATGCATCCAACTGAAAAAAATTTCGAGGCATCGCACTTGAAGGCCTACGCAAGAGGCGGGGGGGTAGTTTTGTGCTGACTCTTCAACGCCAGCAGGTAGCAATTGCATCAATAGAATCCTGGCAGGGAAGCGGTTAGCGCCACCGATGCAGCGCCAACACGACAGACTATTTCTGCCCAATGACAGCGTAAATATCTATTTACTTTCCAAAAGTCAACTATGACGTGTTTTCCATGCGGTTTTCAGAGTGTCAAAATTCGTTGGCATCCTGGTAATTTGCTTTTAGAAGCGCTCCAAGTACACTGTTCCTGAAGTCTCGACCAGGCCAGGATGTAAGGCCAGCGCCAGTGAGTGGCCACATTTTTCTGCAATCGTATTCGCTCATGCAAGGGAGGGGTCCCATTCATATGGCGCATCAGTTAGACCGCAATGTATCCACAGCGCCGCAGACTGGGAAGAATGCGGTGGGTGTAGCCGAGTACGTCATATTGTGGATTTAAATCAGTATCGGCGTGTCTTGTTGTTATGGGTTTGGCCGCATCATCGCTGTCGCGAGGAAATTCAACAGATGAATGAGATACTTGGTTTAGAATATAAGATTTAATGACCTGCAGACAGCAGACCACCTCAACGGACAACACATTCTACAAATATTACTGTGGACATCTGACAGGCTATGTCAAGGTGCTTTCCGCAAACAGCACTCCAAATATATCGGGTAGGCTAGACATCTTCTGGCTAAACCCCACCAGTATACTGTCATCGGCGGCGTGGTCATAGGGATCTCTAATCTTGCTTGTGGTATATTTTATCAATCTATTGAATTCCAGCGGTTTGGCCTTCAACTGTGGGGTCCTTCGGGCAAGGACAATTCAACAGCGGGGTGTGTTCAGATGCTTGGAAAGAGGGGTAAGATACATTTAGTGGAAAATAGTGAAAGGGTTATTAGTTTGAGGTAAACTCAAACGTATTTACGTGGGGCGGTATTCTGAAGAGCAAAATATGGGAGATATGGGATAAGGAGATGGGCAGTATTGAGAGTGCTGAAGTCTTAACCATGTCCCAGGTGGTAACTGCAGGGGTTATAAATGCAAGCTATGGCGTTCCCGGCGAAGTTAAAACTATTTCAAACGGTGTTCTTTAAATTAAGTACAGCAAACTAAATTTAAAGACTTATTATTGCTTTACACAACCACATCCCCATGACTGATGCAACCCGGAAGTGGTCGGTATATATAGCAAAAGCTAACGGCAAGAACACCAGAAATCGAGAAAATGAAACTTTTTTCAACGAAGGTCCGGTTAATGCTCTGTATGCCGTGTGAACAACACCTCACCGACCTGGTGCGGTCCCTTCCAAGGGGTTGCTGTTTGGTCGGCATCACCTTGACTAAAGCAGTCAGTTACAATAATGTAAACGCCCTAGTTACCCATCGAATTCTATATTATATATGTAGATACTGCTTTATAAAGTCAGAAGCAACTTGTGCCATATGTAACTGGAGTTTGTCGGTATGGTCTCCTGTTTCGTATACAAGAGCTGTGCTCCGCGGCAGGCAGACACCTGAAATTTTGTTGCGTTGAAATATTCATTGTTACACAACTATTAGAAGAGAGATTAGTGCTAGTTAAGTGCCAATGGATATGGGTCGGTGAACAGATAGATAAGTAGAGAGCGAAGAGGAAGAGGAAGAGAGGAAGAGGAAGAGGAAGAGGGAGAGGAAGAGGGAGAGGGAGAGGGAGAGGGAGAGGGAGAGAGACGGGCACACAGACCGAGAGGCGGTCTCAGCCACACTGAAGAAGTCTAGAAGTGGCGCAACGCCGGATCACTCGATCTTATCGTCTCGATCGTTTATCGGCTTAGGAGCTCTTGATTACATAAAAAATCTGCCACCTCCCCCAGAATGTTTTTACCCTCAAAATTTCGGGCATAGACCTGACCAAGCTAAGCATATAGCAAAACACCCAGCTGGTAGAGCATAAAGCATCCAACTACTTTCTATATATCTTGAATCTATCTCCCTTTCTCTTCTTTCTTAGCCTCGATCAGGCGTTGTGTTCTGGGCGGATAAATGTACCTAATTGGGTTAGCTTGTAGTATGTCATCTATCTATTATTTTATCTCTATCATCACTTTTCACTTTTTTGTAACCAATTAGATGCATCTATCCGCCCAGAACACAACGCCTGATCGAGGCTACTTCTTTTTGTACCATAGTCCATACACATGGTTCTCCCCTCGATATTCATAACATCTGCGTTGTCATGTAAAACGGGTGATTAATCATAATGCCGGATGGTTTCACACCTACTGTCGATCCTCAGCACAACCCCGGTTCTCAGTTATTTCGCCAAAGGTGTGGGCCAATCGAAGCTGTTAGAGGCGATATAGTGTTGCATCTGGTTGACTAGGCTTGATTCTAGGTTTGAGCATTCAAAGGTTGCCGCCAAAGAGATACCATACATCAGACACGCTTTCCAACTCCACTGGTTTACACTTGCTTCAGGAAATACCTCCAACCAAGATCTCAACCACTTTTTGCAAAAGAAACTACCGACTACCGACATTATATATTCGTGCTAAGAGTTACCCACCCAATCACACGATATACACGTGCACCACCCAACAGGGATGGCAACTCTCCGTCCCGTCCGTCTGATGGCTCGCCTTGGCCCGGATTACAAATTTCTGGGAGTCTTCGTCTTCGACTAGGGGTTTTAAGTCTTCTGAAAAGACTGCCAATCTATAGGGTTCTACAGATGACATGAACCGGAGACATTTTACAGATCTGATACACGGTCACTGCTACAGGGGCTGATGCCTCCTGTATATATCTCGAGTCTTTCTCCTTCCCTCTTCTATCTACTATACCACAGTCTATGCACAATGTTCTCCCCTTCCATATCGTAACATAGAGCCCTGCAGACCGTCGAGTGGCTCCTCAGTGATTACGAGTGATGGAATGGTGATGCGAGCTGTTGAAATAGTGATGCTAGAGAAGCTTGATTGTATATTATCTAAGAGTGCCACAACGCCATATATATACGAGTACAAGTGTGAATGCGTGCGTACGCATCAATGTATAGACCCTTCAGGCCGACAGCAATCTCCGGTCATACGAGGCTCACCTCCGGCCATACGAGACTCACCTCCGGCCATACGAGACTCATCTCCGGCCATAAGAAGACAGAGACCTATCATGCAATACGAGCGATGAAGTGATGACCGAGTGACGACCATATTATGGGTGCAACAACCAAAAGATTGCGCGCTATCTCCCTGGGACATAGTATTGTAGTATAGTACACCCTACCGCATAATTAGAGCCACCAAACCCTCCTACTGGAACAAGCTGTCACTTAGCAGATATCTACAGTCTCACCAGCGCTGCCCTAGGGCGACGAATGCAGTGCCCCAGATTTGACTGCACGCTAGTCCCCCAAATGACTACAGTCCGGACAGACTGTTGCCATCCCTACATCCCAGGTGTACGAAAAGCGTTAATTCACACTATGGAATCGCAGGGTGTATTTATACAGCCTTCACCTCTTGCTAAACCAGAACCTGATATCTAGCAATCAACTGCAAGCTTTGCGGCCCCAATTGCGAATCTGGTACACTCACCGGTGGTGACTCTACCCTCCAGCCTATGCGATAGTAGTGTTATGCACGCGGCTTCGAAGCTTCCCGAGATCAAATTCACCAGCTCAATTTGACAGGACGTCTCGTGTTCCCAAGAGTCCAAGAGTTTACTGCAAAAAGTTGGTCCCAGATCAGTGTGGTCAACCGTCCCGTCCGTCCGACATCACCCAGGATTAGGACGGGACGGCAACTCTCCGTCCGTCCCCGGGACGCTGCCGACATTTGGATCATGGACGGGGACGGA
>Ga0307515_10008360_pt1 | contig 20191 bp, 9 predicted proteins | sample 17_EM_MG_FD_194513 | JGI IMG/M metagenome (GOLD analysis project Ga0307515, IMG submission 194513) | Populus trichocarpa ectomycorrhiza microbial communities from riparian zone in the Pacific Northwest, United States - 17_EM | ecosystem: Host-associated > Plants > Roots > Unclassified | place... | reverse complement strand
ATGTCCACACACAATGGGCCCTACATGTGCCTAAGGGCCACGGACGATCCAAGTGGCCTAACATTTCATTTCAAACTATTGCTTCGTGGCTTCGTGCAATGTTTTTTTAGTGTGGTTATAGTTATTTTTTAAAATATATTTTATTTAAAAATATATTAAAATAATATATTTTTTATTTTTAAAAAGTTAATTTTGATGTCAGCACATCAAAACAATTTAAAAACATAAAACTATTAATAATTTTAAAATTTTAAAATTTTTTAAAACACAAGTAGATGCGTTCCCAAACGGTTCCTACTGCAGTTTTCCCGCACTGTATTCTTTTTTTGTAACTTTTTTTTGTTATTTAATTTACGATGAATTACCACTATTTTCTTTGTTGCGATGGAATTGCGGCAGATAATCGAAGTTTCCATTTTCTTTTTCCAAGCTTTTGAATGTGGTAGGAGAAAGTTATAGTTAACGTCTGCATTGTCATCAAGAGATTATGGCACTGCAATAACTCCACTTCTTTTATCAATTGCAAGACTGGCCTTGGTTCGCGAATTAATTAAATATGAGATGACATGTTTACGCGCTATCACGGGTTTATAAAACAAATATACTTGATAGTGTTATAATTATGAACCAGCGCTAGATAATTAATAAAAACTAAATATATGATGAAGCAAATATTTCATTACGGAAAAAAAGGTTGTGTTGGTGATCAAAAAGTTAGAGACTGAACAAAATGATTTGTAGCAATCCACAGTATTTTGTGAGGAAAGATACAGTGATTTCACCACATTATTTAACTTTTCTATTAATAAAAAGAAAAAAAAATACAAAGCTAAATTCTCTACCAATTTAAAATTTTAAAAAAAACCAACAAAGATAATTTTGGAAGGAAAAAAACCTATGAGAAAAAACGTTGTAGCAATTGACAATGTTTTGTGAGGAAAACTACAATGCTTTTTCCAATAAAATAAAATAAAAACCCATTTAAAGAAATACTGTAGCAATCCATAGTGTTTTGTGAGAAAAACTACAACGCTTTTCCCATATGATTTAGCTTTATTGTAATTATAATTCTTAATCAACTCAATATTAAAAAAAATTCGACAAATATAATTTTGAAAAAAATCATAAAAAAATCATATGGGAAAACACTGCAACAATTCACAGTGTTTTAAAGAAAAAAATTATAAAGCTAAATTCTTAATCAGCTAAATATTAAAAAAAAATCGACAGAGACAATTTTAGAAAAAAATAACAAAAAAAGAGGGGGGGAATCATGTTGGAAACACTGTAGCAATTCACAATGTTTTGTGATGAAAGCTACAATGCTTCCCCACATGATTTAGCTTTATTTGTAATTGTAATTCTCAAACAGCTCAATATTAAAAAATAAAATTGACAAAGATAATTTTGAAAAAAATTATAAGAAAAAAAAAACCATGTGGAGAGCAACTGTAGCAATCCACAATGTTTTGTAAGGAAAGCTACAGTGCTTTCCCCACATGATTAAGTTTTATTACAAAGTTAAATTCTAACCAACTCAATATTAAAAAAATAAAATCGAAAAAGATAATTTTGAAAAAAAATATTACAAAAAATGAAAACACAAAAGAAACTGGAAAAAAACCATGTGAGGAAAAATTGTATCAATCCATAGTGTTTTGTGAGGAAAAACTTGTATTTACTTGTAAATGCAATTCTTAACCAGCTTAATATTTTAAAAATAAAATTGACAAAGATAATTTTAGGAAAAAACATAACAAAACAAAAAAAACCATGTGGGAAAAAACACTGTAACAATCCACATAATCTGCGAGGAAAGTTACAGTGATTTCCTCACATATTGTAACTGTAATTTTTAACCAGCTAAATATTAAAAAATAAAATAAAAAAAGATAATTTATGAGAAAATCATTAAAAAAAAACAATCATGCGGAGAAACACTATAGCAATCAACAATGTTTTAAAGAAAAAATATTACCAAACTAAATTCTCAATCAGCTCAATATTAAAAAAAATCGACAAATATAATTTTAAAAAATAAAAAAATAAAAAAGAAAAACTATGTGGGAAAAAACTACAGGAATCCACAGTATTTTAAAGGAAAAACATTACAAAGTAAAATTTTTAATCAGTTCAATATTTAAAAAGCAAAATCAACAAAAATAATTTTGAAAAAAAATAAATGAAAAAAAAAACAAAGGAAATTTAAAAAAAAATTAATTTTGGAAAAAAAAAAGAAAAAAAGGGGAAAGTTGGAAAAACATGAAAAAATACAAAAAAAAAAAAGAGGAATGCACTGTGGATTACAACTGTTGCAATCCACGGTGCTTTGTGTGTGAGGAAACAGTAATTCCCTCACACCATTTAGATATTGTTAATTAATTAATTAATTAATATGTGGATTGGTCACATGCCTTACACTTTCAACTCATTACTATAGATGTTACCTCCACTTGACACATTCATTACTGTTTTTTTTTTAACCCGTTCAACTATGAAACCCATATACATATCAATTTTATTTTTATATAAAAAAATATTTAAATATTGTTAATATGGTTTTTAATAATTTTTTTTAATTATGAACTCAAAATATGATAAATGTTGGACGATGTCTTTTTTAAATATTGTCACAACAAAGTATTAAATGATATTTTTTTTTTCAAATATTGAGATGACAACGTATTGAATAATATTTTTTTTTTCTAATATTAAGACAACTATATATTAGATCGATCTGTGTTAACTTGTTAAACTACAAGCGGTCATGAGATAGTAATAACCTTATAAAAAGCAAATCAAAATAAATTATGAAGATCAATTCCTAATCAACTCAATATTAAAGGATGAGATTGAAAAAAAGATAAAAAAATAACTAGATTAACCTATCAAACATGTAACTCAGATCATGAGATTTGAATAATCTCATAAAAAGCAAATATAGCCCAATTTCCAACCAATATTGAAATATAAAATAAAAAATAAACAAATTAAAATAAAAGATGAAAAAAGCCCGAGTTAACTCAGGCTAACTTGTTAAATCTGTCACCTAAGTCATGAGACCATGATAACTTTATTAAAAACAAATAAAAAAAGATTATGAAACTCCATTTCCAATAGATTCTATGTTGAATGTTGAAATTGAGAAAAAAAAAAACTAAATCCATAAGATTGGGATAACTCCACAGAAAAAAAATTGAAAAATTATAAAGTTCAATTCCTAAACAAATCTAATATTGAAAGTTAAAATTGAAAAAAAAAAAGATTGAGTTAGAGGGTAATATATATAATTTAAAAAGGACAAAACAATAAACCGAGTCAACTTGTCAAACCTATGACCCAGGTCAGCCCGATTGGGATAACCCCAAGGAAAGCAAATCGTAAAAAACTATGAAGTCCAATTAGAAATAAGACCCAAAAAATTTATTAGAATCAACTCAGGTCAACTTGCCAAATCTGTGACTTGGATCATGAGATGAGAATAACCCCTTAAAAAGCATATAAATAATATTTATGAAACTCAATTTCTAACTAACATAATGTTGAATAATAAAATAAAATAAATCAATTAAAAAAGAAAGTAAATAAAACTATTTGAGTCCACTTGAGTTAAACTATTAATGCTACAACCTGGGTCATGAGATTAAGATAAATTCATAAAAAGAAAACAAAAAAAATTATGAAGCTCCATTTCCAATAAATCTAATGTTAAATGTTAAAATTGAAAAAAAAAAGATTAAATCCATCATACCAGTATATAACCCAACATAAAGGAAATCGAAAAAATCACGAAGCATAATTTAAAAAAATAACCTAATATTAAATAATGAAATTGAAAAAAAAACTAAATAAAAAAAGATTGGGTTGTTTAAAGGTTAACTTGGAAATAAAAAAAATATTATTTTAATGAATATTTTTTTGTGGGTGTGACTACAGTGATTTAGCCACTCTGCCATAGGTCATATATATTGTTTTTCAATAAAAAAGTAGGATATGCATGTTTTTCTGACGAGTTTTCTTACATAAAAAAATTAAGTGTAAATAAAAAAGTTTATCTCTCATTAAATAAATTAAGAACCATAAATAAATAAATAAAAAGTCATTAACTAACTAAAAAAATTAGAAAAATCAAGAAACACATGAAAATAAAAATATTTGATCTCTCAACATAAGATATTTATTCGATTGTATTTAATGAATTTATTTATTAAAATTATATTTTAGTTAATTAAACGATGATAGAAATAAACACACACATAAAATTAATTAAATAAATTAAAAAAGTAAAAGATATTAAGAAAATTTATAAATCGATCTTTGATTGAAAAATAATAAATTACGAGAGAAATTTTTATTATTAGAGCCGTTGAAAATCTCGAAAAATATTATCATAAATATCAAATAAAATAAATTAATAAATTAATACATGAAATGTTAGCATCGGTGCAAACCCCATAATAAATTGAGTAAATTCTAACAGGATGAAACAATTAGCTAGAAGAAAAATGTATGTGAAATGGGATGAAAGTCTTTAGAAAATTTGAATGGAACTCCGAATAAAGTAATATAGGATTTGTGGGTAGATAATACCGTGCAAAGCCCCAGTTTTAAAAAATTGTATAATCAGTGAAATTCTTAATAGAAAAATAATAATAAATATGCTATGATTAGGGGTGAGGGTCTGAGTGATTTAATTTATAAATATCGATAAATTAAGTAATTAAGCAGTCTGTAAAAGTACGAGTGGCCGAGTAATTTAATTACATGGAATAGTAGTAATGGTATTTTTATAAATAAGACCAAAATCCCTTCTTCCCCTTTGCAGCTATGGCCGACAGCCAGTTAAGAGAGAAGAAAGCTTGATTCTTCTATTCTTTTCTTCAAAATTTGGTGGGCTCTCTAAAAAATTGAGGCTTTTAAAGTGTATGAAGGAAAATTACATCAGGGAAAAACAATTCTTCCTTTTCTTTTAAAAGTTGGCCGACAGTTTGGGAGATAAAAAAAAAGGGGTTGAAAACTTGCTCTTCACTTCGTCTTCGTTTCTTAATTCTTAATGAGGGTTTGGAGTAGAGAGAGAAACAAACATGCAATTGGAGAAAGAATTAGGGGAAGTTTTGCTAAGCAACTCACCAACTGAGTTCAAAGTCTTGTTTGTAAGGTAATTTATATACGTTAATTGGATCTTCTTTTAATTTTTGATAAATGAGATGAAAACTCCCAAATTCTCATTTCTAGGGTTCATGAGTAATGTTGGAGAAATGGGTGTTTTGTAGAGTGAAATCATGAAAAGAATTGAAATAAATCAATGGGTAATTATCATACCTAGGGCTGACCATGGGGGAACATTTGTTAAATGGAAAATTTGTTTAAATTTTCTTGTATTGTAGGTTTATTATAAGCTTTGGGTTTAGGTATGTAAATTACATGTTCTATCCATGTGTTGGAAAAGTATAGTTATGGGATTTTGAAAAACTTGGTCTTTAGATATGTATGGAACCAAAAACAATTATGGTTTTAATAATGTGATAATAAAAAAAATAGATGAAATGGAACTAATCCAAAACAAGAACATGAATTTCTTGCTAGTAAAGTGGTTTATCATATATCGAAATTAGAGATTTTTTTAATTGGGTGATAGATTATTGACTTAATTTGTGTATTGTGTATTGTTTAGTATTGAAATTAACACGTTGGAATAATGAATTTTAAAAAAAAGATATGGTAAATTATGAGTTTTGTTATAATTAATTGAATTGTTAGTTTAGAGAATTTCAGGAAATTTCAAGAAGTTAACAATGATAAATTGATAAATTTGTGTTGTCTTAAATGTTTTATGTGCTATGGTGATTGTAAATAGAATTAAGTTAAATTAAGTATACAAGTTTGAAAACATTGCATGCCAAGTTTAATTGATTGTGTTGAGTTTAAAATGGAAAAAAAAAAAAGTAAGAATAGAAATTTGATGAATTGTGTGAGATTGATTGTTTAAACAATTTTAAAATGTTGGATGTTGGTTTGAAAGGTTGGGAATTGGTTTGCCTTGAATTTTTGCTAATATAGCAAAAACATTATAATTGTGAAGATGAAGGAATTGAAAAACTTGGGTTGATGATATAATTCTATGTTAATTGATGATGTGTGAATCTAATTTATTAAGATTGGGGTGAAATTGAAATTATCATATGATTGAATATTTGTGGCTATGCTTTTAGAAAACACAGGAATGTGGAATTCTGAGTTTGACATAGATGAGATGTATTTTGACTAACAACTTGGTTAATTGGTGTTTGGAAATTGATGAAATGAGAAACAATTGAAGAGATTTGATTATTCGAAAGGTTAAAATGTTAGTTTAGGAGAATTTGGAGAATTATGAATAATTGATCTTGATTTTTTTTATTAAATTATGTTATTGTTATATTTTGCGTGTGTGATTTTGAGTGAGAACAAGGTAGGGTTGATTATTTTTGTGTGTGACTATTAGAAATGAAAATTAAATTATGTAAGTGTAGAAAATTTGTATAATTGAATATAATAAGTAGTTTGGAGTCTAAGTTGTTGCATGTTCATCAAAATGGAAGTAAGTAATTATGTGTTTGAGCATTGGATTGACATTGTGGAAATATGGAAATTTCTTCGTTTAAACCCTAAATTGATAAGGTAAATTATAATTATTGGTTGTAGTGTGCTAAACATGAAATTGATATTATGGGATTTACAAATTGGGAGATGAATATGAATTATAATATTGAAATGTTGTATTTCACGTTTAATGTGAAATGGGCTGAGATTATATCAATGCATATGGTGACTTGAATAATTATATTTTGGGCTGAATTGATTGCTAAATAAATAATTAGATGTGATTATGGTTAAATGAAAATTATTTTTTATTTTTTGAGAATTGTAGAAGAAGTGTCTGGAATAGAACCTGACTTCTCAAGAGTATGTATAACAAAAGTTTAAGGTAAGGGTTGTCTCCTTACTTTTGTAATTATTTAAATTGTTCTTGCAATTAATGTTAGAATTCAATGAAAATAATATGTATTGTGTTAAACTTTTAATCATGAGAAATTATGCTAATATGCTTATTTTAATTGATCACAATGACATAAAATCAACATGAAAGATCAATGTGAATTGTAATAAAGATCTTAAAATGATTTAAGCTGGGGCTAGTGAAAAAAAAAATGATTTAGCCTATAAGGATTCAATTGCAAGGAAAAAAGTTTGAAAATAAAAAGAAAAAACTAAGATGCTTCACTAATTATATAAACAAGAAAGCACTTAGGAAAAAAACCCCATATCTTTTTTAATAATATGGTTGTTGATATCAACAAATTCAATAGCCACTCCCATGTCATAAGGATTCTCTCCATTTCATTACCATTAATTTTGGACTTTTAATTAATTATCTTTTTTTTATATCAATACTTCACTATTCTGTAAGAAATAAAACAAAAATATATAGTTCTATTTCAACTTTATTATTGAAGTTATAGTACTCTTAGTCTTGACGCAAACACGATACTCATAAAATTTTAATTAATTATGATTGATTTAAATATTTTATCCAACTTTACTAATGTACATAGAATTATAGTTGTATAACATAGTTCAGGGACTAATCTAAAAAAAAAACTTGGGTCACTGAAATACAGGGTTACCTCAAGTTAATTATAGTTGTTAGACCCAATATGAAAATTAATTTAACCCATTTTATTTTATTTTAAAGGAACTTAGAGTAATCCAGTCAAGTTTAAACTGGGTTTAGTCAAATCTATTAAATAAAAAAACTTAATCGAGTTTCATTTATTAATATTTTTTTATGTGATTTAAAACTTGGCTTCGCTGAAATTCTAGATTAGATGTGTTTAGTAATTACTTATAGAATGCATGCACTAAAAACATTTGTTAAAAAAGTAATAATATCAATTTTAAAATAATATATATATATATATATATATATATATATATTCAAAGAAAATTTAAAGGAGAAATTCATTTCTTTTTTTTTGTATTTTTCTTATTACATAGAATATAAAACAAGTAATTTATTTATAGGAGAAGAAAATGAAAACATTAAAGGACACAATAAAACTCAAGTATCATGAAGAATCAAGAAACTAAACCACAATTCATGAAATTTAAGAAATTTAAATAAAGATTCAATATATATAATTATAAATTTTACAAAGCAATGAGCATTAATCAAAATTGTAAATAACCAACCGAAGGAGACCTATGTCCTTTATCCTGATGTAAAATATTGAAACTATTCTATCCAGATCTCATTTTGGTCACTATTGTATTTGATTTGGCCCTCAGGGATTCACTGATTTTTTTTTATTGTCTTCCTGAGACATCATGAATCTACAACTCGAGTGCCTGAACCACCATAGCTATCAGACATTGGATGCAACGGGATGGGTTCTCACTTTTAAACTAGCAATAATCAAAATATGATGGATGGGTTGCGCGCGCGTGTTTTGTTTTATTAACATGTGTGTGTGTTTTGTTTTTTTAACGTGTGTGTGTTTTGTTTTATTAATGTGGTTATTCGGGTTAGCTTGCGTGCACATCGACTAATCGCACGACCTTTAAAGTTAACGACCATGTAAGCTTCCAGTTGCCCTGAGATTTGTGGGACTTGAACTAGTAACCTCTAGGGACCAAACCTATGATCTGACCAGTTGAGCTACACCTCTCAGGGTTGATGGGTTTTGTATATTAGTTAGCCACTAGATGTTGTATAGTGCTACGCCACGAGCTGTATTAATTTTTTGATAAAAAAATTTAATATTTAAGGAACCTTAAGCGTGTTTTAAAAAAAAATCTACGACTCTAGTTATAAACTCGACTAGGTCAAATAAATTATTTTTATTTTAATTAGATGATAAAAAAAAGATAATGATAGTAAATGGGCCAAATTGTTTTTTTTTTAAACAATCATGATAACTTAGGGGAATTTGTTTTTTCAAAAGAGAAAAAACAACATAGTTCAATTTTCAGCCAATTGAATATGGAAGAATGAAATTGGATAAAAAGGGATAAAAAACCAGTCTGAGTCCACTCGAGTTAGCATGATAAAAATATAACTTGGAAAATAAAGGGTGAGCCAATCTAGGTTAACCTGCCAAACCTGCAGGCCAGATCATAAGATATCGATAACTTGATAAGAACCAAATCGAAAAAACCACAAAATCTATTTTTTTTTTTAAAAGAACCAAATGTCAAAAAATAAAATTAAGAAAGAAAAACAAAGTTAAAAAAAGATGTCAAACATCGTTAATTTTTCAAACTCGTGACCCGAGTCATTAGATCATAAGACTCATATATGAAAAAACCACAAAACCTAATCCCCAATCAAACAAATATTGAATGATGAAATCATGAAAAAAATTTTAATTATACAAAAGGATCCAAACTTAAAATAGCAATTAAAAAAAGATGATCAAAATTAAAATAAAAAATAAATTAGAGGACAACTATGAATTTTTGATTGGAGAGTGAAAATGAAAAAAAAAATTAATTTAACAAAAGGATAAAGAAAATAAAAGAATGAGAACCAAATTGAAAAAAATAACATATCATAAATTTGGATTAAATGTTGAAATTGAAAAGAAATAAAATTTGTACAAAAGGGTTGAGAAAAAAAATAGAAATCAAAAGAATAAGGATAAAATTGAAAAAAATAATATATCATAAATTGGAATTGAAGGATGAAATTAAAAATGAATAAAACTTTTATAAAATGACAAAGAACAAAAATTAGAAATTAAAAAAATAAGGACCAAGCTTGAAATATCAATAACTAAGACGACAACTCTAATATTTTGAATGGCCAGCATGTTTTTTGAGGGGAGGAGAGAGAAAAAATAAAGTCTCACCGGTGATAATCTGTCCCACCACACGCCGCACCACTAGAAAAAAAATGATATGAGGATTTCAACGATATGGTAGAAAGGTTTTTTTTTTCCATCAAGAGACGCAACGAACACCTCTCATATGCTGGCGCGCGTGTTGCACATACCAACCAGTTTTCTATTTTAATATTTTTTATGTTTATTAAAAGATCAAATGGCACTCTATCAACTTGATAATAACAAAAGAAAACATATTAAAAAAGATGAAAAAGTCTCTAGATGCATGTTTTTAAAAATTTTTCTCCTAACAGAAAATTAGTGATTCCAATGCTTTTAAAAAGGAAAAAAAAAAAAGAAAAGATAATTCTATCCTTAATCAATTTGATAAAAGTTAATGGCCCTGTGAAAAAATCAAAATACCTCCGACATCATGGCCGATTATTTGTTTTTAAAAGCCAAAATAATAATTACATTATTATAATTAATAGTGAAATGTATCAGCGTTCACACAAATCTCCTTTTGTTTAACTTTTCTTTGTTTTTTTTTTAAATTCTATTAATAGAAAATATTTTATTAGAACTCTCTATTAATACACTATTGTATTATATTCATGTATAGCAAAATTTGTATTCAAAATCAACTCTTTGTATGTTTCTTATGTTGACAGTATTAGCACTTAACAGTTAATAAATGATATCGTAAAATGTGTGCTTGAATAAGTAAACAATTTCATTTTTTTTATAAATATTAAATAACTTTTACCAAATAAAAAAAAAATCAACTCCCTTTCTGTTTCTTATGTTGACAGTATTAGCACTAACAGTTAATAAATTATTATAACTAAAGCTAAAAGGTAATTTATAGTGGGTTTTTTTACCCCCTTTTTTTTCCGTTTCATCATTGATTTTTATTTTTAATTTAGTTTTTATATGATATATTTACAGGGTGAGTTGATAATTTATTTTAATTTATTTTTTATATGATTATTGTAGTATTACAAACATTATAGCTAAAGCTAATACGTGTAGGGAAAACATTGTTTCCCTACCACCATTAACACTGTGAATAACAATAATAATTTACAGTGATTTTTTTTATTATTATTTTGACCCCTTTTTTTCCCTTTGGTTATTAAAAAACGCCACCGAGTCTTTGCCCTTTGGTCTTTGTTTCATTCTGGGATGTGGAGGTCTTTTTTCCACTTTTTTTTCGTTACAATGGACCTTTCAATTCAAGGGCGTTGGAGTATTAACTCATGTAAGTTATTTTAATTTATTTTTTATATGGTTATTGCAGTATCAAAAAAATATCTCAGCATCGTAGTATAATTTATTTTTTAAAAATTTTAGTTAAATAAAAAATGATTTAAAAAAAAACTAAGTTAATAAACTTTGTGGAGTCAATGACCCAATTTACGAGTTCGGCAAGGTAACTCTGGTTGCCCTGGTTTGTGGGTTTAGCAGTGTATTTTTTTTTCTCTTCTAATTAAACTTAATTATGTGATTGTCTATTTTTCTTTTTATCATATAGTTACAACAATAGTTTTGAAAAAAAAAATGTTATTCAATTTTAGAAAGTCCTTGAGCCTGTTGACGGGTATGACGAGTTTAACTTCTTCTTCTTTTTTTTTAATAATTTTTTTTTATTTTATCCTTTGATACTGATTGAGAATCGAGTTTCATAATTTGTTTCGCTTTCTATGAGATTATCATAATCTTAAAAAACAATCTTAGTATTTGTTTGATGTTCGATTTTGCGATTGTCTATTTTTGTTATCATATAGTTAAATATACAATAGTTTAGGAAAAAAAACAAGTTATTAATTCAAATGGAGTCCATTACCCGATTTGTGGGTTTAACGTATTGGCTCGGATTACCCAGTTCACGGGTTTGATGAGTTTACCCATCAAACCTAATATGTTTTTTTTTAGTTTCTGGTCCTTTAATTTTTCTAATTATTTTTTTTACTCCACTCTTATTCAATATTGGATTGGTTGAAAAATTGATTCATGGTTTTTTTTTTTCTACTTTCTATAGCTTTATCATGATCTCAAAAAAATGTTTTTTTAGGGTTAATTATTGATTTTGAAAGCATCTAATGTTATCTTAAAATTCAACAAAAATAATTTACAAAAACAAAAAAGTTATTAAACTCATTGAAGTGCATAACCCATGTCGAAAGGTGACCAAGGTCGATCCAATTTGACATCGTCTCAATATAAAAACAATTGTTATCTTAAAGTTTTTTTAAAAGTCATGTAATGTTTTTACCGGTCATCAAAGTTGTTTTTGGACCCATTAAATTAAATAATTAACTTTGGATCAGCTCCCACACGGTTTAATTCGAAACTTGAGCTAGGCAAGGAGTCGAGTTGGCAGGTTTCAAGATCGAACTGTTTGATTGGTTTAATAATACTGCCAAAAAAATCTCCAGACTCTTAATATTTTTTTTAAGTTTAGAAAAATAATAATTCGACCTGCAGTGAAGCGCGTGCGAATATGCTATTAAAAAAAGTTAAAGCATATGGGGAAAACATTGTGGATTACTACAGTGTTTCCCCCACGTTGTTTTTTTTTCTTTGAACATATGGTTTTCTTTTCTTTTCCTTTTCTTTTTGTTTTTTTTTAGTATTGAGATGATCGAGAATTTAACTTTGTAATTTTTTTTTATCTTTTTATAAGGTTAGCATGGTTTGTGGGTTTGTTGAGGTAACTCAGATTGCCCTAATTTATGGATTTGGTGGGTTTTTTTAATCAAACTTTGTTTTTTTATAGTCTAATTTTTTCTTATATTGTTAAAAAAAAATAGTTTTAGAGAAAAACCATGTTATTAAATTTTATGAAATAAAAAAAATTAAAGGATATGAGAAAATCATTGTTCACCCAACACCCATTGCACTGGGGATTACAATAGTAATCCACAATGTTTTGCTTTTTTTTATTTATTTATTTTTTCAAATATATTTTTGTCGATTTCATCTTTTAAAATTGAGATTGTTGAGAATTTAGTTTTGTAATTTTCTTCTTTTTATTTTTCCTTTATATGAGGTTGATGTGGTTTACGAGTTTGCCAAGGTAACTCAGGTTGCCCCGGTTTACAAGTTTGGTAGATTGTCTTTTTTTTTCTCTTTTTTTTTAATTGAACTTGACTTTTTTATAGTTTATTTTTTCTCATATAGTTAAAAAAATGGTTTTAGAGAAAAGTCATATTATTAAACTTTATAAAGTAACAAAAGATAGAAGGTGTGAAAAACCATTGTTCACCCACACACATTGCACTGTGAATGACAATAATAACCCACAATGTTTTGCTATTTTTTTTATGTTTTTGAATTTTTGTTATGATGTTTTTTCAAATTTATTTTTGTCGATTTCATCTTTTAATATTAGAATGTTTGAGAATTTGACTTCATAATTTTTTTTCTTTTTATTTTACCTTTCTATAAGGTTAGCATGGTTTAAGGGTTTGCCAGGGTGTCTTTCTTTTTTATTGAACTAAACTTTTTTATCATCTATTTGTTTCTCATATAATAATAAAAAAAAATTTCATAAAAAATTATATTATTAAGCTTTATAAATTCCATGGACTTATTCACAGGTTTGACTTAGTTCGCGGATCTGGTAAGTTTAAATTTTTTAAATTAGTTTTTTTTCATCCTTAGATACTGGGTTAATTGAGAATTAAGTTTTATAATTTGTTTTGTTTTTCCTTTTATGAGGTTATCATAATCTAAAAAAATATCTCGGTATTGGGTTGGTGTTTGATTTCGTAATTATTTATTTTTGTTATCATATAGTTAAATAAAAAATAGATTAAAAAAAAACAAATTATAATCTCATTGGAGTCCATAACTCGATTCATAGGTTTGACGTACTAGCCTGGCTTACCTGATTTATAGGTTTGGCGAGTTTACCTACCGATAAGATATATATTTTTTGTTTTTGGTCTTTTAATGGTTTTTAATTTATTCTTTTTCGATTTCATCATTTAATATTGGATTAGTTGAGAAATGGACTGCATTATTGATTTTTGTTTGCTTTCTAGAGATAATTGTCTAAAACAAGTGTCTATTTTTAGGTTAGTACTCAATTTTGTGAGCATATGTTTTTATCTTATAATTAAATAAAAAAATTATAAAAAAGTTGATAAACCCAATAGAGTCTATGATCTGGGTCGCGTGGAGGGGTCGATCCAATCTGTCATTCTCTCAATATTTTTTTTTTAAATTATTATCTTGAAGTTTTTTTATAAAGCTAAATCATATTTTTATGAATTATCAAGATTGAATTTAAACCTTTAAAATCGATTGATTTAAGTCCCTCTCACGTGGTTTCAAACACTACATGAAATAAAAAGTAACACAGGTTAGTTTACAGTCAGTCTGTAGCACTATCAACCAATTAAGCTACTAGATATGGAGCTTAGCACTAACAAACCATGGCGAACAAAACATGCAACAAAGAGTAAAGAGGTACATTGAATCTAGACATAACTTTACAAAATGGCACTAGTGTCGCCACTCCCCATCATATATCTTGAATTAACGAATAACCTAATTCGTGTCATCATCACCAACGGATTTACAATTATACCAACCAAAAGAAATTATGAAAGATATAACATTGACTTTTGATGTTTTAACATGTCTTTTGGATAATTTATAAGGAGGCATGCATTTGTATGTGCTTTTCTGTGTTTTTTTTTTCCGGAGGTTTTTCAGTCAAAATCATTAAAAATTGTTTCATGATGTTTTTTTTATTAACATGGGTGTCCGGGTTAGTTTGTGCGCACATCAACTAATCTCATGGACTCTGAAGTTAACGACTATGTAAACCTCATGTTGTAATTATATTAATAACTATAAGGCTTGAACCTGAGACCACAGGGAAAGCAAATCTCTTAGTCTCAAACTTTTATTATTGGGTTACCTAGTAAATGATTTCTTATGATGTTTAATAATTAATATGTCAACTCGTAGATGGATCCTTTTAAAATGTAATTACAATGTTGAAAATGTAATTGATAAAAAATAATTATTTTTGTTTGAGTGAAAATGAAACATCCTAATAATGTGTCTTTACTTTGTTGAGTTCTTTGAGAATTCATCATGATAAAATTCAATCATGTTTATTAGTTTAACCTTAGAACTCACGATATCCAAGTCTGAAACTATTAATATTTGTCTGTTCTTTATAAGATTATAAACTTATTGATATATATATAAGATTTAAAATACAAATTTTCTAAAAAATGTTTAACATGATAAAATCATAATTACCAAGTAAAATAATATTCTAAATAAAAATATACACTTATAATCTCTAATATAGTTGCGTTAAACAAAAGTATATTGATCCACACAATAGTAATAAGAGATCAAGGTTTTTTACGAAAAGTATATATTTTTCCAATAAATATTTAATAAATGATTAATATGAGATATATTTATTATAACTTCTTTAAAATACTTAAATCTTATGTCATTTTAAATAAATATAAGGGTCTTTATAACAAACAAAAATGATTTCTAATAGTCAAATTGGTAATTTAATTTATTTTTACATGTATTCTAAATAATATAATTCAATTCAATTTAATTATATAATTTTAGTATTTTATTTTAAATATCAAAATTATAATATATTATTAATTGAATTTAAATATGCTTAAAAATTAAATTAAATTCAATATGATTCCAAAACTGGCTGAAGTTACCGAGCAGGGATAGTCCTCTGTCCCCTTTTCAATTTGTTAAAAATAGAAAAAGAAAAAGAAAAGACATTAGTTAAAAAGGCAAATAATGATTGGACATCGTGTTCTGGACTTTAGTCCATTTCAGGAAACAACCGTGTACATGTACGTGTCTCTCTTTACTTAGCATCCAGCCTTGAACATGTCCTGATACAAGCTTGGATTGTTCGAACAACTTAGATTATTAAAATGAACTTAGTTAGGTACTGTTTAAAGTTATAATAACCTTTTTTTATTTAAATGTTTTTTTTTAATATATTAAAATAATATATATTTTTTTATTTTTTAAAATTTATATTTAATCAGGATTAAAAAAATTCAATTTTTTTTTAAAAACTAAAAACTTTTAAAACCAAGGCTAAATTGATTGAAGAAAATATCTGGTCAGGCAACTGGATCAATGAAATATCTGTGCAACTAGTTGAAAATAGGTTGGACCATAGGGTTTTAATAATTAATTAAGGTATTTATGTTGCGTACCAAAATCAAATTCCTCCTCAATTGTATCTTGAATTCACTATCAACTCTTAGATAGATGCATTAAAAAAAAAAAGAATTTAACTCTCCTCAAAAACCCCAAAGACATTGATCAGTTAATGTTCATACAAAACAACGACAAATAAGGAATTCATAAGGAATTTCCCATGATCTTGGAGGGGCTCGTCTCTTCTGGGCTCTACCATAGTACCGTTGCATTGGTCTCGCAGTTACTTCTTCTCAAATAATTTTGTTTTCTATGAAACAGTCTTTCTTGAGAGAATATATATTTTATAAAACTGTTTAATTTCAAAGTCAGAAAATCCAATTACAACAAATTTAGACGGCAACTGTGTTTCATAAATAGTCGATTAAATTGTAATAGACTCTGTCTGGAGACTGACATATTTCAATGGGGTTGTGCAAAGTTTGAATTAAAAAAAAAATAATTTTTTTTATGTTTTTTTAAATTATTTTAATCTGTTGATATTAAAAATAAAAAAAATATTATTTTAACATATTTTTAAATAAAAAATATTTTAAAAAACAATCACTACCACACTTTTTAACACCCATTGTCTAACATCATTAACAGGGGCAATGAGTTTACTCTCCCTTGGAACCACATTTGACTCTCCATGTGTAGTTTATGGAAGGAATTTGCATTTCCCCACTTTCACAGGTCATCTATGCCACCTAAATTCGCAAATCATAGGTCTTGGATGGTCTCCTTGTAAAAATTCCTCGACCTTTGAAGTTGCCTTTTCTGTGTATATAAAGATAAAGACTAGTATAAAGGTAACATATGCACTTTAGCATCACACCATTCTCTAAGCTTGGTGCTGTGCGAACCATTCTGTAGCCTGAATGTTTTCATCTCCATAGGTTGAGAGACTTATCGGAGACAGAGACTCTTTGAGTTTTCCCAAACACTTCAAATCAACCATGGCTTCTCTGGCAATTGAAACAGGTCATCAAGAAATCCATGACCTTGAGAGGAATGGGCATGCTGAAAAGGCTCAGTGGGTGCTCAATGCTCCTGAGCCACCTAGCCTGTGGCAAGAGCTCACGGGTTCCGTCAGGGAAACAGTTTTGCCTCATGCCAGGAGATTCCCAACTGTCAAGGACAAGGGTAGCCTTTCCAAGACTGTAATTTCATTCCTGCACGCAATTTTTCCCATATTTTGTTGGTGCCGGAACTACAAGGCAACAAATTTCAAGAACGATCTGTTGGCGGGTCTAACTCTCGCTAGTCTCTGCATTCCTCAGGTAAAAACACAAGTAATCATGGAAGTTTACAATGGTCACAAAAACAGTCAACACTGCTATTTCTTTGTAGTAACTAATTTCTTAGTTTGTCTGAAAATAATACAAAATTTCATGCAGAGTATTGGATATGCAACTCTAGCAAAGCTTGATCCTCAATATGGCCTCTGTAAGTTACCTTACTGAACTTCTGTTGAGGCTAGCTAGCTTTCTTTGATATAATTAAACTGTGTGTGTGTGAATTTGTTTTTCGTTTTCAGATACAAGTGTTATCCCGCCTCTCATTTATGCTGTAATGGGAACTTCAAGAGACATAGCAATTGGGCCAGTGGCTGTGGTTTCACTGCTCTTGTCTTCGATGATTCCGAAACTAGAAGATCCTGAGGCTAATCCAATTCTCTACAGAAATCTTGTTCTTACAACAACCTTTTTTGCAGGAATTTTCCAAGCAGCATTTGGACTATTCAGGTGGTTCGTTCAAAAGTGTATTTTTTGCTAGTTAGTGTTATTTCAACCTTTATAGTACTTATGCTGCTTAGTTTTCCTTATTGGAATTCGCAGGTTGGGTTTCCTTGTGGATTTTCTCTCCCATGCTGCAATTGTTGGGTTTGTAGCAGGGGCAGCCATTGTCATCGGTCTTCAACAAATGAAAGGGCTACTTGGGATTACTCATTTCACAAATAAGACTGATGTTATCTCTGTAATGGAAGCTATTTGGAGAGCAGTTCATCATTCTGTATGTTACTGTCCCTAGATTTTCTCCTCAGTCAGCCTATTAATTCACTCGATTACATATATTGCCGTAGAAATGCCAACTTATCCTTCGTTTTTCTATCTTGATCACAGTGGAATCCCCATAATTTTATACTCGGATGCTCATTCTTAACTTTTATTCTAATAACCAGATTTGTGGTAAGTCCTAATAGCAATAACTTAAACCTGATTAGGAATATGAGAAATTTCTTTCTGCCGTTATTAAAGTCATTTAATTAAGGATGATAGATTCGTGATTCTCTCAGGGTAGAAGGAACAGGAAGCTCTTCTGGCTGCCAGCAATTGCTCCTTTGATATCAGTTGTTTTATCAACTCTTCTAGTTTACCTGACAAGAGCAGATAAACATGGGGTAATGATTATAAAACACATTAAAAGGGGCTTAAACCCAAGCTCAGTCCATCAGTTACAGTTCAATAACCCACACATCGGAGAAGTGGCTAAAATTGGGCTTATAGTCGCTGTCGTCGCACTCACTGTAGGTTTCAAACAATTCAACTCTAATTTTCATGAGAAGTACTAAATCAATCAACATTGCTCACTTTCCATTCCATTCTGCTGTTATGCCAAATGCAGGAAGCAATTGCAGTAGGCAGGTCTTTTGCATCCATAAAAGGATACCACATCAATGGAAACCAAGAAATGGTTGCCATGGGATTTATGAACATTTTGGGATCTTTCACTTCTTGCTATGTTGCAACTGGTGAGAGATTCTTCCAAGACTTTATGTAGGATATATCTAACAACCCATTTTCTTACATTTATTAATTTTCTTGCATGTATTAATTAACCATCAAACTATGTAGGTTCGTTCTCGCGCAGTGCTGTCAATTTTAGTGCTGGTTGTGAAACTGCTATGTCAAATATTGTGATGGCCATTACAGTGATCATATCCTTGGAATTGTTCACAAGGCTATTGTATTACACTCCCATTGCAATCCTTGCTGCAATCATTCTTTCTGCTTTACCTGGACTCGTTGACCTTCATGAAGCATACAATATCTGGAAAATTGATAAGCTGGATTTCCTTGCTTGCGCTGGGGCCTTCATTGGGGTCTTATTTGCTTCCGTGGAGATTGGTCTACTAGCTGCGGTAACATTAGTTTCTGCTTTTTACTTCCCGGGCATACATATACATAAAGATAATAAATGCATGTCAATACAATAAAAATTGTTTCAATAAATTCTTTTTCTTTTTGTTTCATGAAACTAAGAATGCATGGAAAGCTTAGAAATATTAGATTTTATCTAAAGTCTTTCTTCTTTCCTTTTTTTTTTCCTGGTAATTTACTGCAAGTTGTAGGATTAGGCCTGAGTACTGTGTATGTCAACTTCATATAGTTTATGCACTTGAAGGATCATATCTAGAATTTTCGTGCTTCCTCATACAAGAAATTTTTTAAAAATTATAAATGAATAGATCATATATATATCCAACCTTTGCGGACAACATTAGATACTTGATGGAAACTGAGAAGTGGATTTCGTGGAGCTCATAATTAACAAAAGAAATTTGTGGAAAGGCCAAACGATCTCAGACCAATAAAGTACCAAAATTTGACTGATTCATTGGCATTACAATTACATATACCCCACCAAGTTGACTAAGTGTCATGTATCTTGCCAGTGGATGTGTGGCAAAAACAGTGACTGTGTACAGTGCGTATGTATGAAGCAAGGGTCCGTCGTGCCTGAACCCTCGTTTTGTTATTTTTTTTATTTAAAATTGTTTTGTACTATTATGTTTTAATAATTTTTAAATCGTTTTGATATATTAATTTCAAAATAAATTTTAAAAAATAAATAAAATATTATTTTATTATATTTATATATTATCAAGAAACAATTTAAATACAAACACAAACGGATTATAAGTTATATATTATGAGGAATTTAAAAAAGTCAGCTGCATCCAGACCATTTAAATTTTGTTCTGATTTTATATTTGATGAGATAAATTTTCACTTAATTTGAACGGTTATGTTGAGTTTCAGGTGACAATATCTTTTGTGAAGATTATTATAATCTCAATTAGACCAGGCGCGGAAGTACTTGGA
>Ga0307515_10008359_pt1 | contig 20191 bp, 9 predicted proteins | sample 17_EM_MG_FD_194513 | JGI IMG/M metagenome (GOLD analysis project Ga0307515, IMG submission 194513) | Populus trichocarpa ectomycorrhiza microbial communities from riparian zone in the Pacific Northwest, United States - 17_EM | ecosystem: Host-associated > Plants > Roots > Unclassified | place... | reverse complement strand
AAGAAGAGTGTGTTCTAGATGAAGGACAAGCATAGCTAATGTGGTTAAGGGAAAGCAACATTTCATGGATGAAGAGAAATTTTGAGACTGAGAAACTGGATAGAACATCACAAAATATACGACGACGAAGGAAAAGCGTGGGAGCGCCAGACTCATTTCGCTTCACAGTGAATTTTAACAGTGAAAAGACGGTTTTACTTCTTACTGAAATAACAATTCGCCTATCTTGGGGTGAGAGGTTATATTTCTTTTTCATAACAGTAAAAACAGCCTCATTTATTAGAAAATAATTTTTTAAAAAAAGTAAATTCAGAAAAATAAATTTAGAAAAGTGAATTATTTTTTAAAATTTGATAATGTAATGGAAAATAAATTGAAAAATACTTTTCAGTGTTTGGTTATGTTATGGAAAATAAGTTGAAAAATAACTTATTAATGTTTTATTTTTCTCCAGTTTATTAAAATAATGAGAAACAAATCTTACAAATTAAAAAGTTGAATGAGAATGAAATTGAAAAACAAAATTTCATAAATAATCTCAAATAAAATAAATAATAATCAAAATAATAGAGATCAAATCTAAAAAATAAAAAATAAAAGATGAAGAAATTAAAATAATAATAATTAACATTTCATAAATTATTTCAAATAAAATAAATAACAATCAAAAGAATGAGAATTAAATTTGATAGATAAAAAATTTCAATAAAAAAATGATAAGAGAAAAGCAAATAACAATTATAAAAATGAGGACCAAAATTAATATAAAAAATAAATTTTAAGAGATTAAATTGAAAAATATATATTCAAAACAAAATATATATAGAAATCAAAAGTTTGAGGACCAAAATTGATATAATCAGCAATAACATGACATTTTTAAATTTTTCACAACTTTTGAAAAGTGTTTTTCGTTCAAATTTTCCAGGAAAACACTTTCCTGGAAACCAAGCTAAATTTTTCTTTGACTGGAAAGTGTTTTCCGTTGACCAACTTTTCTAATGGCAAACAAACACAGGAAAGTTTGAAAAGTGGTTTTCTGAAAACTACTTTCCGAGAAACAAACATGGCCTAAAATACAAATACATGTCCGCGCGGCAGTTTTTGTTTCTTGGTTGAATATCCAGTTAAATTACTTAAATATTCTTCAAGTTAAAAAAATTGTATGGCTAAGGGTTTTTTTTTTTAATCTTAGTTTTTTGTTATTTTGATTTAAAGTGTCACCAGATTCTCTCTCTTGGTGCAGTACATGTTGGCGAAAGTTGAGTGATTTGTTATCGATCCTCTCTTATTTTAATTCTAGTTTTTATTGTTGTTTTTTTTATAAAAGTTTTATTTTTTGTAATTTAGTCTTTCAATTTCAATTTATCATGTATTAATATTTTTAATTTGATCTTTATATTTTTTAATCTAATTTTGTTTCCTTGATCATTTTATAAAAGTTTTATTATTTTTAATTTCACTCTTCAATCCAAGTTTATGGTGTATTATTTTTTTAATCTGCTTTTCATTCTTTTGTTTTTGTTAACTTTATTATTCTTTTCAATTTAGCCATCAAATTGAAAAATTATTATTGCCCTCTAATTTATTTTTTATTTTGATTTTAACCTCATTCTTTTAATTTCTATTTTTTATTTTGAGTTTTTTTGTATAATTTTTTTTTCGATTTCATCATTCAACATTTCATTTCTTGAAAATTGGGCTTTGTAGTTTGTTCATGTATGATGTTTCTGATTTGATGACCCGGGTCACAGTTTGAAAAGTTAACAGGGTTTGATATCTTTTTTTTACTTATATTTCTTTTCCAATGCTCGGGTCACGTTCGTTTTTTTTTTAATAGCTTTGTGATTTTCTTCAAAAAAAACTTTTCTATCAGATTATCTCGACCTCATTACTTTGGACGTGGGTTTGAAGAGTTAATCCAAACTTATTTGCCCCTTAATACCTAGGTTACATGTCTATCATGTTAACTCGAGTTGACTCACAACTAGTTTGTTTTTCTTTTTTAACCTTACTACATCCTTCCATAGTTAATTGGCTAAAAATCAAACATTATTGCCTTTCCACTCTTGGATATTGGTTTTTTTTTTCAAATTATTGACTTTTTTTATTTTATTTTTTTTGTTTCTACCATTGTCTTTTTTTTTTTAATTAAAATAAAACCATTTTATTTGATTGTTCGAGACTATAACTCTAGTTATTGGATTTAAAAAAAAAAAAATACTTGTGACACCTAAATATTTTACTTGAAAAATACATGGGTCACGAAGTAGTGTGGGCACATCTAGTTAGTTAACAAATGGCAAGCTCAAATTTGATATATTTCATGAATTTTTTTCTTTTTCTTTTTCTTAGTTTAATTTTAGTTGCTAAAATAATTGTCTATCTTCTCTCAACTTTTACTAGATTTGGATTAAAATCACCAGATATGTCTTTACTTTAGTGATGCAAACAAACTATTTTATTTCAACTTGATCTGAAAGATCATTTAATAAAATACTATTATTTAAACAAATCCTTTATCATAATTTAAATATTTATCATTTTCATGAATAAACTTGATTCTGAATTGAAATATTCATAAACATGAAATGTATTTTAAAATAATTATTTTGGAAAAACATTATTAAAACACAATATTTTGTTACAAAATCTATTATAAAATGAATGCAAATTAACTATAAATATACATATATGATGAAGTACAAAATGGTTTTAAATAAGTAATGGAGGTTAATATATAGTATTGAAATAAATAAGTAATTTTTAAGAATATTTATATTTATTTGATTTTGTTTTGTTTTGCTTGTGAAGAAACTTGAGGTCGATTGATAAATAAAGTAACAACCCATGCTTAAACAATATTTTGGAGCTTGATATGATACTCAAACAATTTAATTTATATGAGTTGATCTTGGGCATTATAATACCCGGTATGTTTACAATTCTATATTCAAATGGGATATATTGTGCAAAATGCATTGTAGATCATCTTATATGATATTGTGGACAGACGTTTATGGTGTTGTTGTTTTTTTTAATTTGGCTCTTATCAGATCAAATTATAAGCCAATTTATTGTGGGGGAGTGGGATTGAAAGATAGAAGACTAAATTAAAAAAAAAAAAACATGTAGGGAATTGGTGAATTTAAAAAGTTTGGGTAAAATATTTATTGTAGTCTATATGCTTTATAAATTATAGATATTGGTCTCTTTAGTTTTCAAAATTAAAAAGAAAAATCAATTTTGATCATAAACTTTATTTTTCTTATTTTTTGGCTCCTAGTGTGAGGGAGGTGAAAGAAAATCACCAGAATCCGGTGCTAGAGAGAAAAAATCTATATTGGCACTGATTCAGACCTTCAAAACAATTGAAATTTATATCAAATTATTTTTTTTATGAGGGGATCTCATATTAGGTGTTTTTTTACCTTGAAATTGCTACGAAAAACATATTTGATCTTGATAAGATTTTTTGTTTTGGGTTGATTTTAAGTTTTGGGATGATTTTCTGGGTTTTTTAAGACCATGAATGGATTTATCAAGTTTCCTATGGTGTTTTATGTGTTTTTGGTTAGTATTGGGTTCAAAATTTAGTTATAGGGTCGTAAAACCATTAACCCTATTTTTTCGACCACCACAATGGTCGGAAATTTGGTAATATAGACGATGCGTCGTTTGAATCTTTTGTTTTTTCAAAAATAATTGAAATTGATGACATATCATTCGTCTCAGCTGCAAAAAAAAAAGCTCAATATCACAGGCCATGATGAAATTGACCAAACGGGCTAACCTGACTTATTAGACCCAGCATCGTCTAGCCTCTTCTTTTCTTTTTTTTTTTAAATTAATGATTTTTTGTATGTTTTTTTTTAAATTATTATTATTATTTATATTTAGATTAATACCACTTTTATCTTTTATTTTATTTAGAGAGCCTATTTTAAAATGGTTATTTTTTGGTTATTTTGTATGCATTTAATTTTTGAATAGGTTTTTATGATTTATCTATATATATATTTTTTTATCTTTTGTATAGATTAAATTAATTTTTAAAATAAAAAAATATTTATTTTCAGATAATATTTCTAATATGTGCAGCCTTGCATAATATTTTTTTTCTTTTTATTTTATTCAATCAATTTAATATGCACATATTTCTATTATTATTTAATTGAATAAAAAATTTATTTTAATAGACAAATTTAGCAAATGCAACCAGGTAAATATCTCATCTTGCGAGATTAAATATCTTGATCTATATTTATCTTTTGATTTTTCTAGTTTTATTCTTAGTTATCATTTATGGTTTTTTTCCCTTTTATTTAACACAAATAGTTCTCGATTTATTTTATTACATTTATACATAAACTTTTTTATTTTCGCGTAGAATTTTTTTAACTACAAAAATATATTAAAAAAAACCTGTATATATAATTGTTTTTTTTTTTTTAAATATTGACCGTGAGAAATCAAGAGCAAAGTATCTAGAAGTCATCTACATGAAAAATGAATATTTCTTCCCCTTCAACATCCAAATTTGGACATTTTTTAGTCTATTTTCAATGGAACTAGGGCATGTGTCAACATTTAATTGGCTAACAATTGGTCAATTATCAACTTTTAGTCTAAAAACTATATATATATATCCACACACTCTTGAATCTACTACTCATATGCCTTTTGAACTTATCCATTCTTTCTATACACAAGCTGCAATCCTTTTATCGCTCCATTAAACCAATCAAGCTCCATTAAGAATAAAAAATGGAGGAGAAAGAAGGGAGTGGACTTGGATTGCAACTCTTCCAAGATACATATTTTTATTAGTCTTTAATTATTGGTAATACTTAAAAATAACCACATCATAAATACATTACACCGGCACTTACAAAAATTAAAAGAACTCCCTGGAAAACTCACTTTTACATTTTTTTTAAAAAAATATTTCAAGTTAATTCCAACGACCTTACCTGGCATTCTCCCTTTATGCACCATTTCTAGGTTCCTACTTGTATTTTATATATACAAAGACGTTTAGAATGAAAATAAAACGAGTACATCTCCAAAGATTTGCGTCTCCAAGAAAATTTGACAGCCAAACATACAAATTCCTGAATTCTTCAAAGCAAGTTGGAATAGATAAAGCTTCGAACACCTCGCACGGAACAAACTCTTGGCTTGTACCACAAACAGTTAACAGTCCAAAATAAGCAAGTAATGTTCCAAGTTCCAAGTGCAAAATGATATTTTGCTCAGAGACGTTCAAGGACAACGATATATACCAGAACCGGGGAAAAATATAAAAGAGGAAGGGAAGGGAAGAATCAGAGGACAGTGAAAGAGTAAAAAATTAGCTAGTGTCTTAAGTAGTCATTCAAAGTTCTTCAGTGGCATATTCATCAGTTAAAAATCAGTACAAATGGATAATGGTAAACTCACCTGTCTAGGTAAGACCGGTATCAAAATTTAGCTTTACTTTTGTATAATGGAACTGGAAGGAACTTGGAAAATCCCCAAAAGGTCAACAGCTCGTTTGTATGCACAAGAAGCATTGGAATTCAGATGAATCAATGACCAAAAAGAATGAAACAACGTAGCTGTTCTTAATCCATTAAAGCTGTCATACGAGTGCAACAAAATCACCTTGCAGTAAACCTTGTTGCAAAAAGTGATTTCTTAATTAGCACTTCGAGGGTTAAGCTGCTTTCTGAGATGACGAGCCAGCTGATCCAATTTGGATGTCTTTTGTGTATGTGTTTGTGAGTGCAAAAAGTAACAGCACAAACACAACTTGGGCACTCACAATCCCAAAATGGCTGATGCTGTTACCAATTTCCATCCAGCTGCCTGTATTTCTGACCTGTTTCTCATCAAAAACATAAATTTATAAGTTGCCCAGAAAGAGACTAACATATTGGTTGTGTTTCTTAATGCCCAATTCTCTAAAACAGTATAAATCTATTCAGATAGTAATACTTCAATTTCAGTTAGGAAAAAAAAAATGGAACTTCCTGTTCAAATGCAATATTTCTCCATCCATTTTTCCAGATTTTTAAATTTGTATTTGAAAAATACATGTTAGAGATTCTTCACGGTTTTTCTTTACAAGTTTTTCTTATGTTATCTATATGAAGAAAAACATGAACACATTTTTCCCACTTTTTAGCAATTGTAAAAGATTAAAATTATTTTTCTCTTAAATTTTCGTATTTAGTTAGTGTTATAAATTTAATTTTTATTATAAATATAATATAAGGATTTTTTTATATAGCAATACAACTTTTTCATGATAATTATAAATTAAATGAAATAAAATTAATATTCTACAATTAAATTATCACAAGATTAAGATGACTATTATAAATTATGATTTTGAAATTTCTATGAAAGATCAAGAAAAAAACTAGCCGTCTTCTAGCAAGTTGCCAAAAAGTAATATTTTCAACGAGTTCAAAAGGAAGATCAATGTGACCATAACCTCATTGGGTCAAACTTTGTACCTGTACTCTTTTTTTGTTTTTTCTCAATGCCATCCTTGTACAATTTGTTTAGCCTAATACCATAATATCCAGTACAGATTTGATTTAGCATCCAGCTAAGTATTCAATGTGAGCTTGGGTTGGAGAAGGAGAGAGTTTAAGTATATGGAATTGGGATGGATTAAGGTTGTTGGATTCCAATAAAAATGCAATTGCATGTATTTTTCAACAAATAAACATATTACAACACTTTCATCAATCTCATAAACATAAATCAAAACCACAAAACACGTTTTCAAACAATCAAACACCACAAAAATTCAATTATTAAGTTTTTAGATCAAAAACTTCAAATCCACATCTCCGAAACCCCTTGATGAAATTGTATAAATTCATTGAGATGAAAGCTTTCATTTGATGATAGTAAAAACTAGCTAGATTATGTCTCTCCCTCTCTCCCTTTTCTTCTTACTACTTTTCATACTTTTATAGATTTTTTTCTTTTAGATCTTTGAGTTTTCAAATCCAATGATGGGAATTAACTCATGTAAATTAAATGGTTCAGATTTGAAGATAGGGTAGAGATGGGAAATGTTTAAAGAGACATTATTAAAAAAATAATTCACTTAAACTGTCCTCAAGACATGTCTCTCATGCTCCATTTTGGAGGGACAAAAATTGGCCCCAACCAATCAAGTTCCTATTTCATTTATCCTAAGACAGGAGCAAAACACAACTTTTGGGACAAGTCCACGTAGCTAATGACGTGATTGACATGACTCCATTACTAACAAATCATGCAGTATATGATGGAATTCAGGGGAAAAAATTATAAGGATGAGTTTAAGAAAAATAATAAAATGTTATTTAAAGAGTAGAAGATGATCATACCAAGAAGAAAAAGTGGATGGTCATCACATCTGAAAATAGGATAACAAGGAAATAGCATCCAACCCGTGGAACTTGAAGTAGTTTGGTTATAGCACTGAATACACATCTGCATTTGAATTCAGAACACGCAGAAATAAAAATCAAAAGAGCAGCGGAATCCCATAAAGATTTGATTGCCTATTTATAATGCTCTAGAAATCAATCAGCATACTACAAATGGCAAAAATCTCTCTAGGGGAGTAGCTGAATCTCCAAAGTCAGGGCTTGGATTCATACCCTACAATGGGAATTCTATTGGTGTGGCCAAATCTCTCTAGCATTTTGAAGTGCATGGAATGCACATTATTGTGCTGGAAAAAAGACCCAGTATATGATGATGCTATTGCAGAATTGTTATCTTTTAGGCATGCTATTGCCAATCAAAAAATGAAGTTTTGGTGAGATGACTGAGACCTTTATTTAATTTAATCTTGTGAAGTAAACAGCTATCACATTTTAAAAAACTTACATGACAAGCATAAATGGTATGAATAGTTTGAAGATAAGAAGCGTGGCCATCAAAAAAGGCTGCAATTAAGAGGAAATCATATCAATTCAATAACTGATTTTAAACTGTAAATCAGCATGTACTTCAAGAGTTTGAAGTTGAACTTCACTTACACTGAAGACAGTAATAAACCGGTACACTGATGAAATCTCAAAACTTGCAATACTTGCAAAATTTCCAGTCCCAAAGAAAGCAACGTTAAACAAAATCAGCTGAAAAGTGCAAACCATCAAGGCCATATAAATTTCATCACCGCTTAGATTATCAACCAGTACAATAATAAAGTTTCTCGATGAAAAAAATATCACAGTTAAGCTATTCACATTCATTAAAAATCCGAAATCTTTAAGCAATTTTACATTTCCTTTAATAAAAGCACAGTAAACTCCTCTCTTGTTATTCTTTTTCTTTTTGTTACACCTCTCAGCTTTCTGCCATCATAAACTGTTTTCGTTTAACATACCAAAAACAAACAATGGAGGAAACTCCCCTAAACTTTTAATCAATGCAGAGTAGAGGAAAACAATATGAAACAGAAAATACAGTGAAAGAAAGGCTAGAAAATAAAGCATATTGAAGTTGGAACAAGATAACAAGGTTTAGGGTCCACCAAGAAACCCCTAAAATCTAAATAAACTGATAAAATAAGATAGAATGTCTTCATAAATAACCTTAGCAGTGATATAAACTAATTGAAGCCCTAAATACTTGTGAGAAAAGGATTCACCAGTCTTGGTCTCCAAGCAAAACAACTTGACCTCCAAGAAAAATAATTAAAAAGTAACATCCTAATCACATGACCTTAAATTAATTAAATAAACCTAATATCAGAAACAAAATAAAATAAACTATAATATGTCATTCTTTTTAGGTTGGAAGAAACTCATCTTTTGAGTCAAAACCATTATTGTCCTGATATCATAGGTGTCAAATCAAGACTCATTAATCCCTCTTTTCTTTGCTTAAAGTTTACAACAGTTCTAAAAATTAGCTTTAGTTACCCATTGTATGAGAAACATCTACTCGCAACTTATTTCTCTTCCATCTATCTCAAAGTAATGAACTGCAAAGCTTAAACTTGTTTCGTTAACATGTGTTACAATCAAATGTCGTTTGCTGATTCTACTTTCGGGGTAATATCACACTAGAACCAAAAGGATCGTCATAGTGCAAATCAACAAATTTCTTTTGTTAAACAATCGTGATGTCCTATTTGCACTCAACTTAGTATTCTAGTGGCAACATCATTATCAATGTTGTCAGCATTGTAAGATCATCATCCAAGTGAACATCAAATATTGGTTGAGAATCCCAATCCACATCCACTTCATCATAGTTTGACAAAAGATTCCAGCCCATAACTATTTCTTTCCCAACATATAAAGTATCTTGTCATTCTTGCTACACTTCAACTATCTTTCTCCAACACATCCTACCATAGTTAAGGGTTGAAAACCACATCACAATTTGAAGATCTTATTGCTCAGGTTTAATGCTTTGTACTCGGTTCTTTTGTTAAAAGATCCCTCAATTATTTTGTTATCTTAATATCAATCATGCACATTATGTTTTCATCTGTGTTATATATTTTCATTAGTTGGTGTCACTAACACAGTTCAAATTTGAAACATGTCACAAGCATGGTCATAGCATGAAATTTTTGCCAATATATATTTTGGTCCTTAAAATTTCTTGAAAATTTACTTTGGTCTCAATATTTCATTTGTTTTACAAACAAGTACTTAATTGAAATTTTTCGATCATCATATTTTACAATAAATACAATTTAATTCATTAAGTTTCTACATGATGAATCATAAACTTGATCAAAATTATAAAAACAAATAAGTTGATGGACAAGGTAAGGCGGTTTAGAATCTTTAGATAGGTGGTTTGCGTTACGCCGCAGGTTGGGTCATATTTATCCTAACATAAAAAATGATGCCCATGCGATGATAACATTTTTAAAAGCGCGGGAAAAATATGGGAATTATAATCTTGGTTAATTTAATAATATGATTAAAAAAACAACGATAATAAAAAAACCAAGAAAAAAATGTCAATGACTAATAAAAAAAAATAAACACTAGCCAATATTATGAAAAAATACCTTCTAAATATTTTTAAAAGTTCTCAACAATTTTTAATTGATAACAAAGCAAAAATTAAACGAGAATGGGATAATCTCATAAAGAGAAAAATAAAAGAAATCTGAAGTTCAATTAAAAAAAATCAATTTTAAAAAATGACCAAAAAATATCTCGAGTCAGTATGTCAAATTCATATTCAATTATGAGACTGGGATAACCCGCACAAAAGAAATTGAATAAAACAATGGCAACTCTCAAGCAAACTAAATGATGAAAGGCAAAACTGAAAAAAAGAATTAATTTGAAAATCCAAGTTAACCCGGGTTAACTCGACTAACTTACCTCCCGGGATATGAGATCGGGATAACCCCACAGGAAAAAAAAAACAACAAAGCTCAAGACCCAATAACATAATATTGAAAGATAAATTTTTTTAAAAAAAAAACTATATAAAATGAAGCCAAATGGCTAACTTCAGAACTTAGGACTCGAGTCATGAGATTAAATTGCCTCATAAAAGGCAAACATGGAAAAACCATGAAGCATAATTTTTAATCATCCAAAATTAAAAACAAAACAAATAGCAATCAAAACAATCAAGACCAAATCTAGTATAAAAATCAAATTCATGAAAATAATGAGGGACTAAATTGAAAAACAAATCAAGAAAATGATAAAAATACAAAAAAAATAGCAATAAAAAAAATGAGAACCAAATTGGATAAAAAAAATTAAATGAAATAAAATGCTAAGAGACTAAATTGAAAAACAAATAAATCAAGAAAAAGATTAAAAAAACTAGCAATCAAAATAATAAGAAGGATCCAATTGAATACGAAAATTAAATGAAATAAAATACTGAGAGATGAAATTGAAAAAATAAATCAAATTAAAAAAACATTAAAAGCAAATCAAATAACAATCAACAATCATAAGAATTGAGACTAAAATTGATACAAATACAAACTAACAAGACACATTTAATTTTTGAAAGAGCTAGCACAAAATCCAAGGCATGGAAAAGAAAAACAATTCATCGCAACCCAACCCAACCGCTGCTCTATCATGCATAAGTGCCTAACCACTAGGAAAAGGACGACGCAATGCATCCAAGCCATCGAGGAAGATAGTGTTTGATTGTTGGGAAACGCTGCACGCTCTCAAAGAGCGTGGACACCTCTCACTCGTTGCATGAGCCAATTACTTTTAGTTTTTTAATTATATTTATATTTTTTAAAAGACTAAATTGTCTCTCATTCAAATTAATTTTAACTAAAAAAAATGATGAAAATATGAAAAAGCTCATGGACATCAGTTATAATTTTTTATCTTTTAAGAGCAAAGTAGTCATTTCATCGTGCAATCAAAGCATTAAAAGACCTAAAAGCCCTTGGACCATAGTTTTAGTTTTTTTTCTTTTAAAGGTATTTAAGTCATTTCATTGTGCATCTAAAATGTTAAACGACTGATTTGTCATTGATCAATATGATAACCCTAAAGTGAAAGGCTGATCTCTTTGAGCTTTTGTTTTCATACCCATTTAAAAAATAAACCTTTTGTTATCTATCATTATAAAAAAAAAATTATTAATTTATTTTTTCTAATTTAAACCTAAAAAATCAAGACGAATTATAAAAAAATAAAAGAAAAACAATTCTTGAAATAGATATATGATACCATGGGAAACAAAGTTTTCTTAAAAATAATATATGTATGATAATATGAGAAAAAAAGTCAAAATCAAAGTAATAACACTTCAAAATACATCAATCTATCTAAATTATTTAACTAATTTTGACCAAGTTTACAATTTGACATGAACTTAATTGGAAAAAAAAATTTATTTAAGGACTAAATTATATTTACTGTATAGTACAATGACCAAAAAACTTTCAGTGAAAGTCTTAATGGAAAAAAAAATACAAGGATCAAATTGAATTTTCAAGAAATTTTAGAATCAAATGTATATCAATGAAAAATTCCATGTTATAGCCACATGACACAAGTCACATGTCAATAACACCAACTGATAAAAGAGGGTAACAGTGGTTTAAATGTAATGTCTAAGGTTGATATTTAGACAAAATTGTAGTGGGACCTTTTAAGAATATTAAGAGTATAGGGGTGTACGAAAAGATTTACCATTTTTGCCTTGCTCTGCTGCCAATTTGTGTAGTGTGGGAAGAGGATAACAATCCAAACAGCAAATAAAGGAAAATAAAGGCTAAAACATGAATAATATTGAAGTTGGAAAAAGATAAACATGGTTTAGAGTTCACCAAGAAACCTCTAAAATCTAAATAAATTGATAAATTCTTTGAAATAACCATGTCGGCCTATTTATACTAGTTTAGGCTCTAGATCCTAATAGCAAGAGGATTCACTAGTCTTGATCACCAAGCAAAACAACTTAACCTCCAAGAAAAATATTCAAAAAGTCAAATGCTAACCAAATGACCTAAATTAATTAAATACCCCTAATATGAGAAATAATAAAATAAATTCTAAGGAAAGCACCAACTTCACTAATCTACTACATTCCAACAAATTATGCACCGCTCTAAATTAAACCCATAAACTAAATCTCAATTTTTGTATACTAATTGTTAAGGGCTTTGCTTAAATCAATAAACATAATTCGAGGAATTATAAAGATTTAAGATATTCACAATGAGCATATATGGTATCATACCATACACATTGCATGAATTGGAATATCTACTTCATGTTTATTCACCGTATCAATCTCAATTATGGAAGAAATTTGGAAGAGGAAGTCAAGGTGAAATGGGATGAGACTTACAAAAATTAATGGAATTCTCACATCAGAAAGCTGCAAGTATCTAACATCATTTTCAAGCATGGTTTTTTCACCAGTTCTTTTCATGGAAGCTGACAATTTCGCAACCTTGGTCAAATGGAGAATTGTGTTCTCAAATAGAATCCATGCCACAAGCACAAGAGCAAGTGCACCATAAAAGACAGCTTCATATCTGCTTGGATTTCAAGAAAAAGCACCCAGTGAAAGAAAATCATAAATGTGTATTTTAACTTTTTGCATATAACAAAAGTGCTAAATTAGAATTGAAGCTTAAAATCTTTGGACATACCCAATAGATAGAAGCAGGAATGTGGGTGCAAAACCAAGAAATATAGAAGTCAGCCGTGATAAGAGGCTCTTCTCTGAGAAAAGTGGGAGAACCATTGAGAAACCTGTAATAAGACAATTCCAAGAAGTAACAAATGACATGTCATTTAAATGGTTTAAGTATGGCATCACCGCCTTTACCTTTATACAAGGCAATAAAAAGAAAACTGATATGTATTATACACAGTGAGTTGGGTTTGATGTTCCCTATACATGAGTCGTCACCAGCAAATGTAGATCATTCACTAACAAATAACCGTAGATGACATTAAAATACATTGGCTCTGTGATACAAACTTTTCCCTAGGTAAACACAGAGGCTTGAGTAATGAACATACATTATATATTCAAAGGAGGAGAAAACACCATAATAATTGGTAGGGGTTGAGTTGTAAGAAGGATATTGTGTTTTTAAAAAAACGATAAAGGAAAATGGAATTTTTGCATACAAATTTCAAGAAACTTTACACAAAAGCCTAAATAACACTAGAGAAAAGCAGAAATGAGTCAAAAATATACCGGCAATAGACCAATTTATTAACTGGTGTATGGCATGCAATTCTTGTTTCTCTTTTCTGTGAGATGTTGATATTGACACCATCGCTGATGATAATCCAACCAAAAGAACCTAATTTTCATGTAAAACATGAGATAACCTTCAGAGATGTTAGGCAATTGAATTATGGAACATCTGTTTCAAAAAAAAATTAAAGACATGTTATACCTGCAAGAAAAATAGAACTGGGGACCTGGGTTTCTCCATTTTGTGGTAGCAGATCCGCAGCCAATACTTATTCCCTTCAGAATGCTGATCTAGCCACCTTGCAGCTGCTCCTATAATGACAATAATAGCTCCACTCGCAATCCTACATACACAGTGATTAACATTCATACAGCGTGACCACCTCAAATGAAAGTAATAAACCTGATTAAAATGATTTACCATTTTTCAATTTTTCACACGTTTCAATTTTTAAGACTTTTCTGACATTGTAGACAATCAATCAAAAGACATGTTTGATACATTTACATTACTCATATTGAGCAGAAGTCTTTGGAGATAATTTTTTTCCTTTTGATAGTAAGATCAGAATTGTTGATTGCAATAGGAATTTCAATACAGAATTTATGTTCAATTATAAGCTTATCATTAATAAGAACATTTGTTTATCAAAATTGCAGGAACTTTACCATCATATCAATATAGAAGTTCACCCCTCTTTTCCACTACAATAATTAATCATCAAGGAAATCAAAGGAGAGAAATTTTAGACATGACTCAAAGATTATTGATATGCAGATGATGTTATAATTCCTTTGAAAACATTTTGACCAAAGCAAGACTGCATAACTAACCAACCAAATGAACAAACTCAAAAGGGCTTACACTAGTCCATTATTATCAGGAATGTCTGCTGGCATCAAAGTAAAAACAGACAGAAACCAGCACGCACAGCAGACATAAATCGGTATCCCAGATCTCCAGGGAATTGCATGAAAAAGATAAAAAGCAGCTATAATCCCCATAATAAAAAAACACCATGTGTAGAGCTTCCTCTCTGTGAAACTATTCACCTGAACAAAATACAAATAATGTAGCCTCAGAAAACTAAACTTACAACCTACACATGGTTAGATAGGAAATAGCATGATCGATGCCCTTACCAGGAATTCAAGGATGAATATTGATACAGCAGAAGCAGCCAAAATCTTAATTATATAATTATACTTTCCCCAACTTAACCATCGGCACAAAGTTTTTATAAACTGGTATTCACCCACTATCTGGGTCCACAGAAAAACTGTCATGGAAAAGTATGCATGGTACAAGGGAGGAGAGTGCTCCATGAACAATAAAACAGAAATCGCTCCCGTCAACAGACATCCAAACAGATATACCTGCTAAAAAGAATTTGATAAGCCAGAAACATAATGCATAATCTCAAGAAACTTAGTGACAGTTAAACCAACACTTAGCATAAATTTAGAAATTTAGTGAAGGGAAGACAGAATAATGCAACAAAAACCACATGTTGGAATAAGACTTGCAGACCATAATACCCATTGTCAAATAAGAAGAGGAAAGTGTTTTCAACATTTGAAGTTGAAAAAAAAATGATCACGAAGATAAGAAAAGAGGGATGACGAATGATGACTGCATTTCTTCACTCTCGTTCAGTTTTGTGCTGACATTAATGTATATTATTAGGTATATTTACATCTTTCTGGGAATTAAGATAACAAAAAACAATATCTTCTATTTTCTCCACTGAAATGCTTGTGACCATTCAAAAACATTTTTCAGCTAGCATCATCGACAGGGAAACAGGCTGAAAAATGACCAAGAACCCAGAGTGTTTAATGTTCAAGGATTATTGCATTCTTGATGAAAAACCATTGATATCAAACAAACAAACTTCCTTTGCTAGCCAAGTAGTGATGAAAATAGTGATATTAGGATTGATAAACAAGCCAACAGAAATGAAACAAGAAATATTCATCATTTTCTCTTATTCTTTTAACATAACATACACTTTATAAGAGGAGGTTAAGCTTTTTTAGATATTACCTTCGTTTTATTATTTCTCTGCCATGCATCATGAGGATTCTTAAATACATCTGCCAATGGAGTGTAAGATTGCAGAATATGGAGAAGAAGACAGATTATCCAACCAATGTACCCAAGAGTAATTACAGTCATCAGCATAAGCCAATCATAGGTTTGAAAATATTGAAGTCCTTTGAGAGCCAAGGTTCTGAGGTTCTGAGCCAGCATCATTGCACTTCCATAGTCTCTGATAGATATTAGATACTCGATGTGTTCTAATGCAGCAGAATGATGAGCCAGTAGTTTAAAAGGCTTGAAATATAAGGAGTTTGACTGTTTTATTTCTAAGTTTGTTAAGAAATCACATATCAAACTCAATTACACCATTGGACAATTTTCTGCAAGCACCTAAGGACTATGTGTTGAAGATACTATGGACAGCACAGATTATAAAGTTTTGCAGGGGACTGTTCAATAAGTTTCAGCAACAGATGAATTTTACAACTTCAGTTTGGTTATTTTAGTAATTTGGGATCAAAGTACAAGAAGCGAGATTTCATTCAAATAAACTTCTAACTAGTTGGTTTCGAAATATTCAAATTGAGAAGAATCAACCAATTGTTTTTTTCTTCTTTTTTCCGAGTATATATTTTCTCTAAAATGCCATGAGCACAAAACTAACTAGGACACAGTCTATTAAAAGTTGTACTGATACGTAATTAGAGAAGTGTTACTATATACAAACTAGAAAAGTATGGGTGCACATGGAAACAATACAACAGATGAAGGAAACAAACTCAGTTCAAAAGCCAAAGCTGTATCCCATTAAAAAGGAAAAAAAAACACTAAGAGATTTGAGGCCATTTAATTACCATCATGGCACTGCATTGCATTTTAAAGTTCAAAATCAAGGTAACTGAAAAGAAGATTCAAAAAACAAGCATAAGCTACCTGCTTTTTGTGATGCAAAATAACATATTCAAAATTTCTTTAGTTTGATAGTAACAGAAAACCAAACCAAAACACTTTGGGAAAAACTGGTTCAATTACTTTCAAATGTTAGTTCGTATTTGTCTTTTGATGTAAAACCACCATCAAGAACACAAGGACAAACAATTAGGAGAAACAATTCTCCATAAAACTCTATTTATTTGATCCATCAGTATTCATAGCATTACTTGAATTTCTAGGTAGGGTTGTTGGAATCTAAACAAATAGAAATACAAAAGGTAAATCCCAATAACAATAGAAAAAGTGAAATCGTAATCTGAATAGGAAAACCTACCAAAATAATAAATCTACTACATTCTTATTTTATCCAATAAATAATAAATACTAATATTCCTGAATAACAATAAAATTCTAAATAAATAAAATCCTTAAATAATCAAATATTAATTCACATTTTTGTCTTTCTTCACTCCTCATCATTTTGCATTGTATATCTGAATATAAAATGCATGACACTGAACCAAAAAAAAATGCACTCCTAATTACCAAAAGCACACAAATATTTTGAGTTTTTGGTAAGAACTGAAAGATATTGCGTTTAAGGCTGCATGCAATGTGCTTGTAATGTCAATGACAAGTAAAACTGATAAAGGATACTTGATTTGCAAAGAAACTGGTTGAGGATTTGCTTTGTATTAGCTAGAACAGCTTCAACTTCTTCAGCCTGGATTTTAGAAGTAGAAAATGTAAATTTAAGTGTTGTATTTAGTTTGACAAGTTCAATTCATAAATGAAATTCTCATAAATGATGCTGCATTCTTCTCCCTGGAAATTATAGCAAATAAATAACATCCTTCACTTTTCTATTCACTTGCAGTCACTATGGTTTCGATCTATACCATAATGCATCCAATGCAAAAATAACATTCTAGCACCCTTAAGATAACAATGACTTATTTTCATCATCACTCATTTAAGGCATGCTGACCTCAATCATATCCACATAACCAAGCGGCAGATTTCCAACTGAGTTCACAGGACATGGCAGGCCAAGAAGTGTTGACTGGCAGAAAAGATGATCAGTATATCAGACAGGTAACAAACAAGGAGATATAAAGAATTAAATAATGCTCAAACATGACATTTCAAAGAGGAAAATGTAAAACCATGAGGGGTGCAATATCAGCTTGATTCACATCCACCCTTTCAATGCCATTCAAGCCCCAGTCTACAGGAGTTGGCATGTCATGTGCATGTTCATCAACAAAAACACCATGATCAGAATTGTTGCTACTGGAGATTGGCTTGGGATATTTGACACCTGCCCCCCAGACAACAAGGGGAGTATCTGTATTCGAAGGATGCCCATCTCCATGACTACCTGGGTAGAACCATAGCATGTCAGCATCTGTAACTCGGAAGGGCACCATAAACAGAATTCTTTGAGATGAAAAATGACCCAACCAAAGGGTATAAAGTAGCATATGGACAGAAAATCAGAAAGCATCTTAATCATGTTGAATTTAGGCCTTGGAAGTCACACTTTGAATTATGGCCCTGACATGAATTTGGTGAAGTTATTGGAGACCAGCTCAGTCCATTCACATACGAATAAGTCCACAATCATTCATGAAATTACCATGTAAACGGTCGGAAAACACAGAAACTGATGAATTGCAATGAAGCAGAGAAAACTCTCAAGCAGAAATACAAGATAGTACCAACCTTTGTCACTCATTCCATGATCGGCTGTAAATATATATGATGTGCGATTGTCCTTGTAGTAATTTTCAAGGAGAGAATAAACTCGTTCCGCAATGTGGTCCACAACTTTGACATTATTGAGATAAATGGAAGAAAAGGGGCGATGTGCATGACCATTTGAATCACAGCCAAGTAAATGCAGAAATATAACAAGATTATCCTGTAGAAGTAACTCCTTCAACTCTGGGTCCTGGGTGGACCTATTCAGAAGGCTCTGAAATTGATCAAAAGACCACTCATCCAAAAAGGAAGCATCTGCATTGACACTATTGTATTGATAAAACGTTGGACAAGAGGTAAAAACAGCTTGATTCATAATATTATATTTATTGCTAATGAGCTTTCCCATTTGAGAGTTCAGACAATAAATGAATTGATTAATTTGTGTAGAGGTTGAGACAAACCAGTTGCGAAGTCTTCAAATTCATGAGGGTAGGTTTTCCATGTGCTGTGTGGCAGGGCACCGCAGAATATTGGAACAATATCGGGGCTACCATAGGCAAATGTATGCCTGCTTTGGTTGAAGACTGAATCAAATTCAACTGGATTAGCTTTCCATCCTGCAAATGTAAACCAATACCAAATCATCAATGGAAGGTGAAATGCAGAAGATATATTTAAAATCGATTGATAGCAGTAACTAAATCCACCTTTTGTGACAGCACTAGGATCCTCGTAGAAACCAGCAATTATAGAAACGTGTCCGGGCCTTGATTCCGTGGGAGGGCGGGCATGAGATACTCCCCATCTACCTCGGTTTTTAATAATATTCCTCAGAAATGGTGCTCTGTGATTACCCTCCGAATCGGGCTCAAAAAACTTATCAGCGCGTAAACCATCCGCTGACAAAAATTAGTATCACTATCAGGATACAACTAAAGGTGAGAGTTCTTCGAAAACAAAACACAAATTGCTTTTTTTACCAACTAAGAGAACAAGACGTTTAGCAGGAGGGTCCTTGAAGCGAGGCTTGACAGGATGCATGCCATGAACAATTGGGGTCTTGAAGTAGATATCGAATATGCTTAGCATATAAACTGCGTGAAGGACTATACCAAGTATTACTAACCATCTCTCTCGTCTCTTTACACATTTTTCACTGCTATTTCTTTCCCCTCCTTTCATCCCCAAGATCCCATCGCTGCCTCTCATGCTTTTCTGCCTCTTCTCTTTCTTTTTTAATCGGTTTTCTTCCCTTCACTGGATCTTTGGGTTTAGAGTGCGGACGTTTTAGACTCTGGTGACCCGCTGGCTGCAGCTTAATTTTGAATCCTTTTGGCCAACTTGTCGTTCCGTTACATGAGTGCCATGTCGTTCGTGGAAAAATTATAATATAGCAGGGTCCATTAAACTTTAAGGTCAGTAGTTTTTTTTTTAGATTGAATTCCAAAAAATGAATTATTTTTTTATATTTGGTAGTGTAATAGAAAATAAATAGAAAAATATTTTCCAGTGTTTGGTTATGTCATGGAAAATTAGCTGGAAAATAACTTATTAATGTTTTATTTTTTCCAAGTTTATTAAAATAATGAGGAATAAATCTTACAAATTAAAAGGTTGAATGAGAATAAAATTGAAAAAAATATAATTTTATAAATTATCTCAAATAAAATAAATAATAATCAAAATAATAGAGATCAAATCTAAAAAATCTAAAAAATAAAAGAAGAAGAAATTAAAATAATAATAATTAACATTTCATAAATTATTTCAAATAAAATAAGTAACAATCAAAAGAATGAGGATCAAATTTAATAGATAAAAAATTTC
>Ga0307515_10008358_pt1 | contig 20196 bp, 4 predicted proteins | sample 17_EM_MG_FD_194513 | JGI IMG/M metagenome (GOLD analysis project Ga0307515, IMG submission 194513) | Populus trichocarpa ectomycorrhiza microbial communities from riparian zone in the Pacific Northwest, United States - 17_EM | ecosystem: Host-associated > Plants > Roots > Unclassified | place... | reverse complement strand
CTAGAGCTGTTAAAGGTAGCTATAGTAATAAATATATTATCTACCTCTACCTCTACCCTAAAAGGCCTAGTTGTTAAGCCACTAGCCCCGGAAGACCCTAAAACTAAAGTAATATTATAAGCCTCTAGGTTGGAGTATAAGACGGTAAACAAAGTATATGTCTTTATAGTCGTGCATATATAGTCCTACTAATACTATTTCTTTATAGTTAGGATAAGAAAGCTTATTAGTATAAGATTGCTAAGCCAGTGGCCCTAATAGGAGAGGTTAATAAACTAGACCAATACGTGTTTATTAATCGTATTTAAATTAGTAAGCATAATACTCTTTATAAGTGTCTTTGATTACTAAAGATAAATTATAAATAAGAAAACTAAAGACTCCACGTTTTATATTAATATTAAGTTTAAGGGGTTGCGAGACGTTCTAAGGAAGGTCTTTAAAGATATTCGCGGAATCTACCTAAGAGAGGACAAGCCTTTAGTGCGGAAAATCTCCGCTATTAAAACTTACCGGCTTATACCGCGTATAGGTTAAACAGAACCTCCTATATAATTTTCTCCCGGAACTAGAATTATATTAAAGTAGTATAAATATTAATTCTAAGAATAAAGTGTATTTAAAACATCTGGACCTCTTAATTAGCTTTATTAAAACTACCTATAAGTCTATAACTAAACGCCTCTAACCCCTTCTTAGGAATTATAAAATTACATATAATCTACTTTAGGCTCTCTTTAAGCTAAGCTTAGAGGTATATACTACTTATCCTAGTACTAGCGAACCAAGATACGTTATATTTAATTATGGTAAGGAGAAAGTAAGACTAAGCGGAGCTAAGTACTTCTATCTAGACTATCGCTACTTTAATTTTAATAGGAAAGTGTTTAGGGAAGCCGCCCTTAGGCTTACTATTAAGAAGTTTCGCAGAATAAAACGGATAGACTTCCTCTAGGTATTTCCTTTAGAGTACTACCAAAAATTGAGCAAGATTAGAGTACGGCTAATTAGGCATAGTCAAATGTTTAATAACTTAAGAGGTGTCTACTACCGCTAGTACTAAGGGACTGCCTTCTATAAGGATAATAACGGCAATAAGATTAGAGTCTTTGTTAAGAGCCGAATTATAGTTAATACGGCGTATTTCTGGTAAATTAACCCTAATTACGCTAGACCAAAAATTAATAAGTCACTGGAAATACTGGACTTATTAGCTATCTTTAATTTCGTAAGGGGCTTAATAGAAAGAAAAAACTAAATTAAGAGGATAGATTTAGATCTAACTAATATAAAGGATTAAGATTTCCTAGTTAACAGCCTAACTGTGCTAGGTTTTAGTCTAGGTAATAAGCTCTAGTGTACGTTATCTTTACTTATACGTAAGCGGTATTTGCTAACGCGCTATAGTTAAGTTTATAGTTGCTAATATTAGTAACATTACGTAGAACCCTTCTTTCTTTAATAACCTTAGGATTCCTACTTAGTAGAAGGAAATTATTTAAGCTCTTAGTAATACCTACTTATCTTAAGACTCTTACCCTATCTTAAATAACTTTGTATTAGGCAAAGGGCGTAAACTCGTTACCCTTCTACAGTATATTACTAAGCCCTCTCTTATAAAATTAGTTATACCATTATCTACTAAGATAAGTAAATTAGTGGGCCGCCTAGTATTGGTAAAACCTTAACAGCAAAGGCGATATTAGAACACCTTAGGAGACTACTTTACATTATACGTCTCCATTCTCTTATAATTACGGCTCTTTCTAACCGAGTAGATCTTTACTAGAGAATTAGGTACGATCGCGGATGTACTTAAAAAGAAGCTTTCTCTTATCTTTAAGATGGTAACTTACTAGAAAGCCACACTACTCCTTAATAAGGCGGACGTATTTGTGGAACAGCGTGCTACTAATAATATTCATTATAATGCCCTTATTTATGTATTCTTGCGTAAGCTTAAATACTATAAAGGAATCTTATTTCTTATAACTAACTAGGTAAAGATAATTAATAAAGCTATTATAAGCAGAATACACCTTACACTCTAGTATAGTCTATTAGATTAGAACGCTTAAGAGGTAGTTTAGAGGAGTTTTCTTAATAAGGCGAGCACGACGAAAGGAGTTGTAGATTTTACGGAAAAGGACCTTAATATTCTAGTAGGGAAGGATCTTAATAGCCGAGAGGTAAGAGGCTTTGCGTTTACGGTAAAGCCAAGCTAATTAATTTTCCGATCTAGATTAAAAATGCTGTTTTTACGGCTTAAGTATTGGCTAGCTATAAAGAGATATAAGTGTCCTTATTATATCTAAAATTCGCTATTAGTGCAAACGTAGAATTTCAGCGTAATTTTATAGGAGGAGGTAAGTTTAACAATATATAGTCCTACGCTTAGCTCTCTTAAATTTACTAGGGTATTAAGGGTCTATAGAATGTATACCTTTTTAGCGCGTAGGTAGATATATATTTGGGATTTAGCTATCTTTTTCTTTTTTTTCTTTTTTCCTATTTATATTTATTAATAGTTAGAGGCAGTACGTTACTTAACTATACTATTTATTGGCTAGTAATATATACACATATATATCCTAATAACTTTACGTTATATAGCTTTAACATAATATAGATATATAGCCTTAATCTCAAAACGTGGAATCTAATATTACTAGATAGAGTTGGTTATGTAAACGGGTTTCTATTAAAAATAAGATAAAGAAACTAGAACTTTATTATTTTCCTAGATATACTATTTATATAGGATAGCGTAAAAAATAAGAAAAGAAAAGCTAGTAATTTTAAACGGTTTTAAATAAAGTTCCGTACGGAATAGAAAATAATAAAAGTATTATTTTTTTAGCCACTTTTCCCGTATAGGAGGATATTAAAAGAGGTATTTAAAAGCTAAATATAAAAAGAGAATTTTAGTAGAAATCCCGTATAAAACATTATCTTTTATAAATATATTTTTAAAATAGAACATAAATTCTAGTTTCTATAAGATTTTTTATTAAATTATTCCGTATAGGATATTATAGGAAATGGGATATAAAATCTAGGTAATTAAATTTTAATATAGGATTAAAATATAGTAGATTATTATATTTATTAGCTGTTTATACTATATAGATAAAATTAAAAACTATATAGGCGAATTATTGGTAGATCTAGGAACAGGAGAACGGAAGCTATAGGGTATTAATTTCCGTATAGGTAAGGAAAACGTAGCTAGTGGCTTCTATAGGGGAGCTAAAGCTATACGGGAATATAAAGCCATAGGGGATTGGTTTCTATAGGGCGGTAAAATATATAGGCATTAGCACCTATAGGAGATTCGTTAGCGTAGGGGATTTGTTACTATAGGGGATTTATTACTATAGGGGAGTGGATCCTATAGGGGAGTGGATCCTATAGGGGATTTGTTAGAGTAGGGGATAGTATCCTATAGGGGACTATTAGGAGTAGGGGATTGGTTCCCATAGGGCGGCGAAATACGTAGGCATTGGCTCCTGTAGGGGATTTGTTTAAATAGGGGACTTATTTAAGTAGGGGATTGGCTAAAGTAAGGGATTAATTCTCCTATAGCCTCTATTTAGGCGGCATAAGGCGGCTTCTAATAGGCTAGGGAGTAGATTACGTATTTTATAGAATTATATAAAAACATAAAGCCTATACGGGATAATAGGGTATAGGGATAGCCCAGGCGACTCGCCCTACGCTATTTTATATACGTTTTAACTAAGACTGCTACCTAGCCTTAGCCGCCTAAATCTCCGCAAAACTTCACTTATACGGTGGAAGAGTAATAAAATATTATTCTATCTACTCTACTAGCACCTTTAGGTCCTTCCTTACTTCCTAAAGCACCTCCTTTATTTAAGAAGGAAGTTTTTTAACATTTCCCTTTTGCCTCCTACCGCCTAGAAATACTACCTTCCGTAATTTATTAACCTAAGGGATTAGTAGCTAATAGTACGGTAAAAAGTTATCACCTACACCCTTAAGAAAATCCCCTTCGTTATCCACTTCTCCTTTTTTTATCTTAGTTAGCTCCTCCGTATCTATAGAATTCCACTTATTAAACCTGTTAACAACATTGCCTTTCTTATTAGGTCTATTATAGTGAATATATATCTAGAATAGCACCTAAAAGAACGACTTAAAATTATGCTAAGCTAAGTATATCTCGCCTAGGAGCACTCCAATCGCTATAAACGCTCTTATACTAGTCTTGCCCCGCGCTCCTAAAGGCCCTTTTTACTACTTCTTAATCGCAAAATTAAAGTCGATTAAGAATACTAGCTAAGAAGGATTATTATCTTCCTCGTTTATTATAAGGTTGCCTATTAAAATGTTATATTAGATAATACCGGCCCGCGTATATAAAGACTCGTATCCTTTAATGCCACCCTTTAGTGCAGTAAGTATTGCAGCCTAAAAGCTTGCCTTATAAAGAGGCTTTCCGTAGTTCTTAGTAATAATACGTTAATATACTTAATTTAGGGTTGTAAGGCGCCTTCCGCCTTTAGGCGGAGAGCCCAAATACGTACGCTTGCTAAGCGGTAATAGGGCGTTAGTATAGCTAAACGACCTCTTTTTACTAAAACTTCGGCCTTCCCTTATACTGATTTTCACTCTAGCCGGTCTTAGAGGCATTATTAAGTCTTCTAGCTTATAGTTTGTCGCTCTTATAATATCCAGCCCCTTGCGGATGTTATTATAAATGTTATCTTCCTTACCGCCTATATAAACTATCTCGTGGTAATAGTACCTGGCTACATTAACTACTTCTTTCTCCGTTATCTTACGTAGCAGTTTACCTACTTTCTCGCGCTACAGGTACTGCTACAAGTCTTTAATAATAAGGGGTATCTTAAAGGTATCCCCCTTATAGTGTACTTTTTAGTAAGTAGTTGCTTAACCGGCAATATAGCGTGCCCGCTTTATAAGTTTATTAAAGATAAGACGCTTAGTCTAATTATTATGTATAACCTTAATATATTGCTTACCATCTAATATTAGAATGGTAGGGTTAAACCTAAGCTACTCCTTATTTATTTAGAGAAATCCTAACATCGCTAAGGTAAATTATAGTCCGTCTTTATTAATATTAAATAGTAATAATATAATGCCTCCTACCCGGTTATACTCCTATAGCCGTATAATAGATCTATAGAGCGTAAAGCTTAGGACAAAGCGACGAGTATCCTAAGCGGTAAAGACTTCTCTTATATATTTTCCCAAATTAAACCATACCTGCGAAGCTATATTAGTATTTAGATTACTTTTTAGCTCTTCTAGTATAAGTATATACAACTAATAGTATTAAGAGCTTTCGCTAGCTATTAAATTATCCACAAAACTAATATCTAGCTTTTACTTTACTGTAGACCCTTATAAAGGCTGCTTAGTGTATATAATAAGCGTTTATTATATCTTTAGGACGGACCCGTACTTCTCTACAAAGCCTAAAAATAATTTAATTAGGTTATTAAACTACTCTAGGACATTATCTTACTCTGCGCTTTTAGGCTAGTTACGCTAGCCGCCCTTAGCATATAGTAGATTGTCCCCTTCCTTACATTTTTTAAAAACGGCGGCGCTTGCCTCTTTAAGACCTACTCCCCTAAAGAATGCTTTATATAATTTAGGAATCCCCATATAAGGAGGGCCTAGCTCTTCCTTTAGAATATAATCTACGTATTTCCTATATTTAGACGAGTTAGTAAAGCTACTTATATTGCGTAGATATGGGGTTTAAATATAAAATAGTAGCGGTTGGGGAGGAGGCGTAGACTCTATTATAGTGGTGTATGCCTTTTCCTAGATAACCTTATTAGGTTTAATCCAAAGGATCGCATTTAGAAGAGGTAGGAACCGCTTAATGTTAAAGTTATTAGAACCGACCGCTAAATTAAGTCTTAATAGATTAATAAGAAGGCTTTTATTGCCGCCGTTAGATAGCAATAAATAAGAAGTAGGAAGGCCCTATAGAGCTAGTATTAGATTAAGTAAAATATTCTTTAGTTCTGTAAGCGTTAGATAAAAACTTATAATAGGTATATTAGCAATTACCTTTATTACCTATCTAGTGCAACAAGTCTAAAGAGCTAGAGATATCTAGATCCTAATAAGCCAAGTTAAATAAATTGCGAAAGTTATTTAGTCCTTCTCTGATAGGTTTTATTTTAATTATCTTTAATTAGGAGAAATTCGCCATTGTAAGTAAACGCGTTAAGAGCTATGTCGAGAGGGCTAATATGGCAGGTGAGTAGGTAGATAAGGAGGGGAGATTAAAGAGGCTAGTAAATAACGGATAGTATAATAGCAGATAAGTATAGGGAGGTTAAGTACACGTTAGGCGCGTCTTGTAATAAGGAAATAACTAGGGAGAAAAGCGTAAAGAAGAAAGCAGGGTGCGAGCAAACGTAAGGATTAAAGATTAGGCGTAGAAAAGTTAAGCTAACCTAACGTGGCTTAGACTGAGGCTTTATAGGGCTTAGTTAAATACTAAGCCATAATAACCTAAAGTGGAAAGTTGCAGGTAGTATTTATTAGTAATCGTGGTTATTGGCTTTTAGTTTATTCCGTAACGCGTAAGGCTTAAATAGAGTAAGGCTCTAATATAGCGATGCTAAAAGGCGCTAGGTAAGGTACAGCTGGCAACAGCGGGTTAATTATTAGGTTGGTTATATAAGCACCCACAATTAATTACGTGGCTAGTCCTAAAATAAGCTAAACCTAATATACTAAATATAAATATAGCCAACCCCATTTTACAGCGCTTAATTAACCTATTTCCTATAACTAGGATCCAGTTCTTAGAACCAGATCCTTTTTTAAAATCACACCCTTTTTATAGTAGTTAATTGGTCTGCTTTATAAACCTAAATTAGGATCTTAGTTTTAGAATTAGATTCCGTTCCTAGAATTATAACTTAAGCTATAACTAAAAATAGCTCCTCTCTTCCAAGACCATTAAACCGCTTAGCTTAACGCTATACCTTTTTAGCCATATTTAGTACGTTTGGCTCAGAATTGGGATAGAATATAGTTTTTAGAATTAGATCCGGTTCTTAGAACAAGATCCTATTTTTAAAGTTATAACTTAGGCCAATATTAAAAGAGATATCCTATATTTATTCTCAACATTCCCACCTTATTAATATAAAATTTAGAGTTAACCTATACCCTAGTTACCTATAAAAACGCTAGAGACTTTAATACCTTAACTTTAATTCTTTATAAAGGACTAAGTAAGTTATAGAGCGGCTAACTTATCGCTGCTAAGCATATAAAGGTAGAGGACTTTACTATAAGCGAGTTCTTAACTTCAATTTAACGTATATGCAAATAATAACGAGATACTCTTAATATAGAAGCAACTAGATAGAAAAACAATACTAAGCTAAAGAAATCCTAATTAGCGCCTTAATTCTTAACGCCAGAAAACAAGAATGTAATTGTGAAAATCTTTTCTTATAAGAAATTTCTTATTTCTTTAGCTTCTTAGAGGCTCTATCTACGGTGCAATCTACCTTTCTTTTGCGTGTCCCTCTCCTTAATAGATCTTCTAAATGATTATCTAGCACCTCTCTTAATTGGTCTCTTTGCTTATATAGTTTACCCCTCTAAGCTATCTTTATTATAACATCTTTAAGCGGTTTATATATCCTAGTATAATAACAAAGGTAACGTGGGTTCTTAGTATAGTATAATATAAGTTTCTTATACAGTATATCCGCGGGTAAAACCCAGGTAGGATACCAGCATACTACTATAATAGGACTATATATAGATACAACTAATCTATATCTAGGGTTTTAGAGACGCTTTAAATCCTCTATTATATAGCAAGTTGGCAACCACAACAAGAGATACTTTAGTTATCCATCTAAAATCATAGTATCGGAAATTATTAATACTTTAGTTAGGGGAGATATATCTCTAAGGAAGTTTATATAATTAGCTAAACTATTCTCTGCTTAACTATTAGTATTGCTAAAAAATATATAGGTGTTTTATAAACATACCTAGAGGTACTAGCAAACCTTTAATATAGCCCTCTTTTAGTTAAGGTAAGTCTATTTTAGCCTCGCTATGGCTCTCTATTAGCTTAGGTAAGACTGTTTTAGTTTTACTACGGCCTTTTAGGCTCTTAAGGTAATTGGTATATATTTCCGTATCCTCTTATATATTACCCTCCGTATTATTATCAATTTTATAAAAGTTAACCTTATTAGGTGTTTAAGTAGGCGTATAAGGCATCTGTTTCTACATAGGGTTAAAAAGCTACAATTGTTTCTTCTCCCTGCTAGTAGATACTATATCTTTATTATTAATGCGATTCTAGGATAATTTAAGGTTTCCAGTAAGTTAATAAACAGGTATATTATCTTCGGGGCGATAGTATATTGTAATGTTTTTATAAGTACCGACTAAGGACCTATAAGTTATATTAGTAACGTATCTAAGCTTAGTTAAGGTAATATATATAATGTCTGGTATTCTTATAGGGATATTAAGGGATATATAGTTAAGAGGTCAAATTTAAAAGTAAGTTAAATTAATGGCATATAAAAACCAGGAGCACGACGTTTATATTCCATTTTACTCCTAAGGCGGAGTTAGGATAGAAGGCAGAAGGGAAAGGCGGAGTATACTAGCCGCCCTTTTCCACTTTATATGGTGTCTGTGGTATAATATTTAGTGGCTATAATTACTCTTAGCTTACGTATTATCTGCGCCCAAGACTATAGGCGCCTAGAGTAATCTATAAGTAAGGCATTATTAGGAGTAGCTATTAGCTAAGCTGTTACTAAACTTAAATAGCTAATAATCCCTAATAGATGCCGTATGCCTTAGTAGGGTTTAGAAGCGTTCGCATAAAGTTATAAACTAGAATTAGAAGTTAACAATAACCCCTAATAACGCCTCTCTTAGCAGGAATTACATTATATAATCTACTTCTAACGCCTATCCTTTTTGGGGCAAGATACTACCTAAGTAATAGACTTATTCTAGCTAGTTAATCTTATTTATTAACCCCCTATCTATAGTAAAGGAGCTATTAGTGCCTATAGGGCGGTTTAATTAGCATTCTGGCTAAGCCTTTTATAAGCGCTCCGCCTTATACGGGTAGTAATTAACTTCTATTAATCTGCCTTGCGTTAGGGGAGATCTTTTACTTAAGGCGCTAAGCAGCCGGTACTTAGAGGTCTATAGACATATTCTATATTCTAATAGCATTAACTATAACTCCTTAAGTAGTATCCCGCAACCCTTAAGTACCTATAAGTACACTATCCCTAAATTGCTAGCTACTAGGTGGGTATTTATAGATAGAGAAACTGACTTTAGAGATAACAACAGCGACCTAGAGGCGTGGACTAGTTGTAAAAGTAACTTTAGTAGTAAGGATTAAGAATGGGACGTAAAGATATTATACGGCGAAGAAAATGGTTTTAGTATTAAAGATTAAGAAATAGGGGTAGATGGCGGTAAAGAGGTGTTAAATAATAAGGCCATATAGGCGACAGTTAGATACGGTGGCCTTGACTTTATAGTCTTAAATTTATAAGTAAAGGATAAAAATATACAGAAGAGTTCTAATAAAAGCTGGTAAAAGGGTTAAAACTTTAGCCTCTCTTTATTTAGCCTATCGCAAAACAAAACAATATTTTACTATTCCCACTAGAGTCTTTACCCGCTTGACTTATAGCGAGCTATAAAGCATTCGCAATAATCTATACTTTTATTTAAATAAATTTATTTACTACCTTAAAAGCAATAATTGAAGTTAAATCTATGCTAATAACCTAGAATTTTTTAAATTTCTTAGGGACCTGGGACGTATACCACTTTAGCAACTATTAGTCGTGTTTAAGACTATAGTACTTATAGATTTATATCTTAAGGATATAAATATATTTTTATATAGTGTTTTCTTTTTATTTAAATTATTTCTCTACTTATAGTATATAGCGGTTACTTATCTATTTCAGTGTAGTAGGAAGGGGTAGTTAGGTTACGTAAGGGGGCTTAGGCTTATAGCTACGCTTATAGGGCTGTTTATATAGGAACTTCTTTAATATTTCTAGATCTGGGACTTATATATTTCTTTTTTTTATAGTTCTAGTATTTTCCTAACATTTACTTCCCATTTATATACTAGGCGTTAATAGAGGGCGCTAGGTTAAATCACCCTACTTATATAATCACTCTGCTTATACAATTACTCTACTTATATAATTACCTAGCTTATATAATTACCTAGTTCGCACGATTACCTAGCTCGCACAATTACCCAGCTCGCATAATTACCCAGTTCGCATAATTGCCTAGCTCGCATAATTACCTAGCTTATAGGATTACCTAGCTTCTATAAGCACTATGCTTACACGGTCACCTAGCTCGCACAATTACCCAGTTTATACAATCGCCTAGCTTACACGATCACCTAGCTTATAGGATTGCCCAGCTCCTATAAGTACTATACTCGCATAATTACTTAGCTTATAGGATCGCCTAACTCCCACAAGTATCTAGCTCGCATGATTAAAGCCGAAGTTATCAAACCTATTAATACTCTATTTATACGCTAGGTATTAATTAGAGGGCGCTAAGTTAGACTACTTTACTTATATAATTACCTAGCTTATAGGATCCCCAGCTTCTATAAGCCCCTAGCTTTTACGACCTTCTAGCTTATAGGACTAAAGCCATAGCCGCTAAATCCGTTAAAATCCTAGCTGCATATTTAGAGGACGCTACGCCCAACTACCTAGCTTGCTATGTTTATAGAATTCCTTAATTAATTAATAGTGCCTATTTGGAAAATATCCCTTAATAACTTTCTATAACAGAAATTTCTTATTACGCAATTCCATAAGGAGATTTACTTCCTTAACTGTCTATACTAGCTCTTTAGCGCGAAGGATATAGCTATAATGGCGCTGATATACACCTGGTGTTCTCCCTAACGGGGCTTTTATAACATTATTCTATAATAAAACTATAAGTAATACCTGGTAACCTAGCTCTATAAGGATTTAGTCTTTATAGGGCGTCTATTTTTAAGACTAGGGCTCCTATAAGGCTTTATTTATAACAAAAATCTTTAAAAATATTAGTAAAGCTATTAGAAGTTATATTTAAGACAAGAAACTAACCGGCGATATACGCTAAAACTCTATATCCAGGTTATAGGGTTATAAGAGATCCTATATATTATTTAACCTAGCAAATATAAGTAATATATAGCCTTGGTAGAATAAGGTATAAAACGTATAGGATTAGGTATATCTCCGAAATTTAAGCTAGCAAATACGGCACCTATCTAGCAATATTTATAAATAGAAACCTGTCCTGCCTTAAAAAGTATATAATGGCTTTCTCTTTATTTATCCATTTAGTACTTACTCCGGCATTAAGAAAAAGGCTATAATATTTCTACTTACAACCTAATACTAGTCTGTTAAGCTTAGACGAAATACTACCCCAACCATCACTATCCTTAAAGGTCGTATTTATTAACTTAAATTGTTCCTTAACTAACTAAGACTTATATACAGATGCTAAGGGCTCGTTATTTATATAAGGGCTGGTTAAGTTACACTTTATAAAGTATTAGTAGAGTCTTACTAGAGAAAGGCTAATAGTGTAAACTAACAGTTTGGGTGGTTTTTAGAGGGCTAAGTTAATTAATATTAAGCGGGTAATCGGCGCTGGTAGCTCTAGATTAACTATTATTAGTAAAACCCTCGCTAGACGCTAGACTAGTCACTCTTAACTTATTAGGAATATCCATAAAGTAAACTTTATTACCTAGATTAATAGATTTTATTAATATTAAAAATAATAGTAATAGATCGCATTACTAGAGTAATTAATCAAAGTGCATCTTGTATTAAAACTGCAAGAGGTATAGTAGGAGCGTTAGTAGTAATTAGGAGGACATTTAGCGGAACACACCTATAATAGTACTAGGCGGCTAATAAATGTAATAACATCACTAACACGACTCCCCCTTAATGCACAAGCGCTACAATTTTAAGAATTTTAGACGCATGTACGTAAATTCATATTATAGTGTAAGCGGATTTATTTAAAGACTAAAGAATCAATTTTAATTACATGCCAAAATTTCAACTTTAAGCTGGATATAAAAAACTACTATTAAAGGTCTGTAACATTAATAAGTAGATATAGCTTCTATAAGAGAGCACTATCTACACCTTTCTCTTTAATATGGTCCTGTAGGTCTTAGAGAATCGCCTAAATTATAGTCTACAATTTAATTAGAATAGATACTGTATAGGTGATATTAAACATACTTAGACTTATAATACGTTAGAGCAATTATATATTAACTTAGAGAAAGCAGATGTATAGATAATATCCTATACTTTTTACTCTCTAGTTCTTCTATAAAGAATACTAAGGAAATTCTATAAAGGCTTAAGGAACGAACAAATTATTCTATAAGAGAGTATATCCGCAGTCCTCTTATAAGTCGGAGTTTTATCTATTAAAGTCTTATCTAGGTAAGTGCTAAGAATTTCACTTAATATTATATCATTAAGTGTTTAGGGGACTTGTCGGTATTATATATATATAGGATCTACCAGTCCCCTAAATGCCCTTTGCTGGTTACTTAGGCCTATAGTAATTTAATTAAACGATAAACTGGTGCTAGGACGCTTAGAATTATCTAACTTAGAAGGTATTATTTCCTCGCTTTACGAGCTCTTTATAGGCTAACTAATCCTAGTAATAGAAGACGCCTTTTCCAAATCCACCTTAATAGATTATAGGGTATTCGCTCTTTAATAAAGCTTAGTAATTAATGCACTATATTTAGAATCTTAATCCTAACTATAAGCGGCTGTTAAAGTACTAATAATTAATATAAGAGGTAGCCAAATATAACGCTTTAAGAAACTAATAGTTGGCGTAATTTAGCGAGTTATAGCTTTAATAAATAAGCTAATAGTTAAATAAGCATCTATATTAAAGAGTAAAGAGCGGCTGTAAATAGTTAGCGGAAATAGGATAAGCTAGGGAATGGTTTAAAAGGAGCGGTAAAAATAGTAAAGTAGGGTAGTAATAAATAAAAGATATAGAAGACGCGTTAAGGCAACTAGCAGAGTGGGCGATAAAGGTAATTATTTATCCCTAGTGTAATGGGGCGGAAATTAGCTCTATATATTAGGTATTTCCGTATCCTTTCCTTTAAATAGCATCCTTAGATCTATTAAGGCGTCTTACTCTTTAACTCCTTAAGGAAAAAATTATTATAAATCGTGCATCCTACGCGTTAGTTAGAAAAGGAATCCTCTAATAGTATTAAGGCTTATAGCCTTCTGCAACGGAACGAGCTATATTACTAAATATTTCACATTATACGCCTAATTAAGTTTGCGACTTATATCGCCTCCTATCTTAGCTAAAAGAGAGGTCTAATTTTTAACTATATATTATAAGCAAAAGCGAGGTTAATAATCGCTACTATATTAGCGCAGCTCTAATAAGGGCCTTACGCTAATTATATTACTTTAATTAAGTGTTGCACACTTAATTAAAGTAATGTAATTGGCGTAAGGCTCTTTTAAGTTTTAGGGGCGCTAGCGACCTACTAAGGAATTAAGAGCGGAGGGAACTTGTTAGATAATCTATATTCTCGGAGGCGTAGGACGTGCACAAGTTACGTGTATGGGTTACGTGCATTATAAATATCTTCGTCTAAGCCCAGGGGCCCTAGGTTAAGCAACAATTAAGACACAATTAAGATCATTAATTAATTAACCCATTTCATTAATAAATAGCTCTATATAAGTTATCTAATAGTTATAAGCCCGGTCCGCCGATATAAGAAGCTATTTAGCTATTACTTAATCATTTGAAGAAATTCTACCTTATTATTAGACTCTAACACCTTATCGTCATAAGACGACCCTGATCGAAATCCTACCTCGATTATTACAGGACGATTCGTCTATGAGATTCCACGAGATTCTATAAGACTCTACCTTAATCATTAAAGGACAATTCTGACGACAAGGACGATCCTAATAATAAGGACGATCCTGATAACAAGGACGATCCTGACAACAAAATACCATCTTAATTCCTCCTTTGCCTATTAGTTAAATGACTTTACCGACTACCTTATTGAATACGATTATCCTCAATAAGTCAGAAGACTGGGAGTAATGGCTATAGCAACTCCGAGCCCTTGTAGATTAGCAAATTTGGGCTTACGTTAACCCAGCTACAGAAGCACCTTAAGAAGGTCTACTTAAAAAACCACCTTATCTAAAGGTTATAGATTTTAATGAGAATGCAACCTTATATATATAGCTCTTGTTAAATTAATAGAAAGTGTATGAGAATAGTAGACGATACTATGACTAGGACATAAAGTACTTCCTAAAATAGGAAGAGTATCTGTAATAGATACGCACCAAGATTATAACTATAGTATTAATTTAGAAGAAGCTACTGCTTAACCCTTTCTTAATAGTTAAAGAATGGCTATCCTAATTAAAGGAGAACACAGAACCTACCTTATTGTTTGTTAGGAAGAAGGTATAATACTAGTACATAGAAGCCCTTAAGGGGTTTAAACACTTATCAAAATTAAATTAGTAGTTAGATTAATGGGAACACGTAATAGTACTAGGAGAGAAGTATAAGATCCCTTAAATGTCCAATGAAATCTAGCTTTAAGATTTGGCAGAAGTTATTTAACTTTTTAGCGACGCCTACTATATAAAGTACACTACCGAGTTAAATGACCCGCAGAAGTTGAGATCTTCTAAATACCGCAGAGTAGTAAAGGAGCTGCAAGAAGGACTTAGAATACCCTTAAAAAAAGCTAATACTACTATAAGAGGGAGTACCTTTAATGCAGACTTCGTAGAGTAAGCTATTAAGGATCACTCTAATACTACTAAAGGTTTATAAAGAGGAAGAGCCTTAGCACGCAATAGACGCTTAAAGAGAGCTAGAACACTAGTAGATAAGAAGACGTTCTATAAGAAGCTAACGCCTAAGTGCTTAGCGTGCGGAATATAAGGACACTCCCTACGGGACTATTAGTGTTTATTTAAAGATAAGAGACCTATAGGAGTTATAATAAAAGATGCACGCATTAATAGGGCACTAAAGAAGGTAGAAAAGAATAAGAATCTTACTAACTAAGTTGCGAAGATTAGACTTAAAGAATAGGAAGATAAGGCTTAATAACGATAGGACGAGAGTTAGGAAGTTAAGATTAAGGGAGAAGCTAATATGATATTCCTAGAATTGTATTATACTGGTTAACTCCATCTACTAAAGCTATTAACTATTCTGGACTTAGGAACCACTCTCTATATCTTTAATAACCTCTCTTATTTCTATAACTTTAGGAAAGCTCTAAGACACAAATACGTCATCGCTGGCAGCTTAGAAGCGCCTATACTAGGTTATGGCGACGTTACTATCTAAGTCATAAAACTAGATAAGAGTAAGGGAATCCTATATCTTAAGGACGTTGCCTTTTATACGGACTTTAATATAAACCTTATATTGTTCCGTCTACTTTGAAAATAAGGGTACTACTAGGACAATAAAGGAGATAATAATCTTCTAGTTTGGAAGGATGATATAACCCTATATTAAATGGAAGAACGTTATAGATAATAGACTATCGAATATATCCGACTAGGAAGTCTATTAGCGTTTAATATAAGCCGACTACTACGTTAACGGAAGCGCAGAGCATTATTAAGAGATGCTCGTCTAGATTCGAAAGGAGATGTATGTTTATAGTATCTGCGTCTAGGTTATCTAGGACCTATAAGCCTTTATTATTTAGGTCTTAACGCCTTAGGAGTTAAGCTTTAAGGCCTAAAGACGACGGAATATTAATATTGTAGTCTCGCTAAAATTAAGCGTTAGGTCTTACGAAGGTTCTCGGAATAGAAAATTAATAAACCCTATTTTAACCTCTATATTGACTGGACTGACCTTAAGGAAGTATATACTGGATTTGTACGAGTTATGTTTATCTATAACACCTTCTTAAAAAGAACCTTCCCGTATTTTATAACGACGCATAGTGAAGAGAAGGAGACACTATAAGTGCTTAAAGATTTCACCTAATGGATTCGTCTAAGGTATAACCTTAAGGTTAATACTATTAGATTAGACAATAAGCTAGGGAGAAGGAGAACCCTTAAATGGCTATGGACTTAAGGAATTATATTTAAGCCTTCGGCGTTATATACCTAAGCTTAGAATGGTACCGCCGAACGCTTAGGGGGTGTAATTATTAAGAAATCATAAGCAATAAGAATTGCTGCTAATCTACTATATAACCTATGGAACGAGATAGTTAACTACGTAGTGTACCTTCGAGATTAAACGCCACTAAAAAGCAATAGTTGGAAATCGCTATATAAGAAGTTCTATACCTTCCTAGCCAATGGGTTAAAAAAGCCGCAACTAGCGTACCTAAAAGCCTACGGCTGTAGGGCGTACGCGATGACGTTGGACGCCTAGCTAAAGAAGAAAAGGCTAAGCAAGCTAGTTCCGCGAGCCCATATTGGCTACCTCGTTGGCTATAACTCTACTAATATTTATAGGATCTGGATCCCATATAAAGGTATCGTCATCTCTACTAGGGATGTTATCTTTAATAAGAAGACGTTTTTTGACGGCAAGTGAACAGACATCTTAAAGGACCTACACGCTGAGTTAGACACGCTAATTAAGAAGATTTAAATCCCTAATACCCTAACTAAGAATAAGGTTCTTCTAAAAGATAATAAAGAAGTACTTAAACTGTTAAGTTAAGAGGAAGATAATAACGTTGATGATAAGCCAGTTTAAGCCTTTAATAAGTTAGCAGATCTTAAGCTTATAAGAGCTCTCGAAGATGCGTACTATATACCACCTCCAATAGAAAAAGATGAAGAATCTCTATATGCCTTTTACGTTAAGTATTCTACGAAGTTAGATATATAAGGTACTGATTAAGACATCGCTTATTAAGTAGGAGATGCGTTTAATACTTAGGGGGTGTCTAACGACTTAGTTAAAGACTTGTTTAAGGAAGCTAGCGATAATAGGTTTAAAGACTTTATTACTAAAAGGATTACGTTAGCCTATTACAGCGCCTTCTTAGTAGAAAGGAAGTTTAACCTTAATAGTTAACTTAACGACAGCAAGCTGAAATTAGGTAGAATACGTAATGTTAGATTACAAAGGAAGAACTTACCTCCGCTACCTTAGTCGATCCACGACCTTAATATGTATCCTCTTTAAGATCATTTCTAAAAGGCTTAACGAGCCCATCTCCAATCTTATTATCAAATGAGGTTGTTTTAAGAAATAGATAAAAAGCACGTAAAGGGACAGTAGGTCCTTAGCTTAATGTAGGTGTTTATCTACAAGACGGACAAGTACGGATTTCTCCAGAAATGCAAGGCACGTTTAGTAGTTTGCGGAAATCAATAGGCCCTAGGAGACCTACCTATAAGAGCTACTATATTAGCCAATACGACCTTCTAAACCCTAATGGCGATTACCGCAAAATTCGACCTAAAGACGACATAGATAAATGCAGTCAACGCGTTTATCTAATGCGATCTCGACAAAGTCGTCTATATAAAGCTACTGCTAGGGTTTAATAAAGGAAAGACAGACAAAGTACTGCGCTTAAGAAAAGCCCTGTACGGACTATAACGATCACCACTATTATAGTAGAAGAATCTCATAAGCTTATTAAACGAATTGGGTTTTAAAGAAGTACCCTAAAAGCCGTGTGTTATGCTAAAAGGTAGAATAGTCGTCTTCTTCTACGTTGACGATATTGTTTTCTACTATTAAAAGATAGATAAGAAGAAAGCTTAAGAAGTAATTAAGGAGCTAAGTAAGGAATACTAAATAAGTACCCTTAGCGAGCTAAAATAGTTCCTAGAAATCTACGTATTACGTAATTATAAACAGAGGCTCCTGTGGCTATCCTAGGAAGCCTATATTAAGAAGATAGCTAACTAGTATAAGATAGATCTTAGAGGGCGTCTTCTAGACACTCCTATGGCAGAATCGGAACTCCTCTCTACCAATCACCGTATAATCCGTCTAACGCGTCCGTCCCCTAATACAGACCTATTAGTCCGTCCTATATCCCTACTAGCTTCTACGATGCTATATTAGAGAAAACTAGGTTTAGTACTCTATATAGCCACTATAACGCGTCCGGATATTGCCTTTGTAGTATTACGGCTAGTAAGGTTTAATTAAAACCTAAGCTAAGAGCACTATTGAGCGGCAGATAGAGTTATCTAGTACCTATATGGCACGAGGAGCAGAGCAATCTACTATAGAGGAGATAAGAAAGAAATAAACGGTAGAGGGAGAGATAAAGGAATATGTAATTAAGGACGAGATGACGGAGACGGTAGAAATAAAGCGTAATTATTTATCTATGCTAGTAACGCATTATTCGCGGACAACTCTGTTAACAGAAAGAGCTTATAAAAATATATTATAAAGCTATTTGGGGGGCTGATTGCCTAGAGAGCAAATAAGCAGGGTATGGTTATAACGTTAAGCACAGAAGCCGAGTTATTAGCCCTATTACAGATAGTAAAGGAAGCTATCTTTATTAGTAGGCTGTTTAAAGCAATAACGTTATAGCTAAACGAGCCCTTAATTATTAAATGCGACAATACCTAGACGCTCTAACTAATTATAAAAGATACGGTAAAGCTGATTACGAAGCTCTAACACGTTAACATCTATCAATACTAGCTACGTTAGGAATACGTAATAAGACGAGTACGATTTTAATAAACAGCGACGAAGGAGATGATCGCTAATGGTCTTACAAAGGCCCTGCCTAAGCAGAGGTTTAAGAGCTTCGTTAATATAATCGGAATAGTGGATATTAAGGAGCGGCTGAATGAGGAGAAGCAATTGGAGGACCTAAGGGAGAATATTAAAGCGAGACGGAAGAATTTAGATAAGATTATAGTTCAATTAACGCATTAACGGACACGAGAAGGTGGCTAGCTTCGTCCTTAACTAGGTTAAAGCTAAGGGGGTATATTAGATAATCTGTATTCTCGGAGGCGTAGGACGTGCACGAGTTACGTGCACGGGTCACGTGCATTGTAAATATCTTCGTCTAAGCCCAGGGGCCCTAGGTCAAGCAACGATTAAGACACGATTAAGATCATTAATTAATTAACCCATTTCATTAATAAATAGCTCTATATGAGTTATCTAACAGAACTATACTTAACTACTCTTTTATCTTAATATAAATTATATAACTTACAACCCACTATTATAGACTTTAGCATTACAGTAGCCCTAAATCTTATCTGTAATGCTTTTAATAAATAGCTTTAACCTTATCTCCCTAATATTATATATACTATTTAAAGGCTCTAGAAGCTTCCTATTAACACCTTTTAATATTTACTGCCTCTCTTAGAGAATAAACGCGGCTACTATAATTCGCTTTACACTCCTTTAGGGAGCAAGGATATCTAGCCTTCTTTAGGGAATTAGGATGTCGTCTAGCCTTTTCTAAGGAGTAAGGATATCTAGCCTTTTTTAGGAAATAAGGATAATACTGTTTAGTCTTCTCTAGGGAGTGTCTAGCCTTCTTTAGGGAATAAGGATATTGTTAAGCCTTTTTTAGAGAGTAAAGATGTCTAGCCTTTTTTAAGGAATAAAGATAATGTTATCTAGCCTTCTTTAGGGAGTGTTTAGCCTTTTTTAGAGAATAAGGTTACTTTTCTACCTCCCCTTTTACCTAGATATGCGAACCTACTTAACGCATTATTAGTAAACCTTTTTAAGATTAAGACATTTGTTAATATATCTATGGGGAAAGATCTAAAGGCTATTATTGGCGAACTAAAGTGGTTAAACAAATATCCCCTTATTAAGGATCTTATTACTACTAATAGCAATTTATTAAATAACGCTATTTTTTAAAAACTTTTTAGCTAATAGACGCTTGCGGATTCTTTTAAGAAATAGTAATTAAAGTCTATAAGTACATTAAGGATTAAAAGTTTAGTTAAAAGTTAAGCCGCTTTTATAAAGGGAGTTAGCTATATTATATTATTTGTAAGAAGTATAGGATATTATAACATTACTAAAGCGGCTTTAGCTATTATATATTGAATT
>Ga0307515_10008357_pt1 | contig 20197 bp, 2 predicted proteins | sample 17_EM_MG_FD_194513 | JGI IMG/M metagenome (GOLD analysis project Ga0307515, IMG submission 194513) | Populus trichocarpa ectomycorrhiza microbial communities from riparian zone in the Pacific Northwest, United States - 17_EM | ecosystem: Host-associated > Plants > Roots > Unclassified | place... | reverse complement strand
TAGCCTACTTTTGGGGAGAGTAGCTATTAATTACTAATTCCCTACCTATTCTTAAGCAAGGAGAAGAAATAGGTTACATTACCGAAAAAAGTCGTATAGAAATAACTGGTAGTTGTCTCTAAGCTGGCAAACTATATAGTTCCCTTTGTTTTTATATGCAAAATGTTACTAAATATATCTTTTAGAGCGCTTTTTCTACTCTAGGAACGGCAGAATACGGTAGAAATAGATAAAAGAGCTAGGATTTCTTTATTTCCTTAGTGTAAACTAAATATTAAAGAGCAAAATACTAGGATAAAACTCCCCTAGCACTTAAAACTGGGCTAGAGTGTCTACTTAGTTACTAGTGCATATTAAGCTGCCTTAGAAGGATTCATGTATTAGGACTATAGCGCTATAGCCTAGAGGCTGTATACGTAGTATTATACGTAGTATAATACAATGGATATAAAAATAAAAAATAAAAAAAATCCCTATTTATAATAAAGCCCCCCTTCTTATAAATTGCGACCCTAAAATCCTTAATGCAGCTCTTTAAAAGTTAAGCTTTCTTAGCTAAGAGACTAGTAACTAGTGGCTTAGCACTATCTTATAAGATAGTTCTAGAATTTAAATCTTTAAGCTCTTTAGTTATTCTTTTATTAATCTTAGTAACTTATTCTTGGATTTTATCCTACTTTTAGTCCGATTTACTCCTCTCTAGCTCTTTATAAGCTTTTTTAGCCCTTATTAATAATTCTGCTAATACTTCTAACCCTTATGGTCCTAAATATTCTAACTAACTTTAATTAGTAACGGTTTGCTTCTTTTTTAATTTCTTTTTTCTTTTCTATCTAGGACCTACTTGCCTAAGTTTATTATTCTTTGGCCCAATATAGTAGTAATAGGAGAGAGTTATGCCCGAATTTATAATAATAAATTAAAATGGACCCCAATAACTAATAGTTGCTATAATTGTTTCTCTAAGTTCCTAAAGTAGCTTAAATGGTTTTATAATAAGGAGGTCCAACAGTTTAATATAGTCTATTCTATCTCTACTACGGCCAGTCTTAATACGGCCCAATTTATTTCCGATTTTTGCTATTATAGGTACTTTAGAGATAGTTTGCTTTATTACGGCCAGGTCGGTTCCTATTAAATCTAGATTATACCTTTTTAGTTAAGTGTCGCGCTTATTAGACTAACTAGTCCTATAGATCCCTAAATACTTATTTAACTAATCTGTTAAATTTTAGAAGCTCGCTTAGAACCTAATCTTAGCTATTAACTAAGGAAATACGGACTAAATTAAGACTCTTTAAGGTAACGTAGACGGTGCTTATATAGTTTTAATAAAGGTGCTTTATACATAAGTAATTTCTTCTAGTCCTTTTAGTTTCCTATTAACCCTAATAGCTACCACATTCTTAAAAATAATAATCTTACGGCCTATATATGTACTTATTACTTTAATGGGTCCGGTAAGGAACTTCCGCGTTATAATTGCTCTATTAGGGCCGCTTTAGCTAAACGCGGCATTACTAAGGCATCTTTTAGCTCTATTGCCTTTAGTGCCTTATCTACTGCTCCTACGCCCTATTTACCCTTATTTAGTAGTAAACAGCGCTATAAGGCTACACCTAAACGCGAGCGGGTTAAAATTGACCTTAATTTTTCTAAAGAGGACCTTCTTAAAGTCAATAAGGTGATTACGACTAAGGTGCCCCGTTTTAGCACTACTAGGATCCGTTCTAACCCTTTAGCCAGATTTAGCTCTACTGCTACTAAGAAGTCCTATACTATCTCTTTTAACCCTATTACTCCTACTAAGCCTAGTAAGTTAACCTCTGCTCTATAAAGGGATATTTTAGCTCTTATCTTATTCTTCCTATTAAAATTAGCCCTAACTTCTCCTAATAGGGTCCTATTTATTTAGTTAAACGGTATATCTAATTTACTAAAATAGAACTTAGAACGTCTCTAGAAAGCTCTTACCACTATAGGTCTTATTAGTATCCTTTTAGCTATTCTTAATACTAATTAGTCTATTTTAGGTATAATATATTCTAGCTGCTTCTGCTAAGGTTATTATAGAGCTTAATAGTTACACTAACCTCCTTTAGCGCCTTTCTTATAATATTAAGAACCTAGGGGCCTGGCTTAATTTTCTTAAAGGGGGTATAACTAGTATTAACACCACTTTACGCCGTATTACTGACCGTTTTGACAATATAGAGCTTATTAGCAGCACTCTAACCCCTATAGCCCCTTCTACGCTATAAGCTAATCCCCTTAGCTATCCTAAGCTAGTTAGTGGCGATATAACTTCTTTTAATACTTTAGGGAATCTAAAGCGTGATTCTAGTGCTAATATAGCTTATTCTTCTTTAGTTAGGGACAATTTAGCTAATAGCTTTAGTTTGGCGGGATTTAGTACTAGCGCTTAGTAAGTAGTCCTTTCTTAACCCTTTTTAGCTAGGTTGACATCTTATAGGTCCCTTTAGGCGGCGGCCTTCTTTAGTTTGGTTTCTTTTGTTATATTTAAATTAGTTAGCAAAAAATAGTAATAGGTTAGCCCTTTTCTTTTATACTTCTTACCTAGGTAAGTATAAACTGGCTCTTTTAGCTATAGGGCACTATTAGTACTTCCTAGACTAAATTCTACTATATTAGTTTTAATTCGTTCCTAATTATATTATTATCCTAGTTAAACTAATTAAGTCCTTTTATAGTCTTACTAAAACCTATAAAACCCTATTTGGGGAAAATTGGGAAAGAGTTACTGTTTAGCACCCTTTCTCTTTTTTAGGGGCCGTCTCGGTCTATTATAGTTCTTACTTTTAAGGTCTAAGATATAGGTAGTTTATAGCCCATTTTATCCTAAAGTGCGCCTATAAGCTCTTATTATAGTTTTTAATAGGTTTTCGGCTAGTTCCTATATATTACCTTTTAAACCATATCCTTTCCAACGCACTTAGTACTTTATAATTCCATTTTTATCTTTTATCTAGCCTAGAATGGCCTTAATATGCTATTATTCTAATTTAGATATGTCTATAAAATAAGGCATAGGCTATTATCTCCCGCTAACTATATCTGGTATATATTTTTCTAAAAGGGATACGTAGAATATATTATAGATATTCTAATTTTCTAGCAATTTAAGTTAATACACCTGCGTATTAATTACCCTTGTAACCTTAAAGGGTTTAAAGTTCTTATAATCTAGCTTTTTTTTGGGTCTACTTGTCCGTATATACTTGCCCGCTAGCTATATATAATCTCCTTCCTTAAATTCTATAGGTTTATAACCTATATTAGTATTTTACTTAGAATTCTTAAGCCTTAACTAAAGATTACCTTAAATTATTATAAATTATCTTTAATTTATTGGCCAATTCTTTAATATATTTTAACACACTGCCTTTATAGGCTTCTCTTAGACCCTCGCCTCTAAATAGCGTTTTAGCCTTATTTGCCTAAAATAGGGTTATTCCTATAGAGGTGTAGATTAAGTCGTTATAAGCAAACTTCGCTATAGTAAGGAAACTGGCCTAGTTTATCTATTTAAAGTTATAGAATACCCTAAGGTACTACTCTATAGTTTAATTTTGCCTTTCTATCTACCTATCTGTTTAAGGGTGGAACGTAGTAGATAAGTTTCGCTTAATTCCTAGATAGAAGCATAATGAAGACTAGAATTTAGAGGTTAAAATTGGTTCTTAGTCTAATATAATAGACTATAAAACTCTATATAGTCTAATTACCTCTTTTATAAGTAGGTTCGCTAGACCTTAGGCCTTTAAATTCCCTTTTATAGGGATATAGTGGGCCATTTTTATAAATTAGTCTACTACTACTAAAACTACGTTATATTAGATACCTATATACTCGCTCGGAGGTAGTTCCGTAATAAAATTAGGTATAATATCTTTCTAGGGGCCTCTTAGGACTAGTAGGGGGTGTAGTACCCTATATAGTTGGTGTCTTAACGGCTTAATCTAGCTATAGGTATAGTAGCCTTAGGTCCAATCTTTAATATATTATCTTACTTCTGGCTAGTAATACTAATATTAGACTAGTTCTAACGTTTTTGTTATACCGAAATATCCTACTAGCTTACTATTATAGCAACACTGCATTACCTTAAGCTGTAGTCTCCTATTTGGAATATATAGCCTTTTTTAATAGTGGAGTATACCGTTATTATCCTTCTAATCTTTTAGCTAGATTAGGACGGTGTAATTACTTTAACTCTAGCTGCCCTATTAGCGCTTCTTTTTCTTTACTTTATCTAATTACGCCTAAATCTTTTAGGCTATTAAATCGGTGGATAAAGCTTTCTTTACCTTTTCTAGGAGTAAGCCTTCTAGGGTATATGCCGTTTTAAACTCTTCTGCTACTATTCTAGCCAGTTTAGTCCGTAGCGCTTAGTATTATATACTACCTACACTAATGCGGTCTAATCGGCCTATAATTGCTCCTATTAATAGCTGGCCGCCTACTTTATCGGATTGGCTTATATTAAGCTATAATTAAAGACTTTAAAGAATTGCATTTAGTTCTCTATTAGTAAGGGGGATAGTTTAGTCTATCTCCTTATAATCCGGTTACCGTAATAGGGCGTTTACCGGGTTACTTACGCCTTTTTAGTACACAATACAGAAATTAAAGATGGCTGGCCATTCGGCCTATCTTACCTATCTCCGTAATAGCTCTTTCGTCATTATAAAAGGCCGTAAATTGGCGTAATTGGTTAGTAATTTAACCTAATGTTGCGCCCCTTCTAAATAGTGTCTCCAGTGCTTAAAACTAGCTACTATTGCTAGCAACTCCGCATTATACGTATTATAGTTATATTCCGCCGCAATTAGCTTTCTTTAAAAAAATACCACTAGGTGCTATTATAGCTTCCCATTAGGCCCTAGAGCTTGCTAGCTTAATATACCCAAGATTATAAATCTAGAAGCGTCCGTCTTAATTCTTATAGGCATCCCTAGCCTAAAATAGATTAATATGGGGGCTAATTTAAACTGCTTCTTTAATAGTTTAAAGGCCTCTAACGCTTTTAGGTCTAGTTTAAGTTCCTTTAACTCTTTTTACCTCTATCTCTAGCCTCCTTTAGCTACGCCGCAACCACATTTAGTTACTTTATTTAAGGGTACTATAATATAGGAAAAGCCCTTAATAAAACGGCGGTAATAATTAGCGAATCTAATAAAGATTCTTACCTCTTATATACTCTTAGGCACGGGCTATTCTTTAATAGTTTAGACTTATTCGGGCTCTATTATTACGCTATTCTAGGTTACTATAAACCCTAAAAAGTTTACACTATCCTTATAGAAGTCACATTTAGATAGTTTAGCATATAATTTGTGTACTTAGAGTCTCTCTAAGACATCCTTTATATAGGCCTTATCATCTTCTACCCTCTTAGAGAAGATTAGGATATTATTAAGGTATATAATGTAGGTTATATCTAACAGGTCTAATAGAGCGCTATTAATATACCCTTAAAAGGTGTTAGGGGCATTACTTAGTCTAAATAGGACTATAGTATATTTAAAAAGCCCATATCTGGTCCTAAACGCTATTTTCCACTTATCGCCTTCTTTAATCCTAATGCGATAATACATATCTCTTAGATCTAATTTAGTGTAGCGGGATGCCCTATATAACTAGTCTAAGGATTCCTAAATTAGGGGGAGTAGGTACTAATTCTTTTCGGTAATTGTGTTTAACCCTTTATAGTCTATATAGAGACGTAAGCCTCTATCCTTCTTCTTAATAAAGAGGATTAGAGTACTAGCGGGAGATCGTAACTTGCGGATCCACCTACGTTACAGATTCTTATCTAGATACTCCCTTAAAACCTTTAGTTTGGCTTTTAAAAGGTTATATAGTAAACTAAATAGGGGTTGTTTATCTTTTATTAACTTAATTACTAGCTTATATAGACCGCAGTCTAGCAATAACCTAGCTTCTTTCTTATTAAATACGTCTATATAGTCTTTATAGGCTTTTAGCAGAGTATCCACCGGCCCTTTAAGCGCTATAATGGTTATATATATAATAAAAAGATCTAAGTCCGCGTGTTATAGACTTGCTATAAAGAATCTTAGTCCTTCTATTATAACCTTTTAGTATTTCTTATTCCCTTTAGCCCTTTAGAGCCATAGGGTTTTCTATATAAAGCTTAGAATTAAGTCCTATTTAGATAACTAGGGCATACCTAGGACTATATTAAATCCGGCTACCTCTCCTATAAAAAAGGAGTCTACTCCGCCTTACTTTAATCTAAACGAGTTAGTGACCTTATATAGTATACTAGCCGTTCTATATATAGCTAGAGGTTAATAGTTAAGGGTCTTATACCCTCCTAGCCTCTGCCTATTATAATTTAGTCCGCTATATACTAGTAGGGATAAGGTAATAATATTGGCTTTTGCTCTATAATTAATAAGGGCACGGACCGATATATTGCCCTTTAGGCCTCTTACGCTTACTATAACTTAAATTAACAAGCTACCTAGGCCTCTTTATCTACTAAAGTTATAGGCTTCTTCTTATTGCTCCTTTATATACGTAACCTTACCTATAATATATAGAGCCGTTACGTTATAGGGTTTGCTTTTTTTATTTCCTTCTTTAGCTTACGGCACTTCCTAGCAATATAGCCTAGTTGGTTATAGTTATAACATCTTAAACTAGATTAGTTACTCTTTAGCTTCCCTTTCTTATCTAGGTTAGACTAATCTTCTTTAGACTAATCTTTCTAGGATAATAATAAACCTAATTATTATTATCGGTTCTAGTATATTCTTAAGTTATTTACGTTACTCTAAGACTTTTTCCTTAAGTTCTTCGTTTTTAAGGGTGCTTATTTCTGGGCTAATTTAGACAATTCGCGCTTTATGTCCCTATATACTTCTTTAGCATCTAGTTCCATTTTAGATAACTTATCCCTTTATGTAGCAGAATGGACTTTTCGTATTAGGCGCTTTGGGCGCTCCTGCCTGGGTTAGCATGCTGCAGGCACCCCAGCTAGCGTGATTTTATTAGCAAGCCTCACCAAAACGCGTCAATATTGCGATGCCGATGAAATACTGCAGAAGGCCACCACCAAAAACATCTCTATATTTTTTTAAGGAAGTTGGGCAAAAAGTCGCGATATATGATGTCATGACTGTAGGTTTCCGCCCTTCCTCTATTAACCAGCTGCTGATTATATAGGAAAATCCTCTACTAGAGTCCTCCTCCAAACCACTACCACCTATCCACTTTATACGCGTTCTTGACGTTGATAAGGATAAGCTAGTAAAGGACCAGCTTAAGGTTATAAGGGAGGATGTGCTGTATACATTAAATGAGATGTATTAAGTGCTATAAGTAGTTAAACGGTTCAATTAGCAGTTATTCGATATAGAGGATTAATTAAAGGCAGTAGAGGAGTGTTTAAAGGACGCTAAGAAGGACGCTACAGTAAAGGCTTAATTAGCTTTAGAGTCTTAATATTAGAGGTATAAGGAAGTAGAGGACCCAAAATAGTTACCTAGTCGTCGCCTATTAAATAAAAGTTATTAAAGTACTAAAGGTATAAAGGAAGCCTATAGGTCTCGCATTTATATACTATTTGCCTAACCTTTAATATAAGGTTCTTTGCCTCCTTTTATCTATATATCTAACACTTTAGTAGGCTCTTATAGCCTTGCTTTCTTATAAAGCTTTTAATAGAATAGTAAGTTTGCGTCTTATATAGTCGAATTATAGGTAGTGGGGTTTTAGCAATAACGTAGGTGGTTTTTTAATTCGTTTTATTTTTGTAACCAGGCCTAATACCAGATTAATATTACCTATATTTTGGTAAGCTTTAACAAAGAAGACGCTCAGTATTATGCTTATTTAGGCCCATCTTCTAACTGCCTATAATAATAAGGTTCCATGCCAATCGTATACGGAAACGGCGGTGGGTTTAGAGGAAGGGCCTCCTTAACGTTTGGAAGATCTTCTTACTAATAATATAGGCGTTAATTACAGCTGTATTAAGTACCTAGAAAAATAAGGGCAGCTAGGTGCGCATGGTAGTGATCTAGGTAGTATAGTAGCTTTAAAGCTAATTATGAATATTAACGCCGCCTATTTAGTTATTGTAGTTGATAGAAAGCCTAGGAAGCATTAACTTCTTAATTAGATTATTACCCTAAATATTAGCTACCAGCTTCTTAAGGAAGGAATTATATGCCCACGGCCGACGCCGATTAACTTTATTAACGTCCTTACTGCTATATAAGTGAGCTGTTATTAAAAACCGTACTAAATTCTTGTCCTGCTATATAATAGAAAGTATTAGGTTAACTACGCTAACGACTACTCCTGTAATAAAGTTAAACAGTAGCCTTTCCTTCCTTTTATTAGCCCTCTTATGCACCTTTAGATAGTCCTTTAAGTTTAATTAAGCTGTGCTAGCTGCAGCGATTTTAAGTTGTCGGAGCACCTAGAGCAACGGAATATTTATGAAGTAGTTATCTAAAAATAGGCAAAATTGACGAGCCTAAAGGGGGAGCTGTCGGGTAAGGTAGAGGACGCACTTAGAGGTTTTTAAGAGGACAATATATTAATAATCTAATTGAGAAGAAAGCCTAAAAAAGTAGCCAGGTAAGGTAAATATAAAGCTATAGCAATACCCGTATTAATAAAGGCTTAATATCTTAAAGTCCTTAAGTACCGGCTTGCTAGGCAATTTAATTATAGCCGTAGATTGTTTAGTAAACCTCACCATTGTTTTATTAAAGCTGACTATAGATCTAGGTATAACGTACTTCCTAAACGCCTCGCCTAAAGGAGTTGTTAACGGCTTAATCTTCTTAAAAACCTGACGCTTAACGCTATTTAGTGGAGGTGGTAAGGTATAGAAGAAGCGCTTGAGTTGCTCCTACCTTTTTTGGCCTATAAATAAGCTAATTAAATATTTAGGATATTCAGGATTAATAGCCCAAAGGTCCCGCACCTGGGTGACCTTAAAGACGCCTATATAGATGATAAGTCCTACCTAAATCATCAATTCGCCAGTAGAGGTCTCCTTTTACCCCCACGACCGTTTACCGATATACCGTCCTAATTAGTAATATTCGCTAGCTTTTTAAGACGCTATATATAGGTTTGTATTAACCGCGAGCTTCTTAAATATACTAATACTAAAGAATAGTAGGAATACTTAAATCGGTAGGTTCTATCTAGATCTATACCTACTAGACGCTATACTAATCTAGTCTACTAGTGTATAATAAGCAGAACGCTTACTACCCTTATTTTAATTAGAAAGATCATTAGGTTTAACGTCCGCATTAAGGCTATTAATAGGCTTACTAGCACGCCAAGCGGCGAATATTAATTTATATGGAAGGTTAATAACTTTAAGATCTAGTTTAGGAACAGCGGTTATAGGCTCCTATAAAGTAGGAACCGCAGGAAGGCCTATCCTTATAACTTCTTTAACTGATAGCTCTGGTAGTTCAGTCTTATCTACCTTATCTACCTTATCCTTAGCAGTTTCGCTGTGGGCCTTAAAAACAGCTCCTAATTCCTCCTCCTTAATATCCTCCTTAATTAGCACTAAAGCCTTTAGAGGCTGTCTAACTTCTACCAACAAGCTATTGTGTGTATACTGTATTACTTAAAAGGATTGTAAATAGGACTCCTAAGCTTGAGGTGCTTTTGGAGGCTTTAGAGGCCTTAGAGGCTTTAGAGCTGAAGACGCACAACGTTTTTTAGGTAGCATTAGGATAATATTTTGTGGGCAATTTAATGATTAAATAGACGGTAAACAGTATTAAAGCTTTTTGATTAACTACACTAAATATTATAGGCTTCCTGGCTATGTTGCTGCTATTTACTATAATATCTAAGCGTTAAATAAGGCGCTAGTATTCTTGCCGCTAAGCAATCGCACTGACCAGAGGCTTTAATACTAAGATCTATACGGTATAGAGCTTCTAGATTGGCTTATAAGGCGTGCATATACGAAAAGTTTATAAAAAAGTTGCTATATAAAGGGATAGTATTCTACCCTAGGGACATAAAATAACCTCTTCTATATTTTGTCCAATAGGGCCGCTTTAAACTCTAGGATCTGTATTTCCTTATCTTATATACCTAGCTCTCTTTATTATACATGGAGGTATTATAATAGGTCTAATAGGGTCCGGTTTCCTTATATTGCTCTTTTAATTCTGGTAAAGGTATTAGCCTTACGCTCCTATTTTATCCTAAGTAATAACAATATATACTCTTTTATTTTTTCCTAGGTTTATTCCATAACGGGCTATATAGCCTTTATATTATCCCGTCTTTCCTACTAAGTATCCCCTAAATGCTCGTATGTAAATTTGGTCTACTATAATTTTATTTTAAATATATATAGGATCCGAATAAAGAACTTCTTACAGTCTTTCTTCCATTTATCCCATTTGTGTCTCCCTTTACCTATAAACTTTATTAGTAGCTATAGTTTAGGCAATTAGGATTATAACGCAGCGCCCCTAATAAGTATATTAATCTCTCTTTAGTCTAGTGGGGTAGGGGTTAATATGGTTAAGGATCTTGCTAGTATTCTTCTATCCTCTTCTAGCGGTTATTAATATTCCTCTAGTTCTTGCCTTATTTACGATAATGTCTACCATTTCTTAGTAAGCTCTAGCTGTAGTTATATAGCTACTAGCTTATTATCCAGACTTTGGTTTTCTACCTCTAATTAAGCCAGTTTTCCTCCTTATATAACTTTTTAAGGTCCTTATTCGAGATTGTCCTTACCCTATTTAATTAAGATTGACTTATTTTATTCTTCTTTCTTTAATCCTTTATCGTTAGAGTTTTCTAGATCTTGTTAAATCGTATTAGATACCAATTAGGAGTTTAATAGTCCCGCTGCCGCATTTTATTCGTTCCTCTTTATTTACAGTTAGTTCGCGCCTAATGCCGTATCGCGTAATTAGAGGTTTATCTTCGTCTAAGGACCTTATAGTACCATATAGAGCTATTCGCGTATAAGAAACTGGGAATTCCTAAGGTTAATATAGTAGAAAAAGGCTTAACTTAGCACGATTGGTTAATGGAGGATACTGTCTGTATTTAACACATCACGAATAGCTGTCTCCCTACTAGAGCAGCTGCTCGTAGTTTTATCTGGCGCCGTCTAGTTAGGACTTTACTAGATTAAGGCAAAGCCTCTAATCGGTCTAATTCTATTTACAGCTCGAACTAGATATACCTTATTATCTTAACTTAGGTCCACTTAGGCTTTATATAAGGCGGTAAGTCCTCCTCTACTCCAATTGTTACCAGATTATCACTATTCGTAACAATTAGTAGAAATTGGCAAATCCTATAAAGGCTCTTATATCCTTAACGTTCTCAGGTTCTTATTAGTTTATAATTACTTTAGCTTTCTTTAGGTCTATTTATATACTATTTATAGAAATAAGAAGCTTAAGGTATAAGACTTCCGTTTTATAGAATTTATATTTATTTATATTTAATTATAGACTAGCTCCCTATAGGGCTTATAAGATAAGATTAACATCTTTTTAGTATTTGGTTAGGTTATTACTATATATTAGAATATTGTTAATATAAGCAGTACAGAAGATATCTAAGTAAGGACGTAAGGTGTTATTTACGTAATATTAAAATAAGCTTAGAGCGTTTATAAGGCTAAAGGGTATTATTAAGTACTTAAATAATCTATATTGGGTATAAAATGCAGTAAGCTATTTATCTCCTTTTATAATACAAAAGTAATTAAATATAGAGATAATATTAAGCTTTATGTAAAAGCGAGCCTTACTTAATTAGTTTAGCGTCTTTTATATTAACGGAATCGGATATTAGTTCTTAATAGTAATAGTATTAAGAGCTTAGTAGTCTATATAGAAGTATAGTCCGCCACCTAGTTTCTTAATAAAGATTACTACTACGGCTATAGGTAAAGAGCTTACTCTAATAAATCCTTTACTTAAGTTCTTGTTTAAATACTTCTATAATACTTAGAGTTCGTTTTAAGATATCCTGTATAGGGGTCTAAATTTAGGCTACTTTTCTTCTTTAACTATAATCTTATAGTTATACGATTAGTATTCTAGTAGCTTATTAGCTTCCTTTTATAAGAATACTTCTAGGCGGTTATAGTACTCTACTAGTACCTTTATAGTAGGGTTAGTGTTAGTTACATATAGTAACTCACTAATAACGACTACTCGAGTAGGTTACAGTGATGTTGGTTAATAAAGCTTATTAATTGGAATAAGGGAGGGCGAGGAACTTAAGGCTCCTCGCCACGCTAGTGCCGCGGCAACTTACCTTATTCCCGACACTAGCAACACTTTTTTTATAGTTGCTATCTATATACAAATACTGCTTAACTATTATAACAAATATAAATCCTCCTTACTTACTATTACCATTATAATATAAGTCTCGCTATCCCAAAATTTGCCTCTTAGCACGTAGTGCTCTCTTGCTTAGGAGTTATAGGTAGGTGTTTTGTTTAGAGGGCCGCTAAGGCGCTAGTAGTAAGCGAGCTAATAGCGATTTTCTATCCTAGGGATGGAAAATCCTAATTAGCTGGGTTAAGTTAGGGTTTGCAAAATGTTATACTCCCCCCTCTTAAAAAGTCTTAGTAAGAGAATCTAACTAATTAAATAACTTTAACCGCCGGTTAAAGTTCCTAGATATTTTAAGACCTTATATAACTAAGAAATTTCTAAAAACTCCCTTTTGTTACGGACGCTTTAAGTACAATATTACGACTACTAGGAGAGGAGTCGGAAGAAGCTAGTTAGTTAATTTAGGTACGGTTTAGGATGGAACCGGTAGAACTATATAACGAGGAATAGTACCTAAGGTTATATAATATGCTACGTGTTAAACAAGAGGAATAGGAGGAACTTACGTACCTTATATATAAGACGTATATTACGTATAAGAAGGATTTTATAGGAGTATGGTTGTGTATTTAAGGACCCTTAATCCCTACCTAGATAGTTCCTTCCTTATAGTAATTCTTAGAATACAATTAGAGTTAATCTGTTAGGCAACCACTCCACCAGTTATTATTACGTTGTTAACTTTAATTTGCATTACCTATATACCTAGCCTATTAACAAGCCTACCGTAGTACTTGCTATAAGGTTCCGTTACACAATCACTACCTAGTTACAGTATTAAATACAGAAAGTTAAATAACATGCCACCAAAAGCAGCCACCACGACGCTATTAACGGCAGCGACTACTTCGAGATTAGGAAACGACACTAGTATAGCAGACACTAATTTACAGCAACCTATAACGGTTAGACAATTATAAGAGGTAATTAATTAGTTAATAGCTAATAATATAGCGTTAGAAGAAAGGGTTAATAGGATTGGAGCAGCAAAGGTTAAGTTACTATTAATTAAGAGGTACTTAGGGGAAAGATTAAAGCTTCAGGGGTTTCTTACTTAAATGCACTTTAAGGTTACGCAAAAAGGGGCAAAGTTACTAACACCTATAGATTAAATAGCCTATGCAGGACTATTCCTGTTAGGGAGAGCACTTAAATAGTTTAAGTTTTACCTTACGGAGATACAGATAAACGGAATAACGACTACTAATTAGGAGGTGCGGTTTATATTCTTAAGCTAGGAAGGATTTACAGAACAACTTATACAAATATTTAAAGACCTAGAGGCAGTAACTATAGCGGAAAGAAAACTCTAAGACATTACGTAATAGACCTTAGCAATTAAGTATATAATGCAGTTCTAGACACTAGCAATATAAGTAAAGTGGAATAATAAGGCGCTTATGGCATAGTATAAGCAAGGACTTAAGGCTAAAGTCTAGGACGTAATTATTTTAATGGAAGATGCAGATACCCTACGGGATTTAATAGATTAAGTAATTAAGATTAATAATTGGATCTACTAAAGAAAACAGGCTAAGAGAGGTTAGGATAGAGTTTTATAGTTATATAAGACGCAAAGCACGCAATAACTAAAGCTAAGTTAAAAACTATAGTATAGCGTAGAGCTAATGGACCTAAGTAATACTAAAGAAGCCTATAAGAGATAGAGTAAGAAACTGTAAAAACCTAGAGGTTAAGGATCTAGTGATTATAGGACTAAGAAGTAGAGGCTAAACTAGGGATCTTAGTAGCAGAAGACGTTTAGGCAGACTCTATAGTAAAGTTAATGGTTTAAAGATAGAGCTTATATAAATTGTGGGAAATAAGGTCATTTTGCAAGGGATTATAAAGATAGTTAGAGTTACTATATAATAAAGGGAACCTAACTAGCAGAAAACATATAGTAGTAAGTTCTTTGATTAACGTCTGATACGGATCCTATCTAGGCCTACGCAGACTACTCCATATACAAGGGAAACTTATAAATTAACAAGAAGAAAACCCTTGTTAATGTAGGGGACGGAAAAACCCTATAAGCCACCTCAGTAGGATAAAAAACCCCTGTTTTGCCATGTCCGTCTATAGCGGCGGCCCTACGGGCCTACGGCTACGTCCTGTCCTCCTTGGATGATTTGAACTCCTTAGGAACCACTGCTTCCTTTACTAGGACATACAGTCCTTGCCGATTAACTAATTGCCGTATTTTATCTTATTGTTGTTTCCCGTGTTTTAACTATCCCCTATATGCTATCTCTTATTAACTATTGCTATATACGCCTTGCCTCCCCCCCCCTAGGGCCATTAAAGGCGTAAGGGGGATTCATCCATCTATAAACTACTACTACAGGCAAGCGGGATATGTGTGCCTGGGTATCTTTTATGCCTAGGCCCTAGCTGCTAGGCCCTCTCTAAGGGTCACCACTCCGTTAAAAGGAGATAAGGAAAACCGTACGGTGCTATCTAGGCTTATAGGTAGTACTTAGTCGTTTTTTTAATGGCGAGTGACCGCATGCTCCGCGGGCGATCGCCCTGGGGGTTAGGAGGGGCCGTATATTTGCTCGTTTGTTCGTTTATTTATTCGTGTCTTATTTGTCGATGTAAGGTCGTTAATGCTTTTAATTAGGGGTCGGGGGATGTTATCGAATGCTGCGTATCCACGTTGGATCGTACAGGTGCCCTGGATAGGAGAACAGCGTAGTAGTCGTCGTATTGTAGAGAGCCAACAGTAGTGGTTTTTAAGATCTCACCATCCGAAAATTTTTCACCACCGCCCTCAACGCCCACAACCACCACCAGGTCCTGTCCGCACGCTGTGCGACGTCTCTGCGTTGGCTCTGAGAAGTCTTAGGTTTATAGCCGTCACCACGTACAGGTGCAGAGTCCGTTTTCGACGGCCAGCAGAAAACATATACGTATAGAGGGATAATAGTATACTGTAAGGAACAAAGGAATATTTAATTAGAAGTTTTGCGTTTTATTATAATAACGCATACCAAATTTATAAGGACGCTAAGTATAGTGTAGACTATTAGCTATAGGAGTTAAAATCTATAGAGTATAGAGGAACCAATAAACTAGTTCGTAGATCGGATATTAAGGACGATAAGTTTAATAAAGGCAAAATATTTTATAACAATAAGGCAACGAAGGCGGCTTACTAGGAGCACGCAAACCTTAAAAATATTATACTAGAGGTAGAGGATAATTCTACTATAGAATAGGGAATATTAGTAGGGATTAAGACCCCACTAGATACAATGTCTATCGCTTTATAAGACGCAAGAGAAGTAGAACAGCAAACTACTTTAGCACTTAATAAAGGCAAAAGGCCAAAGACTTAAGATTCTTAAGAAGAGATAAGAGATAACCAAGATTCTTAAGACGAGATAAGGCATACCTAAGGACCCACAACAGATAGTAACTAATAGAGTAGGGCAGTAGCTTAGTTTAAAGATATACAAATAAGCTTGGGGCAGAGTTTCCTATAGGCATAAGATTCTTAAGACGAGATAAGTGAGATTTAAGACTCTTAAGATGAGATAAGAATACTAAGTAAGCCTAGTTAAACTAAGGTAGGAGTAAAGCTTAAGTTAGAAGCAAGCTTAGGATTAAGAATCCTATAGAACTAAGATTTCGAGACACGAATAAGGAATATTAATAAGATTAGAGAATCTATAGTATAAATAGTAACTAGACTGGGAGACAGGTATATAGACCTAGAAGACTTACTAGGAGAATATAGTGTTTGACCTAAAGATCGGAAGACTGATACTAAGATTAAGAAGTAAAAAGACTTTAAGAATCCACTTATAAGACGCAAAAGAAAAGAAACTATAGAGGAATTTAGAGTAAGAATTACCTTATAGCAAGAGTAGAAACTAGATAAAAGATCTAGTATATTAGGACGTATAAGGGATAAAGCGCTAGTATAAAGAATTACTAATAGGCCTAGGGTAGGCACATTAAGAGCTAAGTGGCTTACCGAACTAGAATAAGAAGAGGATCTAAGAATTCTAACTAGGTTCGAAGAACGACATATAAAAGGTTATTACAACGTAGTAATAAGAAGATACTTCCTTATAAATAAACCGTATACACTTTAGCAGCTATACCAAAAGTAGTATAGGTAAAGGCACAATAATAAGTGGAAAGATTTCTATATATAGCTAGATAAAAAAAGTTATCCAAGACTACCTAATTACAGAGAAGGCTATAAGTTATATTAAGGGAGCCTTAATTATAATATCAAAGGATCTAAAGGAACGCTTAAAGGATTAAAGAGGCGAAAGATGTATCTTAGTACCTGCAAACAAAGTTATAACGTTTAGATTAATATAATAGAGGTTTAAACTTAAGGATAAAGATAAGCTAAGAGTTAACCTAAGACACTAAGCATATTATACGCTATCGTGGATCGTATATATGGATAATGCGTATAACATACACAGAGCACCAAAGGATAAGCACTAGAAATACCCTATAAGAATATATTAGTTAATAGAAGAATAAAAGTATAGAAACGCTAAGTATATATATAGTTAGCATCTAGTAAAAGTTTAGGAGTTAGGAGACTTAATACTTTAGCTAAGAAGATTCCTTATAGAAGAATACCTAGATAAATAATAGTAGTGGGAATGCCTAGAGAATATATGTCTATAGTATATTAAAGATAAAAAGCAAACTAAGTATTAGCCTAAGTTGGACTAAGTACAAATAAGATTAAGCAGCCAATAGTTAGAAAAAGTAGAGGCCTATAGAACTAGAGGGAGCTAGTAGTAGAGCCTTAGACCCTTAAAGGAATTTAAGGTTAATACCTAAATTTATAAGTTATATAGCAAAATTAGCAGTTTAAAGCGCTAATAGATAGTAAAGCAATAAGAAACCACATCTTACTAGTAGCGGTTAAGAGAATGTAATTACCTTATAAATAAAAGGAGGAATCTTACCTATTAGTAATAATTTTAGGAGATCCGATAGCCTATAGAGGAGGCATTATTAATCTTAAAATAGGACCTATTTAGTTAACCATTAAAAGGAGACAAATTAAAATGTCTTTTAATATATTACCATTAGGAAATAACAAGGTAGTACTAAAAATGCCTTAGTTATAGGAATATAATTTAAAGATTAATTAGGTTATAGGTTAGGTCAATATTAGGGATACTTAACGCCGCAAAATGCAATAATAAGCTAAGTTAGTATAGTACTAAGTAGGGGCAACCTATAAAGAAACAGAGAAAGGACTAAGCCATATACTAAAAAGATACTATAAGTATGGTAAGAAACTATAGTTACTAAAAAGTAAAAAGTTATTAGAATATGCAGTATAGGACTTTAAGATAGAATTAAAACTAGAAATAAGTCTAAGGTTTTTTCCAATCTATAAGCTTACTAAAGAAGAAAGTAGAGTATTAAAAGAGTTTATTTAAGAAAACCTATAAAAGGGATATATTAGACTATTATAGTTATTAGCGGGTTATCTAGTACTATTTATACCAAAAAAGAATGGTAAACTAAGGCTATGCATTAACTATAGATAGTTAAATAGTATTACTAGGAAAAATAGATATTCTTTACCCTTAATTAGCGAAATCTAAGACAGAATAGGTAATATATAAATCTTTATAAAGATAGATCTAAAATAGGCGTACTATTAGATTAGGATTAAGAAAGGTAATAAATAAAAGGTAGTCTTTAGGTTAAAGGAAGGACTATATAAACTATTAGTTATATAATTTGGGCTTATAAACGCACTAGTAATATTCTAGAAGCGTATTAACAATATATTAGGAGAATACTTAGATAAATTTATTATAGTATACCTTAACGATATTATTATCTACTTAATAACTAAGAAAGAATATGGGGAATATATTAAATAGGTCTTAAAGAGACTATAAAAAGAATAGATGCTAGTAGTAATTAAGAAATGCGAGTTTTTTACTAAGAAGACCGATTTTATTAGATTTATTATTAAACTAGGCTAACTTAGTATAAATCTAAAGAAGATTAAGGCTATAGTAAATTAGTAAGAACTGAAGAATATTACGTAGTTAAGATTGTTTTTAGGGTTTTGCAATTACTATAGAAGGGTTATAGCGTAATAGGTAAAAGATATTAAACCATTTACGCGGTTAATAAAGAAAGAAGAACTATAGGTATAGGGAGAGGAATAAAGGGAACTCTTTAAGAAAGTTAAAGAGTTGTTTACCTAGGAGCTAGTTCTTAAGATCTATTAACTAGGACTAGAGACGGTTATAAAAATAGATATATTAGACTATATACTAGGGGCGTGCTTTATATAGAGGTATTAAGATAAATAGCACCTAGTGGCATACTATAGTTAAAAAATAATACTACTAGAGTTAAACTATAATATCTATAACAAGGAGTTATTAGGTATAGTTATAGTATTAAAGAAATAAAGAGCATTCTTATAAGGTATAAAAAAACTATTTATAGTTAAGACAAATTATAAAAACCTAATAGAATTCTTAATAATAAAGGAACTTAACTAGAGATAGGTTAAATAGGCAGAGATGCTTACAGAATACTATTTTAAGATTTAGTATATTAAAGGTATAGATAATATATAAGCGGATACTCTAAGTTAGAAGGCTAAACTATAAAATAATAATAAGCCATTAGGGGCCTTACTGCGAAAAGACACAGACGGATTAATTAGGTATAATTATCTAAAAATTATAGCAATATAAAAAAAACTACACAAAGTTTACAAAATACTTAAAAGCTTTTAGGTATAAAGAATTCTAAAAGCATAGCTAGAAGATCTATAAATGGATATATATAAGAACCGAGAAGCGGCGTATATCCTAAAGAGTATAGTAGAGCAATTTATAAAAGACTTCTATAAGGGAATAACTTAAGGATATAATAGAGCTATAGGCTTAGTATTAAAACTTTAGGAGGAGTATATTATTAATGGAATTTAGGAACTAGTACGAAAAGTTATAAGGGAATGTTTAGATTACTAGAGAAATAAACTAATAAGGTATAAGCTATATAGAGGGCTATAACCTATTAAAATACTAGAAAAACTATAGGAGGTTATATTATAGGACTTTATTATTAAGTTACCAAAATTAAGAGATCCTATTACTAGGTAAGATTATAACGTAATCTTAGTAATAGTAGATAAGCTTATAAAGTAGGGATACTTTATAGCATATACAGAAGAGATATTAGTAGAAGATATCGCTAGAATCTATGTTAAAGAAGTATTTATAAGATATAGGGTACTAAATAAGATTATATTAGATAGAGATCTAAGATTTATAGCAGTATTTTAAGAGGTATTCTTAGCGGAATAAGAAGTTAGAATAGTAACTTCTACCGCATATTATCCGCAAACAGACGGTTAAATAAAAAGACTAAACTAGATACTAGAACAGTATCTAAAATACTATATTAATTACGCACAGAATAATTGGGTATTATTATTACTAATTATATAGTTTATATATAATATAACACCTTAAGAAGAAATAGGCATATTACTATTTAAAGCGAATTATAGATATAAGCTAAGAATATCATTATTACTACGTTAAGTAAAGAAGATAAGTAGTATAGCTAAATAAAGAATAGAGATATTAATAAATCTTTATAAGAACCTTACGGAAATAGTAAAAATAGTATAGTAAAGAATAAAAAGGTACTATAATGCTAAGAGATCTAAGGGACTAGATCTTAAGGAGGGAGATAAAGCATAGCTACTATATAAAAATTTCAAAAGTTAACGGCTAAGTAAGAAG
>Ga0307515_10008356_pt1 | contig 20198 bp, 25 predicted proteins | sample 17_EM_MG_FD_194513 | JGI IMG/M metagenome (GOLD analysis project Ga0307515, IMG submission 194513) | Populus trichocarpa ectomycorrhiza microbial communities from riparian zone in the Pacific Northwest, United States - 17_EM | ecosystem: Host-associated > Plants > Roots > Unclassified | place... | reverse complement strand
ATACTGGATCGGTGAAGACAGGATGGTCATTATGGTTCCGGTTATCGTCGACCAGGCGGAGTCGGAGGGAACCAGGCGGTTATGTATGGCGGAAAGGATTCAAGTGATCGCTCGGCCCCCCGTCGACAGTGCAAAGTTACCGACGGGCTTTCTCTTTTCGCTGGCCAGCTTCTCACGTTGAACACAAACTATCGTTTCGCTCTATTTTGTGCTAAAACCCACACACGATGGTGGTTTGGTCACTCGCTGAATATTAGCTGAGACAATCGCCATCCCGTGTGACACGCTCCGTGACAGTTCTCTTTGGCGAGGACGTTCACCATCTTTCCCCCGATTTCACGGCACAGCGCCTTCGAGGAATTGTCTCGTCGTCCTAGGGCTTTTCTGAAGCTCTTTGTAGGCCGAACTGGCCCATTCGTGCCTGTCGTGACCCCATCATGTCGGATTACAGTCATCATCCCGGCGGCTCCCTCAAACTCAAAGGTGGTGTCTCAGACGGCGGTATCAAGAAGAAGTACGACTCCAGTTCATTTTGTAAAGTCTATTCACGCGAATACCGACAATTTGCTTAGGAAGAAGAAGTCGTCCAAATCTCAAGATAAGGAGAAGAACGTGGAGCATGAAGGAAAGGACCCTGTCAAGGAGCCTGAACGAATTAGGTCCGACTCTCCTGCAGGGAGTAGCGGCAGGAATTCCCCCGCAGCGAGCAGCAGTCGTCCGGATCGAAAGACTCAGGCGGAGAAGCGCTTCGAGGAGATACAAAGGAAGAGGGTGAGTCCTTGAAATTCCGTACAGTGATATCTCTGCCTCTGACACTTTTGCGACAGCTGCTCGAAAAGGTCGCAAAGCAAGCCCACATGACACACAAAGACCGCGTTCACGAGTTCAACTCAAAGCTGGAGGCTTTGAGCGAGCATCACGACATACCCAAGGTGTGTGGCCTGAATCCACTGGTCCGTGCGCAAGTTAACGGCATATTCCCCCACAGGTTGGACCCGGATAACGACCTTCGCCGTCCCTTTTCGGTTTCCTTCTCGAATCTTTCACAAGCACGCGTGCACACATTCACCGGGGGTTACATACGCGTTTCTACTGTTAATTACAACCATGAGCAATACACTGGCTGTGCGCACAAGCCATTGAGCGACCCCGTATTCATATTTGGTAGTCCGCGAGCGTGATGGAATTCGCATGACCGCAATCTTCCCTCTTGTCCTGAAACTCCACCATCCCCCCTCCCCCCGATCATGAGTCCAGCGACCATGGACTTTGCCACAGAGAAAAAGGGTCACATATGTCCCCCTAGCAAGGCCACACATCCCTGCAATCGATGGGAATGCCTCTTCGTCTACGCTTTCATATGTAAATTCACGAATCTACGAGGAAAGACTGATGGCCTCAATTCCCCCATGGAGTGCGTTTGCTTTGCTTTCGTGTCATTTACCGCGCTAACCCCTTTACCTGTTTTCGTCTTCAGTTTCGAAGAGGCGTTGTTGTCGACGGACCCTAATCCGATCTTGACCCAAATCCTCGCCCGCTTCGTGTCGAACCTCCGGCCACTGACGCGTAACCTGAGGTGCGTCCGTGTAGTAGTGGATCCCAGCAACGTCCTGAACATCACCACGTCGTCGTCCTGCCCTTAGCTCGGATCAGATATCACACACCGTCGCGAGTGTCTTAGCCGAGTTCCTCAAAACTCCAGAACGAACCGTTTTTTGGAACGACGATATCAGGGGAAACGTGGACCCTTTCGTTTCCTATGAGGAAGCGAAGGATGGTCTATGGTCTGCCCCTTGGGACTTCAAAGTTCATATTTCTCCGACGTTACTTCATATCACGCAAGTCTAATCGAAGTTGTCGTCAGTTAAAAGTCCTAAGGACCCTAGTAGAGCTGCAGTTGTGCCACAGCAGCGAAATCAAGAAGATGGTTGATGCTGCCTGGCGCGTGGCGCGAGCTCCGCCAAAAAAGAAAGATGCCGCCACTGGATCGGATAGTGGGCCACAGCTGCAAGACCTACAATTGCTGCCCATTGGTCAGGACTTGAAGCGCAGACGGTATTGGGTCATTGACGGTGAGTATCCTTCTTGCTGTCACTTTTGACATTTTTCCGCGGTCTTTGCCTTATTCGTTATTGCTGATTTGTCCATAGATTCCCCTCGGGTTTATACGTCAACAAACCCATGGAAAACGAGTTCGGTCTTGGACGCCATCTGTTCTTCAAAAGTGGAATACGAATCCATCGTCGCTTTCCTTCGAGCTGAGTCTCCTCCCGATCCCGGTCCTGGAAAAAAGCGTCCCAAGAGTGAATTAGCACATCTTGCGCTTATCGATGCCCTGGAAGCTAGGGCAGCTAAAGTGGACACGGAATTGGCCGTAAGTTTACAGTCGATTCAATGTATTGTCGTTATACTAAAGACCATTCAAATTTAGCGGATTGCACGTGCAAAGAAGAAGCTACAACAGAAAAATTTGCTCATCGCGCAGGCTGAACTACGTGAGACACGAACGCGTCAAAGAACACGACCCAACTATGCGTATATTAATGATCCGGGAAGCGGGGAGGTGTGTACCTTGGTAGACGCTGTAACGACCATTCTTAACCTCGTGTTCCAGGAGGACGGTGATGAGTACAAACAGGAGGAAGATGAAGATGACCTCGACACTGGATACGGAAGGTCTCGAGGATCCCGCCGTGGAACAGCCACCGAAGGCACGCGACGGTCTACTCGTACCACTTCGACTTCAAAGGCGAATGGCAAACGTGCTGCTCCAGATGACTGGACTCAATGGCGTGGCGAGCGCCGTTCCACTCGACTTGGCGCCCCAGACATAACACAGGATGTCGTCGCTGCTCCAGAACCAAAGAGGGCGAAGACAGATGAAAGTAGCATCAGTGCATACTCAGATGGTCATTCTTCGAAAGGTACCGGGCCTTCAAAAGACTCTGCTTCTGCCCTCAGACCCACCGAGTTCGCTACCGAACAAGTTGGCAGGAGGAAGAAGAGCAAGTTTTGGTATTACGCTGTAGAACCTGTCCCTGGTGCTGGCGGGGATAGCACAAACGGTCAACAACCTTTTCATGAGCAGAATGGTCACATTAACCACGAGACTGCGGCAGAGTAGATCTCCTGCACTGCATGCTGTCTTCCTTTTCCCCACTGCCATTTCATTTTGCTTCCACCCGCACATCCATACATAGCTCGCATCCTGCACATTTCCTATACACCCTCGTAGACATTCCATGACCATCATAGCATAATTTAAACAGTGGTAATTGTTACCTACCCATACCCGACAAATGGCATATTCTGCTCATTTCTTCGATGACCAGTGGCTCGGCCCGACCCCGATTCCCGAACTCACGGAATGGGATCGATCGCGTGCGCATTAATTCCACCACCCCCGCCGCCGCCCGCACCGCGGCTCCAGCTTCTGCAACGTATACACTGTCCCCCTCAACTCCAGAGTCTGCGTCAAGATCAGAGGTGCTTGAACCACTTGACTCGGTCAATTGACCTTTGCTTTGTTGCTGACGGTGTTACACCATACGCCCTATCTCTATCCAATCATCACCGCCTACAACGGCGCGCGGACCATGCGAACAGCCTGTCTTTACATGCATTCATCTGCCCGACCCTGGAGCGTGGCCCACTGCTAAGCGTTCACACGAAGTGCCATGAGGATGTCGTTAGGGCGGCACCGTGTATACTACGTATAAATATCGATGTCGGACCATTGTAAGCCCTCCATCTCTTAGGCAGGTGCCTTCTAGTATTTAGTCCTCCGTGTTCAGCCCTTTCCCTTGCCAGTTTTTTGACGATGTTCTGCTCCCAGCTCATCGCTATCGCTCTTTGCACCCTTCTTGCCCTGGCCGTACCCTCTCCTCTTTTATGTATTTCTGAAGCAGAGAATCCCCTACCTGGGAGATACATCGTTACTCCTAAACAAGAGCAGGGAGCTTCAAGCACTGCCAATAGTGTCAAGAAGTTCTCGAGTGCCATGTTGTCTGCGTCGAATATCACCCAGTGAGAGTCTGTCGGCGCGTTTGTGGGAGGGTTATTGGACCATGATCTGGAGACCTTGAGGGCCGATCCGCGCATTGAGGCCATCGAGGAGGACAGCATCATGAAGATATTTGTTACCATTACTCAGTTTGTCCCCTTTACTAGATATCATTCAGCCCCTGTGCCGGGTACTGATATTCGGGAAACTCGATCAGGAACAACATTCCCCAGGCTTAGGTTGAATCTCTTCTCAAACAAGGCTGGCTAGTCAAGATGACGAGGCACTCTACTTTGCCTACTCATTCAACAGCATTGTTGGAGCCAACCCCACAGTATATATCATTGGTGGGTCTAAGCTCTTTACTATTTAATGTGTGGGTTTTCTCATGAGTATCTTTGTCAATCATCCTGAGTTCAAAGGCTGTGCCATTTTTGGAACAACCTTGTGAGTTGTCTGTGGAGGCTCCAGCCAATTGCAGAAATATCTTACATTTGTGGTGGATTTCTGGAACAAGATGGGAATGGACATGGAACTCACTGTGGGAGCTGCAGTTAACAGCTGACTGTGAGTCTGTTGCCTTTGCCTGATGATCCCTTTTATTGGCTGCTTATGCCCTCTTGTGTGCCCCTTTAGTGGTATTGCCAAGACTGCCAATGTAATTGCTGTCAAGGCCCTCAGTGATGATGATTCTGATCAAAACTCCAACATGTGGGTGCTTGAGCTTTTAATTGTGCAGGACAAAGGGTGCTAATATATGTGCTTCACTGCATCTCTGGCCTTGAATTTCTCTGAATTCCAACATGCTGGAACCCCCACCATCACCTCTCAAGGTGCAGAGTGGCAGGATGGAGGATACTCAGCCCTCCAGTGTGACAACTGTTAAGATCACCATGCCATTGGGCTTCCACTGAACATGTGTGTGAATGTGTGCTCAGATGTCTGTCTAACTAAAAAAATGCCTACTGTTGATACAGTTTGGCAGGCTATCCAAGAAAAAGCTCCCTGTGTGCAAGGGTAGTTTGAGAAAGACCAGATGTCAACATAACTATACTGGAGGGTGCAGTTATGTTGACATCTGGTCTTTCTCAAACTACCCTTGCACACAGGATACTTCTATATGACCAACATTGCTTGGTCACTGGTGCTGTTTCCAGCTGTAAGTCTGCCACCTCATCAATGCCATCTGTATGGGCCAATCAATTATGAGGAAAAGCTCCACCTGAGGAGTGAAGTGGTATAGCCCATTATTCTTGAAATGTTTTGTGGTGGTAAATCTTTTTGCCTAGGAACAGATCCTCACCCAGCAATAGTTTGGGGTTGGGGAATTTTTCTTAGACAGCTTACCAAAATGTGTTGCCAGTGAGTTTCTTACATATGCATCCAAGCAGGTGTTCACAGAAAATCAGTGGAGGCCCAGTGGCATGGCAATCTTGATACATATGGCTCCTTCTACATTACTATTCCCCTGCAATGATTTTTGGACATTGGGATAAAGCTTCTTGAAAGTAACACCACTGTCCATAGTGTGTCAGAACCTGGTAGAGGGCCACAGCCCCTCTAAAGATAATAAGTGGTCATTATATCCTGGTTCAGGTGCTGCTATTGACACCCTCACTCCTGCAGAGCAACCTGGTGGCATGAGAAATGTATAAAGTCTGCCTGTAGTTCACATGACAGGACCTAGTGAAATTTCTCCTACTTGCTCTAGCATCAATAGACAACCAGTAACCCCTCCCTGTTTATCACATACACCCTATATTGTCTTACAACCTACATCCAGCATGAAGAGCTTCAACTTTCCTGGAGGTTCATGAGTATACTATTACCAGATCCAAAACACAGACAGTGCTGAAAGAACCAAGCTGGAAATTGGTTTCCTGACTTCTTCACGAATCTCGTCTGTAGACAAGTTCCCCCTTCCACTCCAAACTCGAGCACCCAGAGTGAGGATCAGTGTGAGGATCATTTTTCTGGAGCGGTGATGGAGCCCACATGGAAAATCAGTTTCGTACGCCGCATCGTTGCGTGAGAGACGTACCGCTCCGACAGTGACGAAAACTGCGATTGCGATGTTGGCGCCAGTGCTGAGTGCTGAGAGATATGACGGTCGAAATGTATGCCGTTTGATGTGCACAAAAAATAGATTCATTACACGCACGCAAGCCGCGCGCGTACCCCATATCGCACGTCGCACGCACCACCCGCCCATCGCGCGTACACCCATATTTCCCCTGAGGGGGTTCTCCGTTTTGACCTGAACAGAGCCGAGCCTATTTTAACTTGGGCCGCGGCTCCTGGGCTGGGCCACCCTTTTGAGGCGCAGGCGCCTCTGGGTTCTCAGCATTGTTCTCATTATTCTCCGAGTAGCCGGAGCAGGATCCGTTTCGGCGTAGGCAGTGGCACCTCCAGCAACAAACTCAGCCATGTTGATGGCACACTCGCGACAAATGACTGCAAGGCAAGAGAACGACCTGTAGTTTCGAGGGTAATCATATCGTCATTTTCCTGGCGGTCGTCGAGGGGCCGCGGGATTATCCGAGGTCCGTGAGCAGATCACTCCCATCAGTTTCCGGCCGGCACGGCAACCGACTATGCCAAGTGCCAACCCGAAGGGCCACAACGGAACCACCATTCTGACCGAAACACCTTCCGTCCTCCCTTCTGCTGGCATTCGACAAGGGTCACTCTTTCGCCGGAGACGCACAGGTGACCCATGCTTCCAAGGGTCGCCAAAAATGCTTTAACCAAGGCCTCGCGGGCCCCTTTTCAATTCCGAGGATGCCTACATACGACAACAGCCACGGACATCCGAATCAACCACAGGACCCCCTTTCGAGCAACTTCCACGGTTACCCTGCCACCGACATCCAATGACCGAGACCTTGTAGCATTTTTTGACACGCATTCGAGCAGTTCAATCTCATCAGGACCTTCTACCGGGATTTTTGGTCACCCCTCCCTCACCAGCCCGCAAGCCCTAGAATCGATTGCCGATGCCATCCTACAGCGAGCTCAACTTTTGACGGAACGCGTGCTACGCGCACCGCAATCGCGGAGCGAGATGTTCAAGGTGGTGAAGAACCTAGACAGGTTGAGTGACCTACTCTGTTCCGTCGTAGACCTGGCCGAGTTCGTCCGGAATGCGCACCCCGACCCGAAGTGGGTGGCGAGCGCGAATAACCTGTACGAGAGTCTTTCGGAGTTTATGAACGTGTTAAATACCCATGTCGGACTTTACAATGTACGTCGTTGTAAAATGCGATTTCTACTGCTACGAATGCTCACGCGGTCTCCCTGAATAGGTGTTGAAATCTGTGTTCGCTGATCCGGAGCTCTTTAATGCGCTGAGCAAAGAGGGTCAAGAGACTGCCTTGGTATTTTGGCGGGATTTCGAGAAGTGCGCCATCAATCTACCGGATGCCCAACGGAACCGCTTCGTCTCATTGTCCACGGAGATCCTCGTGTTGGGTCGTCAATTTATGAATGACGAATTACGTGTACGGCCACCGGCGGTTATCCAAGCGGAGGAGCTGGACGGACTGAAGGACCGGGGAATGGGTATCAGGCTAAAGAATCAGGCGTTTTGGACGAGACGAGATCTCCAGGTGTATCCCGGTTCGTTGCAGGCGCAGATGATCATGCGGTCGGCGCCGAACGAGGAACCACGGCGGAAGGTCTATATGGCGTCGAATTCGAGTACCCAGGAAGAACTCTACCTCCTGGAACAACTGCTGAAAACTCGTGCAGAGCTGGCGCGGCTAGTTGGGTCACAAAGTTTTGCGCATATGGAGTTGGTTGGCAAGATGGCCAAGTCCCCAGGTATGGTTGGGCCGGAAGACTTGAACTGAACAATAGATGGCTGACATGAGAACCTAGAAAACGTGAGACACTTCCTGGACGGTTTGATGGCGCGGAATCGTCCCAAGGCCCAAAGAGCACTTCAGAACCTTAGCAAGCGGAAACAGGAACACCTTCCCACAGTTCAGAACCCAACGATCCAACCTTGGGACCGAGATTACTATTGCCCACCGGAACCCCCTGCCCCACCCGTCCCCTTACCCCCACTCACTCTCGGCACCGTGTTCATGGGTTTATCGCGGCTTTTTAGGCACCTCTACGGTGTAACCCTACGCCCCGCTGGCGTTGCCCCTGGGCAAGTGTGGCATCCAGACGTCCGAAAACTCGAGGTCGTGGATGAAGACAACGAAATTCTGGGTTTTATTTACGCCGACTTGTTTGATCGTCGAGGAAAACCTGGCGGAGCTGCTCATTATACTGTTTCGTGCTCCCGTCGGGTGGATTGTGACGATGAACCCGGGGATTATCCCTCAGCGGAGGTGTGGAATGACCCACGGCTGGCATTTTCTCGAGAATTTGGCCTGATTCACCGAATGCGGAGACGTGGGCGCGATGGAATCTACCAGATTCCTGTGGTCGCCTTGCTGTGCGATTTCGCACCTCCTACCGGTACTACCGGCCCAGCAACCCTAGAATGGTTCCAAGTGTTGACCCTTGCCCATGAGATGGGTCATGCGATGCATTGTAGGTCACCTCGGCACTGGCGTCTTCCCGTCCACGTCCACTGAACCATCCGTTCTATTGTCTTTAGCGATGTTTGGGCAAACAGAGTATCACAGTGTTTCGGGGACCCGGTGCGCCACAGATTTTGTGGAGCTACCATCTATCCTCATGGAAACGTTCCTAACCTCATCAAGAGTCCTCTCCCTTTTTGACATCGATGGAAAACTCGGAATCGGGCACAAGAGTAATCATGACGAGGACCCATGCCACTACATCGATACTCATTCCCAAATATTGCTTGCTGAATTGGACCAGATCTATCATTCAGACGCAGTCCTCTCGCCTTCCTTCGACTCGACCGCAGCACTCGCTCAACTATTTGATTCGAGATCCCTTGTCCCGTATGTTCCTGGCACTTCTTGGCAAACCAGATTTGGGCATCTTTATCCATACGGAGCGACATACTACTCGTACTTGTTCGACAGGACAATAGCTTCGCGATTGTGGTCGAAGCTGTTCGCTGGGAATCCGTTGAGTAGGGAGACTGGAGAGAGGTTCAAAGGAGAGGTCCTTCGTTACGGGGGTGGAAAGGATCCATGGTTTATGCTGAGCTCGTTACTGAATGCTCCGGAACTCGAGTCTGGCGACGCCCGGGTGATGCAGGAGATTGGTAACTGGAAATTAGAGAACGAGGGCGCAATCCCAAACAGATACTGAATCGTATCTCCTTCCGGGATGTGTTATCCTTGTCACCTGCCTAGTGCCTTTGCATTGACCATCGTTCCATAAGTACACCCACAACATGCCCATTCACTTTGCGTGTTTAACTATAGGTAGACTAACCCTGGATTGGAAAATTTTTGGATGGTAAACCATCGCCTACCATCAGTATCACGTACGCGTAGGCCGACATTTTTCCTCAGGGTGACACGTGACTCGAAGAAATTCCCGAGGTTTTTAAATTTCAGGCGCGCTTTGCTTGGACCACAATCTGCGCCACTATGTCTCATCTTTCCCCTCTGACCCATGTGCGGACATTATCTGTATGGTGCAAAATCGGGTTCTTACCAACTCGCGCGCGAACGCCGAGACCGGCCGTTGGGAACGATGCGGGTCGCGACGCTACCCTCAGCTCTGGTTACGGGGCACCACCTGACCGTTTCCCCTTCGACGGGGCGGAGTGCACTTGGGTGAGATCTTTTGATCCTCTCCCGCGTTCTCCGCCAACGTCATGCCAACCGTTCCGAGTATTAGATATTCGCTCTTACTCATCCGGCCACGGCCACCTGCAACGGCAGCGTGATGGTATCTCCAGTCCTTAATTGTCGCATCATCATGGGGATATAAGTGCGTTATAAACACCATCGTGTTCTCTTCGGTACGGGCGTTACCCTCTCTCTTTCCCCCTCTCCCTTCATCCCTCCTCATCATTCACGTTGATCCAAAATGGACGATAGCGCAAGCGCAGATCTCGTTGACGTATCCCCGATCGGCAGTCCTGATCGTGTTCAGATCACCGTAAAGCAATTAGGGAGCGCAAGGCAACCTCCTAGCGACGCAGGGAACGAAGACGGTGGCAATGTCGTAGCCGATTTCAACAACCGCCAAGGATCTCCTCGATGGTTACCGCGTCCGACGAGAGGTTCCCGGAGGTTAAAACCCTTACCTCTGGACACGAGCTCGTCTCCTCCATTCCTCCTCTCGCCTGGTTATCCCTCGGCCGCAGAGAGTACACCGTCGCCATCCTCACACACCCCCGATTACTTCGATATCCGTGGCGAGGGTCTACTACCGCCTGCCGAAGTCTACGACGATATGCGGTTTCATCACCACCCTCCCCTACTGATATATGTGCGCGCGATATTTCTCCCGTGAATCCTGCCACCAGCTCACCTCCCCCGATTCCTAACAGGATCCTGTAGATTTCGACGAGGCGTATACGTGGGATTTCCACTCCAATCTTCCCTCATTCTGGGACACAGGAGACGACTCTGATGCATCGGAGCCTTCAGATGACTCGGATTATATCACCTTTACCGGCCGGTCGTCATCGACACTGCCAGAACTTGAGCTGGGATTCCGGCAACTCGACCTGTCGGAGCCCAGCCCTTTCGTTCTTGATTTCCCGGAGGATGTGGGCGAATCGCTGGAGCACGACGTTGTCTTTGTAGACGGTGCCTCGGGTGTGCGGGTGATCGATCGCCTTGGACGACCAACCCCTGTCTCGCCTTCCGAGATCCCCGTCGAGATATCAGTGCAGCTACACGACGATTCTCAGATACTGTCGGTCTACAAATCGAACATTCCAGTACCACGGATTCGGAAGCCCTCGGAAGACAACGGCGGGCTCGAGCCGGTTCCGTATCTACCATACCCCGAACTGGGCATTACTGGCGTCCCGGCCAGCGTCCCCGTGTCGCCCTTCGTCACTGATGGTTTCACCGACGATGTCATACCCCTACACTCGGATCCTGTGGGTGGCGAAGTGGAAGGAATTTCGATGGAGGCGGACTGGATGGGGGGATTGTTGGGGGAGATCGCCGGCGGCCCCTGCTTGGAGGAAGAACTTATGGAATGGGATCGGTGGCGCGGGCAGCTATTTGAGGAGCTCAACCGGGATTTGGACTCATGGGCGGAGGTTCGCGAGAGCGTGCGAGCAGCATTAGATCGGTATTGATGTCGATGGCAACCACGTTGATACCTCGGACTTTGCAGACGGTGGTTGCGTTGAGCATTAGATTTTCGTCGCAAGTTTTTTCTTGTTGTTCCCATCCACATGTACCCCATTAATTGACATTCCGTGGATTGTGTTCGTTAGCTACCCTATATTTTTAGCCACTGTAACATTCGTACCCTATCCCTCGTCGAAGTTGAGCGATACGATCGGACTCCGGCCCCAAGATCTCAGAAGCTCGGAAGGCGGAAGCAAACCCTCCTACATTGTTGTCACCATCACCACCTCTGTGAAGCTGTTCCCGTGCGTTCACCCGACTTGACTGCACACCCGCTCCACACCTTGGTGCTTAACCGTTTTCCAAAGACAGGATAGCGAATCAAGCGCTCCTAGCCCGTTTTAGGACGCTGCCATAATGTCGGGGAAGATATTGCGCCCGTTGCGGTGATGGCTGTGACAAACCTGGCCTCGCGTTGTGCTCGTGGCCTGTAGCTATTCCATTTAACACAGCACACCCCGCATAGCATCACCGAGCGGTATATACGTCCTCGCCGCCCACCCTTCGTACAAAAACCACCTCCCTCTTTGTGTTTTGTGTTTTGGGCTTCACCGGCATGCGGATCACAAGTTCATCATCTGATAACGGTAGCCTGCTGGACGGTGATTCCGAAGGGAGTCCCGTATCTCGGGGATCCTTCATTCAGACGGCCCTGCTTCTTGGCTCGGGCGTCGGTATGTCTGTCGAGCCAAAAAGTCTCCAGTTCTTGCCGATGCCCGTGTCTGGTGTCCGACCCCGGGACCGCAAAGTGCTGCTCGCGATTTTGGCTCACACGGTCGAGGCCATTGGAGTAACGAAGGAGTTTGTGGGGATAGATGCGGTCAAGGGCGCTCTAAGAGCCGTCGAATCTCTGTTGACGATAGTCAAGGTGCGATCAAATGTTTCTGGCTCCCTCTCGCGCAATACCCCTCATGCATCGTTCGCGTTGACTAGGAGGTAATAGTTAACCAGCGCGAAATCGCCGAAGTGTCTATCCAATGTGCCCGAGTGTTCCTTGTAGTGAAGCGCGGGACCTTGGGGAAATTGGAGACGGACGTCAATCCGTCCGTCCTTACTGCTGCAGTTGATCTAACGCGGTATGTCTTCAGGGATTGCTGACGCCTGTGATCGCTCTCATGCATGTTGTCCCCTAGGGTCGTCGAAGATGTACATAGCGCTGCGCGCCAGTGCATGGGCCGAAAGCGCACTTCCATGGTATTCTACGCGAAGACGGACAAGGATCGTATTGCCGGTTGGAAGGAAGAACTGGTGGCTATAATGCGCATATTCAACGTACGACGTTATATTTATCTTCTGTCGTGCGTTTTCTGACGAACGGTTTCACTATGGTAGTTGCACCTCCACTTCTTCGTCAGTAATACGGTCGATGAAATTAGGAAAGATGTCAAGGATATCCAAAGGCGCCTCATCGGGAGCGTCCCCAAAGCACTGTCGTACGTTCTACATCTCAAGAAGCACGTTTCAGCTGCTCAAAGAGGTTCCAAGGATACATAATACTCCAGCTCCCGAACTCCCTCCCGCTCCACCTCAGTTATTCTTCGGGAGGGATGATCTCGTCCGGAAAGTGGTCGACACTATTCTTCGGGGATCAAACGTAGCCCTCATCGGTATGGGCGGTATCGGAAAGACCTCCATCGCGAAGGTCGTCACGAATGATCCATCCATCGTCGAACGTTTCGGAAAGGAGCGATATTTCGTCAAGTGTGACGACTTCAATGCGTCATTGGATAACTTCCTCGATCGCGTCGCCCAGGTCCTCGGGGCGAAGGGGACGGGTCACCAAGCCGTCACGATGAGCACACTCCGGCCGTTTCTACGGAAAGCGGACACCCTTCTGGTCTTTGATAACGCTGAGTCGGTGATGGATGCGCAAATCGATTCCGACCGCGTCACAGAAGCCATCGGAGAATTTGCGTCATATCCGACCGTATCCCTCATTCTTACAACACGTATCACAGTCCTCCCCACGGACGTCATCTTTGAGCGTATTGGCGTCCCGCCGTTGGATGAGGATGCCGCTTGGAGAGCGTTTTCGACCGTATACAGCAACGTTGAAAGTTCAATGGTGAAGCGTTTGAGGGAGCTCTTATTCCAACTCGACCACCACCCTTTGTCGATCAACCTCCTCGCCCAGGCCGGTGTACAGAACGAATGGTCACCTTCCGAACTCGAAGAGGCATGGGAGCGAGAACGCACCCGGATACTGCACCTGAACCGGCCCGGCCGAAATGTTAGCAAGATCCAAAGTTTATCCGTCACTATCGAGCTTTCCTTGCACTCCCCTACTATTCAAAGTCTTGGAGAGGACGCCAGGAAAGTCATGCGCGCCATCGCGTTCCTTCCCCGCGGAGTGAACAGGGGTAAACTGTCGGAGATATTCCCCAGTGTCAAGAACATCCACGAGATTTTCGATACCCTCGCTCGCATGTCGTTGACCTTCCGTTCCGACGATGGCTTCGTCACCATGCTTGCACCAATCAGACTCCACGTGGGTGCCGACGAGGATTACGGCGTTCTAATCAACGACCTTCAGGCGTACTACTACACCGAGCTGGACAGATGCTCTCAACTCTCCCCCGGCGAAGAAGGTTTCGAGCAAATGAAATGGATCGGCTCCGAGGATGACAACGTCGAACGCCTCATCAACCACTTCCTTATTTCTTCCTCATCCGATCACGACGCTCTAATGGACGCTTCCACCGCCTGCGAGAACTTCCTTCACCTCCTCTACGCTCAGAAACCCCGGCGGACGATCCTTGGGCCGTTGGTAGAGAGACTACCCGCGGATGATAGCGAGTTAGCGGTGGCTAAGGCTTGGTGTCTGCGTCGGCTGGGAGAGCTCGAGCGATACCTAGGGGACCTCGCCGAAGCCCGAGAGCTCTTGTCTGGCGCTCAACAACTGTTCCTATACGAAGGGATGCGCAACCCCGCCGCGAGTTGTCTGCTTCAGGTGGCCAGGATTGGCCGGGATCTCGGAGAGTACGCGGAGGCTGAACGCCAGTTCAGGGAAGCCAGCGCCATATTCTCCGAGCTGAGGGACAGCGATGGAGAGGCTCACTGTAATCACGGTCTCGGGCGTATGCTGCTCAAGATGGACAAAGGGATCGGAGCTGCACCTTTCCTCGAGGACGCACAGGATTACTTCGAATCTATCGGAGACTGGCAGAACGTCAGCGAGATCAGGATCAGTCTAGGTCGGGTCGAACTCTCCAAGGGAAATCTAGGAGACGCACAGAACCATTTCGAGGCTGCGAGGGGTGTCGCGGAGAGGATGGAGAACTGGAATTGGTTGGGAGAGTGTCTGAGATGGGAAGCAGAGGTTTCGCTCAAGTTGGAGCAATGGGAGAAGGCGCAAAAACTCCTGGGCGAGGCGAGGAAACACTTCCTGAACACGAACGACATCCGGTGGGCGGCGGCATGTCTTATGGCGAGGGGGAGTGCGCATTGTGATCAACGAGAATTCGCGATTGCCAAGGTGGAGCTCTCCCAAGCACTCGATGAGTTTGTCCTTATCGACTCGAAGAGAGACCAGGCGAGGTGTCTCGGGCACATGTCGGACGTGGAGTTCTACCAGCGGAACTACCCTGCGGCTACCCGACTCTGCATGAGGGCGAAGGACCTCTTCTCGGAGGCCGGGGATAGACATGGGGAAGTCAGATCCCTCCGTGATCTCGGCCTCATTGCCCTGCAGGAGAAGGATATGGAATGGGCCAAAACGCATATTACCGAGGCAAAGCGTGTTTGCGAGGATGTTGGGTATACGTTGAAGCGGGCAGGGTTAAGTAAATACTTCGACTCGAGGGGACGCTGGGTAGAACCCCTTTCGGTCTCCACCACTTCTCTTAACCCACCTGAAACTCCTGTCTCACCATGATGGAGGGTTGAACATGCTCGGGGTGTTGCGTGTTATTGCACTGCAGTGTTGAGGTTCAGCTGAGTTCGTAGCTTCAACTTGTACTACCAAGATAGTCAAGTTCTTGGTGTCTATATTTTACACAGAGATTGCTATCAGTACTATTATTACATGACATGAATTTATAGAGGATTTAGGTTGCCTGAGCACAGAACTACGTGGGGGGGGGGGGGGTGATTGCCAGAAGGGTACATAGGTTAGTTACTAATGAGAGAGGCATTCCAACGAAAGCAAAGTGAAAGCAAATGCGAGCAAGGATCATACAAAATAGAAAACAGTCGAAATCAGCGCACTTCACAAGCGGAGAGGGACACTCGTAAGGGGTTCTGATGCAAAAGATGGACAACCAATAACAGAACCAGCGTCGAACGCATTCTTCCAGAAGAGACCTAGGGGGAATTTAAATGAAGATTCAGCATCATCATAAGACGATGCTAGGGAAATGTGCGGAAAGTAATCGCATTGTAGCTGGAATTGAGCAAATTCCCCAACGATGGGTGCTGGGAATGGTTCGGAAAGAATGGGAGAAGGGGAGGCGACAGCGGGTTCAGAAAATAGGTTCGACGAGAGACTAGGGGGTGTAGCCGGACCACTAAACGAGCACGGTGAGTTTTGTGATTCGATTCCCAAGTCGAGGGGCAACTGGGAAGAGACTGGGTGAGGGGGCGTTAAACCGAAATATGAACCCTTTTCTGAGCCACCAGCGAGACTACAGAGACGTGTAGGTAGGGGACATATTTGGGGGGGATTGGGGAGGGGATCTGAGAGTGTCGGTAATGGTGCGGTGCACTCAATCGAAGAGGTGGTGGCAGGGGAACTAGCCTTGCGTGACTTCGGTCTAACCCTGAGAGCGGTTTGAGGAAATGAAGGTGGTGCGGAAAGTTGACGAGGTTTGAAAGCCTTTCGGGGTGAGGTTGACGTTGGCTTGATAAACTTTTGAGAGGTTGGAGATTGGGGTGTCCCTGACTTTGGTCCTTTTACACGGGGACTCGCAACGTTGGACCCGCCCTTCCGAGTATCCGGTACCAAGAATATGGAGACCTTGGGTTGTGACGACTGCACCGGATCTCCGCCAATAATGAGTGATTTCGCGAACTCAGTGCATAACGAATCGAGATTCAGGGTAGATCTTGAAGGGGAAATGGATGGAGCTGCCGGAGTACGAAGCCATTCAATCGGGGAGAGTCCAGAAGGAGGGCGGAGGGGAGGGGGGTACGTTGTTGGAAATGCGTGAGGAGGGGCAGAAGTCGATGAAAGAGAAGACGTCTGCGAACGGTTAATCGGGATCCAAGTGAGGTAGTGCCAACTTACTTGAGAAGGTTTATGCGTGAAGCCTGAACGCGAGTCCAGTGGCAGCTAAGAAGGCGTTAATACAATACCGATAACATCAGACATGGAGGCCTTACTGGTAACCATAAAGGCTGAGGGTACGTGACGTCCCAGTTCCGAATCTCTGCAGAATTCCGCTTGAGACTCTTCAAGGCGGCGTTGAGAATGGATTGGGCCCAGTCGCGGAGCGCCTGGCTGTAGCTATTGACATAAAAAGAGTATACTCTCGCAGGGGGGTTCTTGCAGCGGTGTGTCAAGTATTGGGCAAGTTTGGTTTCGGTCTCTGACCTCAACTGATTCGCGTATCGGTCAAACCTATCCGCGCATGCTTGGGCGATTTTAGACGGGATATCGTGGGAGAGCAAAAGTGGCAGCAACGATTTGTGTTCGGGGAGCGATTTCAAAACTGTGGGGGTACTTGGCGCTGCGATGGGTGTTGTAGGTGTCGACGGACCGAACTTGCGCGACGCGTTTGCAATGCGTTGTAATTGTAGGATACGACCGAGTCTTGAGTTCGCGGCCATGGTCGAAATAGAGGAGAGTGGGTGCAAGAGACTGTGGCGAGCGATCACGCGCGTCACGGGCTAAACGGGTCCTTTGTCCATTGTTCGCCAAAAATGGCGATCAATTCATGGGGGACAAACGACCACAAACAAACATCCCACAAAGCGGCCGCCACTCGTTCTTCAAGACTCTCACCTCTCTTCTCCGCCGTCTCGATGGACTCTATCCGCGAACGATTTCTCCAAGCAGAACAAGACTTCTTATTCGCCGCCCGCTCAGATAGCCAACTTCTTGTGGATTTCGCAGAGCGTTGGCAGGCATTACAATCGGAGTGGGAATCCTGCCTTCACAAAGCCGACCGCCAAACACAACAGCTAGTAGACGAGGTCGCGACAAGGATCGAGGGATTGGCAGTAGACCTATATGCGGTCCAGTCACATCGTATATCTCTCGAAGAAGACCTCCTCAGTGGCCTGGAGGATGTGTTTGCATCCCTCAGTCTTGAGGACCAGGATATCGGTAGCACTGGCCCAACCTCGAGTGAGGCCCCGCCACCTGCAGAATATACATCGGTAGATTGCTGCGCCCTTTCTCCCGCCGAGTGGCTCCTGCATAACCTCCACAACCCGTATCCCCTTCCCCACACCCGCTTCTCCTCAAACCAGACCATGGGCTCAAAACACGTAAAAGACTGGTTTTCTAAAGCTCGTCAGCGAATCGGTTGGACACGCCTTCTTCGTGACAGGTTCGCTGGATGTCGCTCTCTCGCCACGGATGCCGCTTTCAGGGCCTTTGTCAGGGATGACCCCAGCAATCCTCTCGATACAGACTTGAAGACCGCGTTCTTGGCCATCAAGTCCCATGCCGAGCTTGTATACGGAGATGGAGGTGTGAATTCTCCGTCGTCAAAGAGGTCACGCAGCATCTCCCCAACTCCATCCCTTACATACTCGTTGAGTTCCGAGGACACGGACGACGAGCGTTTCGTTTTACCAACCGAGCTCAACTCTACCCGCCCTCCGAAACGGCTATCATCGCAGATATCTGACTTCCCTTCCCCAAAGCGAAGAAGGTTAGCTGATCACCATACCATGATTGCACACCACTGACACGCTTTTAGGACTTGCGAATCCAAGTCATCCCCTGCCTCACGAACAGAGGACGCTTCCTCCCCGTACGCGGAGACCCAACTGTTGCGCCCGAGTAAGAGACGACTATCAGAGAGTGACTCAAACAATCCTCGACCTAAGCGTCCAAAAGGAATGGAAGGCGGACGTTTACACGCCGTATCGGACTCACTTTGTGGGGAACCCGCGCGGTTTAGCTTCGACCAATCCTTCCAGCTTCCCAACCCCGCCTCTACCCAACCCCTCAACTTGTCTTCGTTCGAGCTCGACTTTTTCAACCCATCGCCTCCCCCTCCATGTGTTACCTCCCCCATCCCTGGTGAGTTCACACAGTTGCGGCAAACATTCGGCTCGCTAACACTGGCTTGCGAAGCGCCCTTTTCTAACAACACTTGTCTTGTGGATGACTTTTCCGCTTTGTTTGAGATGCCACAAATTGATCTATTACAGCCGACGCTTCTCACCTTTGACTCCGACTGGACGGAATTCCTGAATCTCGAGCCTGATCTTTCCCTCTTCCCATCTTCCCCTTCGCTCGCATCGTCGTCGACCGATACTCCACCACTTGTCGACGACGCCACCCTCTCTCCTTCTTCTCCTTTTTGCAGCGATCCTTCTAGCCCGGGTCTTGCTCTCGAGATACTACCTCCCCTAAACAAAAAGGGGGTCCAACTACCCATTGTAGGGGGTCCTATAATCCGGGGTCCAGATTTCCTGCTTCCTCCTGGTGAGAATGCAGGGATTCCTTCCACCAGTGCCTTGCTCTCAGTTCATTAATCTCTGTGAGTCTGCCGAATCTACCAGTTGGGGTACGACTAATGCACTGGTTCAGATGCCTCCATAGTTTCTCCCTCCGCTTACCTTGCTGAAATTGTTCAACTCGTTAATAGTCACCCTTAGACGTTTCTCCTGTTGTGTAAACTACGATACCCGACCTATTACCATACCCTCCTCCACACCTCGTGTTATCTTATCAAAGTGCATTCCTCTGACTTCTCCTGTATAAGTAGTGTAGCTTGTAGTAATTGTTCGTAACGGCATCGCAGCTATAGTAGTCACAGATCAACGTACGTCTCTGCTGGCAAACTTGGAGGGTGATGGGGGCGCGAACGTCTACATTTGCCCGTAAACTATACGTATACTGTACCATTTCGACGAACCCGGTCGGTCATTGTCATCAGGGGGTCCGCCCGCCGGATTTTAGGTCGCCGTCATCAGTCATCAGGGGTCCGCCGCTGGGTTTGACTTTTATGTCATCAACTCCTTCGAGCCGTCCGAAACGAGTAGGATTTCGTAGCTAGAGTCTTAAACATGCTATCCTATGCAATACCATCTCATCGGGTCCAAGTGAAATGGGAAATAGAGAATCGAATGGTTTCAAAAAACATGTCGGACGACACGAGCCTTCGCGGCCAAAACCATCAATGCCTTCATCTTCATTGCCTGACCAATCGGCTACTGCCCCAGATGCCTCGTCAGCGATCCAAGCGATCGCCTCGTCAACCGAAAGTGACGATTCGACGAATGTCCCATCGTCGTCGTGTTCTTGATCTTCAGGGGTGGAGGAGATGCACTGGAGACCGAAGGCAAAGTTGTTCATGAAGTTTTAGGTCTGCGTTGCGAAAGCCTACCAGAGCCTGACGAACTTCGGGAGACGCAGAGAATACAGTTCTGAGGCAAGGCGCTGATCGGCCAGGCGTCGAGTACACAGGGTGTTCACTCAATCGAGGGATCTTCTCCATGACAAACAGGTGTCATATGCCTCAGATAGGCGACCCCAGAAGGACAGCACCCAGATGGGCAGACGTTTGGGAAGCACCTCGCACAACAAGACCGCAACCCGGCTGAAGGATTGGGGAGTGGATGCAAGCTGTTGGACCTCCGGTAAAAGTTGCCTCACGGTCCCCCACTGAGGAACTGCGCAACCCAGCAGGAGCGTAGCACAGATGTCATGTGGTGGTGAATCTGACCGGACTTGAATACTGGTGCCATTGCGAGGAGGAGCCCAGAAAGGGTTTGGAAACTCGTATCAAATGAGTTCTGTAACTGAGAGACACCTCCTTGGA
>Ga0307515_10008355_pt1 | contig 20199 bp, 19 predicted proteins | sample 17_EM_MG_FD_194513 | JGI IMG/M metagenome (GOLD analysis project Ga0307515, IMG submission 194513) | Populus trichocarpa ectomycorrhiza microbial communities from riparian zone in the Pacific Northwest, United States - 17_EM | ecosystem: Host-associated > Plants > Roots > Unclassified | place... | reverse complement strand
ACACGGCGGCAGATACACAGCAGCGGATACACAGTGGTAGATGAACAGCAGCAGATACAGTAGTGGATATACAACACAGTAGACACAGTGGCAGATACACAGTGGCGGATACACAACCGCGGATACACAGTGGCGGATACACAACCGCGGATACACAGCAGCAGATACACAGCGGCAGATACACAGCAGCACCAAATCAAGATACACAGTGGTGGATACACAGCAGAAGTCTAGGTGATCTGCTTGATATCGTAACAAGTCCACCATGCTCAACGTTTCGAATCCTGGGGGCGGCAAAGCCGCCACCGATGCTAGTAACCAGTAAAAAAACCAATTTGAACTTTTCCCTCCATCCTTTGTTCTGTCTAGACATCTTATACCATACTAGACTGCTAAGGTCTATCTAATATAGATGCTCAAAGCTAAGCCAGGGTAATCTTAATCAACCTCGGATAGCACATCCGCGAACTTGGAAAGCATCGCGCTGTCATCTGAAATAGCGTCGTTAGTCCGACTTATTAGTTTACTTCATTGTGACAAGTATTGCTATTAACTTAGTATATACAAATCGAATCTCTTTGAGTCGCGGATTATCTATATCTTCGCCACTGGGCATTGCCTTAGACATCTAGGGGAAGCTTTACATACTGTAGGGAGAATAAAGGCTCGGACGAGTTCCCAGCCGTGACGCTTTTTGTTTCATCCGGGACCTTGTGACATCGACTTTTGGGCTGTAACGGACATGACTTGTTGACCTGAGTGTTTCTGTTTAGTTGAGCTGGGTAGCCGTAGCATACAATTTCTAGTTGGTGATTGCTTTCAGGGAATTACGCAATGGTTTTAGACAAAAACTTTAAAGGCAGGAATTCACACAGGGCTTTGGTTTTTAATAAATCTATCTCTTAGCCTTCTGTGACGCCCATCAACGTACCTCCGCGCCTAGGTCGGCGCTTTCGCCATGGGTGATGAAACCGGTGTTTTAACTGACTGAGCGGCTCTTTGTGACGCATGATATACAAACTTTTGTGCTCTCTACTGTACCAGCAAGGCCATTTCGGAGAACAGCTGGATCTATAAAACGAAATAGATCTTCTGCATGGCGCCTACAGCGAAGATGGATGGTCATTTTTCGCCAGCTGAAGCCAGCCTTTATCGTTGTTCATTACCACCACTACCACCACCACTACACCACAAATAGTAACACGGCCAAAGCTCAGAGAGAGAGAGAGGTTAAAGTGCAGGCTATAGTAAATAAAATAGGTATGTATGTAGGGGAGTAGAGAAAGTAAACACCAAAAATTATCGCCAACTCTCCTTGCTCTTGGTATCATCTCGCTGTTATTTTGAATCATGAATGCTACTTGTCGATGCCACTTTTGCTGCCTTTGCTAAGCTTAAAATGCCGTGAAGAATTTATCTATTATGCAAACAACTCCGTAGCAAAAGTCATTAGCACAGACGACTTTTTGCGGATAGCCGTCGCAAAATTCCTTTCAGTACCATTTTTAGGCATTGCGGTGGGATTAGATAGCGGCGCTGGTATTGCAAACTTACGCGTTCAGCTAGCGTTGCAAACTTTACTTCAATATTTTGGTTAGATATCGTAGTCATTCTATCGCTAGAGCGTCTCAGAACCAGGAGTAGGATGCATCTACCGTTCGTCCTAAGCTTAGGGGCCGTGTTTGTGTTGAATTCTGTGCGGTGGTGTACTGCAATACGGAGGGAACTGTGGCGTGCGTGTATAATGCGTGAAGAGAGTGTGAGAGTGAGAACGAGACAGTGAACGAAGCCCCTAAGGGTCCCTAATAGCGGGGTGGGAATTCTGCAGCCAATTGCACACCACCAGTATTAACTTCCATCCGATTGAATACTTCACTCGGAAGAGCAAACGAAGGCGGCCTACATGTTACCCCGCTTCATTGCCGGAGGGTTTTGCTTTTTGTCCTGCCCTGATTTTTGGAGGTAGTGATATCGTCTCGAGTGAGAAGCTGTGATAGCTAGCGCTGTGCTACTACATGTCGTGTAACCTTAGCTTGGATCCTTCCTATTCGCGCCGCTTAGGATTAGGACGTCAGCTCGGCCCATTTTTCCGTTTGCACCGCTGTCCGAGACGCGCGGCGCTCTGCCTTGCTGAAATGTTTAGTGATAAGGGACGAGGCCACTGAGCAGCGAATACTTATATAAGGATGATCGACGGTGGTTGAGAAGCTCCCCCAGGGAACCTATCACGTACTTTGCAACAAAAATGTCCAGCAAACTATATTCCGAACCAGTGCAGGCGGGCGATGATATTGGAAAGACCTGCAGCACAAAGATCAAAACCGCACCCATTTCAAATCAAAGCAGTAGTTATCAGTCACAGTCGAAGCCCGACACGGTACTTGGAGTGGATGTCGCTACGCTATCACGGATACGAGAATTTTTCCCGTTCCAGATCGATATCATAAGCGAAATAGTTGAGATCGAGACGAAGGAATCCGATTATGGCAAAATGAATACCGCCAAAAGCACCAAACACACTGTTGCGGAGCTTTCCGACTCGGATTATTTTCGGAGTGTTCACCGGCGATTCGATAAGAGTTATCGCTGGGTTCATTTACCTGGGAATGATATGTACTGGTTTGATGTAACTATCTCGAATGAGAATTAAAACTTGATCGATCATGGGGATACTAATGAGGCCTCCCAGAGTACTGTCCGTTCGGTTTATAAATCAACCCATAATGGCGAACCGGAAATTTTGAACCCTCGCTGTTGGGCAGATCTTCGGAATGGACAACTGCAACATGAACATCCACACCGTTTTCGACCTTACATGGTGCCCTATTGTAGCCTGCTCGACCGCGGGAAGTTGAAAGGCGAACCGCAATTAGCCATATATGTATGTCTATGTTACGTATATTCGTACTAAAAGAATATTACTAATATAACAGCAGATGCCATACCTTCACTGGAACACTCCAGACAACCAAAAACACTTGGGGAACGCTCTTCGCCTCCTTGGGAGTCAATACAAAAAGAAAAACAACGATCTTTTGCATGCATACGACGAGGATAGGCATCGAAGCGTGTACCCTTTTGATGATGACCTTCCATATCATCCCACACGAACCCTCGACCAGTATTTCTGCCAAAATATAAACACTGAAATCCTGGATTCCAAACAAACTTGTCTCGCAGCGGAAGGGAGGCTTCTGGTTGTTGAGCAATTGTGGATTATGATCACTAACGATGGTTGGCCATCTAACCACTCAATCAACCATCGGATAAGGCTGATAGATATTGTAGATGTCGTTGTCACCGCATTTCCTTCCAGATCCACTGAGACAGCCGATGGCGAGAGTGCAGATCCTCGTTCCTTCAGCCACAACGAGAATATCAAGAACTGTACCGAAGGGTTTATGGATCTAAGAAAGAGCAACCTGCACACTAAGGACTGCCCATGTGGTTTTGCCGACATTAGGAAGATGGTCCACACCGACTTGAAACGTTCAGGGATGCTTGATCTGGCCTACGAAACCCCCTTTTCTCTGGCTGCAAACATCATATACCATACCGTCTGTACGCTTTTGGGTTCTAAAACCAGGAATGGACCGAAAAGTTTACATGTCGAAGCAACCTTTCGGAATAAACTAGCAGACACAGTATGTGGCACCCGTCTTACCGTCAACTTACTACCGCTGATTATCCCCAGAAAATTCAAGCTCTTCAATGCCTCGAGACATTCACCAAAAACCCCGAGTCCCCTGAGCATGTTCTCGATATCAAGAAAGATCTAGAGCTCCTGTATACCGCCAGTGGGCTTGAGGAAGAAGTTGTCATTATCGAACGCTTACTTCAGGACCAAAGGAGCGTAGTACAGTCCTTTAAAAGAAAGATTAAAGACCACAAGGATGCTACACGAGTCGAATGTATTCTCGATTCCACGTTGCTCAAGTTGGACCAATTTGATCGCGAGGTCCAGCAGATGCGTGAAGATGCTGTCCACCTCATCCAAAATGTCTGATCCATTCCCGACTTCCGCTCCGGGCAGGGCTGACTCTTGGATAGATCCGCAGTACCTTGGATAGCAAGCAGAAATGTGCAGCTATGCTAGAAACGCATCAACAAACCGAAATGGCATGCAGACAAACCGATATGGCATCCAAACAGGCTGAGCAAGCAGATGAATCTACACGGCAGGGGCAGGCCGCAATGGTATTCACAATCGTAACCGTGTTATTTGTAAGTGTTATATACCCAGCTTAGCTCCAAATTTTAGCTAAATCTCACTCTACAGCTCCCAATAAATTTTTTGTAAGTTATATCCACCTTTATTGAACAATACTAACATTTTCAAGCACGTCACTCCTCGGAATGAATATCAGAGAATGGGCCGCAAAGGGAGGGGTTCCAATGTCGACCTTCCTAATTTACGTTGGTAAGAGTCTATCCCCTAGCTGCCTTCGCCGAGAACGACTAATGGAATAGGTGTTTCCGTCGTTATAACGGGAACAGCGCTCGTGGTGGCTTTCCGGGTTGGTGCGATTGAGAAAACTATCGGGGTACTAAACAGGGCACTAAACAAAGTGGTACGGGGCGGACGGCCTTCGAGTGGAAAACCGGACCTTGAAAATGGGAGTCCTAAAGAGCGAACAGATTAAGGTTTAGGGGTTTTACAGGATCAATTATTAGTTGTGATGGAGAAAGAAACATGTTCAGTTACTTGATTTATCATGTGCACCCCTGGTTGCGTTCTGCGCAACGGAACACATTCACGTCTCTAGTGCAGTGACAGATTACACAATTAGGTAGAACATTCGCGCCAGTGAAACACCGTGCCCCACCGCCTCACAGCAAGGTCTCCTCCTGTTCTCTTCTCTGTCGCAATCGGTTCTTTTATCCTTTTATTGTCCGCTAGTTGGGCGTCTCTGCAGTGCTTTGGTGAGCGGAGAACTGGAGGCGTCTTGTAGCTTTGAGTTCGGGAATCTACACTTCTGCAATCTTGTTCTGCTGTATGTATGATGCTATCTTTCTCGCCATATCACCTTCTTAACTTCTCTGTCTCCTATGAGCACCCAGAAAATCAACGAAAACTGGATGTAACCAAAAAATTATGACGCCAAAAGATCCTAAGACCTTTCGCAAAGACTGCGAACCATCTTTGTACAATGAAGGCTGTGTCTCCGGAGCCCGCTGCTACTTGCGTCAAGGTAAGTATGAAGAAGAAAAGAAAAGAGGAGGAGAAGGGTAGCTGTGGAGGTTTATAAAGGAATGAGTTAATGTGATGAGGCTTGGCAGCGGGTACCATGGTACGTCACTCGAGGATGAGCCTGGGCCAAATTGGGGTCAAAATTGTGAGCGCTTTGCTTACATGGATGTCGGCAATCAGAGCGTATCCCGAGTTCTGCCAAGGTTTAGGACAAACCCCCCACGCGGGACTTGGTGCCGTATTTAATAGTCTCGTAACTACTATTTTCTCCCAGACCCCAATTGATCGATCCACTAGAGTGCTGCGCCAGCAGCAGTACGAGACTACCACTAGAGCACTCTAGAAGGTACCCAAAGAAGAATAGCATAGGTAGTATAGTGAACGGGCCGAACCGCAGACCCTCACCATAGCTACTTTTTCTTGAGGCTTATCCTCACTTCTTCTCTTTGCCTCTAATATACACTTCATCTCGATCTTACAATCACTGTCCTCTCGTATATTTCCGTCTTTCTGTTCTGTTCTCCCCCTAGATCCCAATTCTTTGGTCTAGCCAAAGAATTGTGAATCTCTAAACCACCAAAGTTACTCCTTGTCCCGCTGTTAAGCCCACTCAGCTAACATGGGATTTTTCATCCTATAAGAATTTAGAAGGGGGGGGGGGGTGGCTATACCATAGATCACAAGCCCGGAGATACTAGAATCCGTTATGGGATTCTGGTCACAATAATCAAGAAATGAGCGGAGAAATCCATTTGATAATATTCATGTACGAGTGCAAACCTGTGAACTAACTAAAAAACGCGTGCACTGTGTGTAGTAGTGCTTCGGAAGTATGAAAATGTATGGCAGCGTAGATGCACATAACTATGGATGTAAGCTAGATAGGTTGATAGCGAGAGTGGGAACCCACGCCTACCATCTCGGCAGCGGCAATACTTCTTGATAGCGTCCGCTAGAGGTTAGACTACTGAAATTTATGGGCTTGGACGAAATGCTTTTCATTACGGGTGAGAGAAGTTTGAGGGAGGATCGACTTATACGTTGGATGCAAGACCAGGATCCATTATCGCAATGAGCATTGTTCGACTACACTGAACCGAGGTTAAATCCGAACAACGGCTATGTTTGGTCTCAGCCTTTGATCCATGTTTGGACCGGCTATTTGTGAATATTGGCCTCAACTGGGGTGTCACAGAAGTCGGACGGAATGTAGAGTGGGAACATCATTACTAAGTGAATTCAATTCATACAGTTAAGCTTTGACCGATAAACATCCAGCGCAAAACAAAATTTACCTCTAGATATCCTAAAAAAAACCGGTCATTTGTCTGAAAACACGTTTGAACATTGCCCACCATTTCCAAAAGGCAATTAATTGCACATTTCCACTTTACGAAGAGACAGAGTCTACCCCTTCGTTCGACGCTATCTCTTCGCTCGATGTTCCATAAACCTCTACCCAAGTAGCTGCTTCTCGTGTATACTCATGCTCCTCACCATAAAAGCGCCTGTTACCATCCACAAGGTCCTTTGCCCACCTAAACGCGTCGTGGGGCCTCTCCAACCATTCGTAAGTTCTCATAACGTCATAAATCGCACTCAACGTTTCAGCATGTACAAGACCATATAAATTTGTGCATCCCTCGAAACTGTGCATTGCCCACTTTAATGCATCTTCGAATCTTTCTAATTTCGTGTAAACTGCCCTCAACTTGGATGCCTGCTTTATAGCACGAATATTTGCCAGGCCAAACATTTCCTCGTAACCACTTTGAGCGCGATGATGGAACTCTAGAGCCTTTTCGTATTGGCATAAGGCGCGGTAAATATTGGCAATGTTGGATAGTGTAATAAATGTACCCAGGTGCTTCTCATTCCCCAACCTAAGTTTCCCGTCCAAGCTCATCGTGAGATATTCCAGTGCTTTATCAAATTCACCCCGTTCGCAGTAACTATATGACACTTAAATTGTTGGTAATTATGCTGAAATCTCCATCTTTGGGACCAAGGGATTCTATGCAGCCTTGCAGACACCGGAGTTGCAGCTCAAGTGCATCGTCGAGTCCTCCCACTCGTCTAAGGGCTGTGGCTATCGTATCCATGGTTCCTAACGTATGTCTGTGATGTTCACTGAGCAATGCCACCTGTTTAGCCAGAATTTCTTGGGCTTCTTCGACCAGCTCGAGATTACTGGAATTCTTGTTGGATTGCTGCAATTTCATGTATAGCAATTGCTCCTTTGTGTGGAGGGCATCAGCGCGCACATTGGAGCTCTGGTCGGGCAGCATTTCGTACAATCCATCGGCAGTTTGGAGGACCTGGATAGCTTGGTCGCCGCGTCCCCAATGATAATTTAAAAGACCTAGTTTGTAGACAACCAGGGCCAGTCTTACGTCTACCACATCGCCCTTCTTAACGCTATAGCTGAGATATTCCGATATATACTCATAACATAGCCCAAGATGAGTCGTGATGCTTTTCTCGAAGGTCCAATGCAAGTCTTTCCTGAGATGACTTTCTACTTCAACCGCGGTTCCAACCAAACAAAGCGCCTCCCTTGCGCCTTCCTCGCGCAATACTTGTTGCCGCTCTGAATTCTGTTCATGGACAACCGAGTTTCCATCGTGACATGACTCACGGGCCATAACTTGTACAAGCGGGTGCATCCATAACGCCCGGCCGTCTTCGTTTGGAGATGATTTACGCTTCATGAGAGAGAATTTGACAAGGTCATCAATTGAGTCATCAAGTCGAGATCTATCTAAATATACACTTAGCCTACGTTTGGTTGGCGTCTCAGTGCTAGATGCTACCGATAAGCGAAATTGCCAGACGTACCGTGGCTTAACCAATGCATAGCCTGGATACCTCTGTATAGCAGCTCCTCTGGGATACCGTCGCCACTCAGGAATGCACAGAGACGGAGCAGGCCGATGGCATCTGGATTTTGTCGATGCACGGCTTCAACTGAGAGCTTCCAACATGAAAACACTCCGCCCGGGTATGATGGGAAGGGTCTTCCCATCACCCGGCTGAGGTTCCGGGTGAGCCTTCCCAAATATCCAACGAAGTCGTCCGCCATCGCCAAAATGTATGCTGCAGCTTGCGCCAGTGCCAATGGAAGTCCACCGAGAATGTCGACGATTTTACATGCTGCATCTCTGGCTTGACATATTCTGTCAGCACTCGCGTGTCATGCAGTCAACAAGCCCCAGGTAACCAAAGTTTTCCTACCTTCATGGGTCAAATCATCAAGTGTTTTGTTAATACCTTTCGAGAAGTTTGTGAGCGTCTGTTCATGAGAAATTTGAGGTGGTGAGGAGCCACCTTTAACGAGCAAGTCCAGCCCTGATGCTTTTTCAATCTCTGAAATTTCTATAAAGTCGCCATGGCAATGAGCGGCCATCTCCCTGTCTCTCGAAGTAACAATGATATTGCCATGGCGGCATGGAGGAAGTAAATCAAGTGGATTGAGCCAACTCATGTCATCATATCCGTCAATTACTAAACACCAGTTTGCGTTTCCATCTTTTGACAGCCAGGTACGGACCATTTCCCATACGGACTGACCGGTATCTACGATCAGCTTCCCAGATGAATTAATATTTCCCGGGACTCCAAGATCCGCAGCTATTCGTGGAAAGTCAGCTGAACCTCGATACTTAGTAGCATAATGACAGATAAGATTTTCCATAATCCGCAGGCTGCCGAGGTCTACTGTCTCTTTGTTGGCAGCATTGATCCAGAATACACTACTGTCTTGCGAGGCATAGCAGTACGCGTATTCTAGAGCAATTTGTGACTTACCAATCCCTCCCAACCCTGTCAAAACGACAACTCGGCGGAGGCTACTGATCTCTGTTCCCTCGCCTAAAAAGCATTGCCGGATCTGTGCAAGAATATCCCCACGGCCGCAGAACTTCGGATCTTGAGGTAAAGGGAGCTTGGTTGGGACCCGAAATTCCGAGAAGGCAACCGACTGTTGGAAAACGAGCATTCCTTCTTCGGTCAGTCCACCGAAACGCACGCGTACCCATTAAATCCACTCACTTTGGAAGCAGAACTTTGTCATATTTTCGAGGTCGGTAGTGTATCCGTTGAGATCCCTAATCAAAGAACAAAGCTCTTCATGACCCGAAAATACCCACTCATAACGATGGTAGGTTGAGAGGGTTTGTTGGTATTGCTTGGCTTTCTTCTCCATTTGACTGACCATTGCATGCACCTCAGGAACAGCAAGCTCGAGATCACGAGAATGTTTCAAAACCGTACTTCCACTATTGCTTGGCAATGGGAGGTTCGTAAAGGATGACGCTGCCTGTTTAGAGAGGGCAATCACAGAGCCACCACGTGAAGGCTTAGGGGACGGAACCAGTAGCTTAGAGCCATTACTGTCCGATGCCTCTAGTTGGAATAAGCCCTTAAGCCAGTCATGTTTGCGTCGTCTTCGCGCGGCTTCGTCGGGGTTGTTGGTTTCTTTCAACTGGATCGAGGTCGAGGAGCTGGGCTGCTCGTCCGGACTGACATACTTTATCCCGTACTTTGATTGTAGCAGTTCAACCTTTGCAAAGACTTCTGCAATGGATGCTAATGTCTCGAGTATCGTGATATATCTTCGAGGATCTCGCTCAAAGACTGCCCACAAATTGCCCCCAACTTTACCCAGATCATGGATCCAGTCTTCAAGACGGTGTCGGGCGACTTCAAGGTCACGTTGGCGCTGACGCAATTTCTTACCAGCTGCCTGGGCTTCTGAAAATGCTTTGTAACCTTCGACTGAGACCTTCAGCAGCTGCCCAACTACCGCAGGTCCCGCGAGCATAACCCCTGCTACTTCAAAGCCCGACATTGCAAATACTTAGTCGTCTGCAGCTTACCATGGTTAGCTGCACTACCAGAAAGATTCACAATAGACAAATTCTAACAACTTACTAAGGTATTCTAATCTTCTCCGTCGACTTGAAATCAAAGGTGAGGTTATCTAGGACGATCTCAGTCTTCAATAGCGGGGTAGCCTTATCTCGCTGAGTTCACACATAGGAGCCGCCTTTTCTGGTTGCGAATATCTGTTGGCTGATAGGATGATATTCAACGACGTGACCTTTGCGGCTGAGAGTGGGGTCTGTGGTACCACACTTCGTTCTTCAATTCCAATAGGTTGTCGGGATTCGCCACATATGCAGAAACACAGCCCATATGTTTCGAAATTGTTAATACTCACGAAGCTCTCTCATAGGTTGACTGCCGGTATGTACCACTCAAGTACCTCCCTCAGGAAATCCAAACCACAAAGTGTTATATATGCATGGAATGTGCAGAACTATGCCTGCAGTTCCCTCTAGCTCTTTCATCTTTTCTTCATTTATTTATTTTCTTTAACAGGATATTAGGGATAGAGAATAGGAGAGCATAAATAATGTGACAAATATTCATTAAGCAGGTGGGGGAAAAAGAGTGTTTTTGTGCACTTTCATGGCAGCTGGGACCAACCAAGATGAGTACCACCACCGTGTCCATCACTAACCAGCTCATACACTATCTCCAGCATTTCACAGGGAGCAAGCTAGTAACGGTGACTCTTAGCTAGCCGGGAGCTGTCTGGAGACTGTAGAGATAGAAACCGGAAGCTAGCTGGGGATAGTGACACTAGGTTAACTAACAGCTAACTAAAGACGGCCAACCCGGGCTACCTCAAGTCCTAATAAGGCAGCGAAGCCGCCTCTAGTGCTAGTAATCAACATGGAGGTAGAGGTTTAGGTTTGCTCCGTGATTGTATTGCTCGTTCTCATCTGGAAGCAAAGTAGCTTTTCCATAACCAGGGTTTCGCGGGTGCGCCTAATGAGGAAGTCGAGGCTATTTCTCCTGAGAATATTTTCGGGCCGGTGTCCCAAGAGTGCCATTGAAACCAAGCCCTTCGATACTATTACGCCATTTGACGATTCCGCGAATCGGGTTCCGGTACAATCAATAAGCGACATCCAATGATCAAGCTCCATGTGCACCTACAGCTGTAAATATTTCCTTGCATTATAAATTCCGTTCCAATGAGAACTGCATTTTTACCTTACAAGAAGATAGCAGTTGCTTCCTTTGGGCGAGATCGTTGCATTATCCGCCGAATATGCTGAAATGTAGCTGATTAGAAACGCAGTCAGTAGGTGAAGGATTACAACCCTCGCCCTCCCAAGGAATGTTTATACTACCCGGCCTGAGGTACTGGCACAATCCATGGGAGAGATTATCGAACTCGCAGTTGTCTCCAGCATCGGTGGTGCGAGAGGATGGAATTAGTCTCTAAATATCAGGGTTGAAGTAGCGGCGATGGGAATGAATTCGTGAGCATCCTTTGTCTACTTCAGGAATCGTTATTATAGCTTACCTGGCAAACTGGCTTAGCAAACGTACGGACAATCTCGCACAGCCGAGCTTCCGGTAAAGCTAGTCAAATATGTCGGCTCTAAGGGATATATACGAAAAAAAACTGAAGCCTAACTGCGGGTTACAAGAGAGAATATTCAGCCGAAGAGGATGGACTGTGAGTGAAACTGGTGGTGCTGCGCTGTGATTCGGAGAAGGTTTGACGTTGAATTAGAGTTATTTAGTCTCGGAATCCTGGCGGACACACCAAGACTAAAGCGACATGCTGCGTCACTAACCCATTGTTGCAAAATCACAACTCACAACTCACCCCTCTTACACTAGAAATTGTATCTGTTCTACCCCACCAACCAAGTTTCTCACTTGGCCAAGAGGACGTTCTGTTGACCAAGAGGATATCCCCTCGACTAAGAGGGCAATTTGGTCGGGGGGGCGTCCTGCCAGTCAAGATTCTTGGCCGGTGGGTAGGATGTCTCCTGCCTGGCAAGTGATATACTTAGTGGGTTGGATGCTTCCTGGCGGCAGTGGTGGAGTTTGAAACCACCGGCCTGTGAAAAATATTAACAATTGCCTTGAAAGTTCAACCACCTATGCCTTCACTTGTCATCTAATTTCCATTTTCCTGTGCCCAAAAAAGGATTTTTGACCAACAGACTGCTTTCAGGCGTCGAAACAATTCATCTACTACTCTAGTTGGGCCTCGAGCTGGTTGGAAGCTTCTATTCTCTGAGTGATTCTAGCAGAACGAGTTGATATTCGCCCAGGAGAGTTACAGGCTGCCAGGCTTTTGTGGCATAGGCTTTTCAAATGGAGGCCGGGCCTAGCCTGCGCCAAGGTAGGCCCCAGATGTTGTGGCCGGCCTGATCTGCAGGCCGCTGAAAAGCCTGGCGGGCTTAGGAATACTGATACCATCATCACACTGGCGCACCAGCAAAGTACATTACTTTCCTGCCAGGAGATATCCTACCCACCAACAAAGAATCTTGCCCAGGACGCCCTGCCAGCCAAGCTACCCTCTTGGTCAAGCGGGAAACTTGGTCGGTGGGGTAGAACATATCTAGTCAAATACTCGCGGCGACGGCGAGAACAGTGTATTTGAAATACCGCCGAACTGTTCTTTCGGCTCGGCTGTGTTTGGCTGGCGGGCTACGACTACAAATTCCTAGTGTGGTTCTAGTTCAGGAGTAGAGCGGACTTTACAGTAAACGAGTGCTAAACTGTATTTCCCCTTCTATTTTCGCTCCACACCTCACGACCATCACTTCCAACCTCCGCCCTCTATCTCAACACACCGCAGAATGCAAAAATACCAAATTTATTCGCTATACGAAGGCATTCCACCAATAGATACTCGTTTGTTTTAATCATACTGTATTCACTCGTTCCGACAGATCTAGCACTCCAATATCGCTCTGGCACGAAAATCGCAATTACCAGATTGCATTCTGACCTTCGTTGGCAAACGTCGTTCCACTCATATCTCGAGTTCCCACGCCTCCCACCGTGCGTTTACAAAGCAACAAACGCATGACGTATCCCAGTTACCACAATACCCCTGGCCAGCTATCCTACCTGATCGACCAGACATCATGTTACGGAAGTCCTTCGCAGTTCCTTCCTTCTACTACGTGTGCTCTACCCGAGAGTGGTCAGTTTCTTTCGCAACGGGGTGTACAGCATCTCGCAGCACTAACTACTACTTACCACTCACCGTCCAATCGAGGAAGCTACCGAACTAACTCAGTCCTCAGCGCGGAGCTCAGACACGGGTTGTTTCAGAACTCTCTCTCACAAGTTATCACGCCCTCGTCTATGGCTACCCACTCCGACAACGACCATCACCCCCAGGAAATCGTAGGGCGGTTTTTCGGGCACAGTGTTAATTCTAGTCTCGAACCATTCCTGAGGTTCGGGCAGACTTCCCACATCCGCTCCCTTCTTAAGTCAACTTTGGTGGCATGGTACTGTGGAGGTGTGTGCCCTCCTTGGTTATCAGTGTTTGGGTTAGAGGTTTCCTTCAGTGAAATGAGGATATGATTCCCGTAGGCCACTGTGCCTGTCTACTTAATGCACCAGAATACAGCTTGAGCCTCTTCAACTACTTAGCAACTGTGATTCCCCGCCTCCGCCTTCAAACATGATACTACCCGAGGATAAGCTTTTATATTATCTAATAGAAGTTTATTCATACGTATATTCACGTCGGTATCACTACCAACCATAAGTACAACCGCAAACCGCAAATACAATACACCCCAATTCCAAGTCCAATACAGTCCAAACCCCCTCCAACGCCACGCCACCCCCCTACAAAAGCGCAAACTGCGCCACCGTACCCCCCCGCCCCTCCCCACTCCGATCCCCCTCAATCCTCAACTTAACCCACCGTCCCCTCTTCTCCTCCTCCAGTTCCACAACTGTCGTATTCCCAATCTGCATCACAACCTTTAACGCATCCTCCTTCTTCCAGGGCGCACTAACCTTCACGCTCTCCGCTCTATGAATCTCTTCCCACTCCCCCTCCTTATCACTAACAAACACACTAAATTTCCTTGGCGGCAATTTCGCCCAGTTCATACTAATCTTTCTGAACCCTGTGCTCTGTCCGAGGTCGACAACAAGGTCAGCGGGGGCGGGGGAGATGGGGCGCCACTGCGTGTGATTACTCCCGTCTATCGCGCTAACCGGGAACTGGCCGGGTACGTATGGAGAGGTGGAGGTGGCGACTTTACACTCCGCCTTATTCCCGGGGATGTCTGTGCCGTTTAGGTCGGGACGGCGGGTGGGGATGGTGAGGGTGTCGCCGGGGAGGAGGGGGTAGTCGCCTGCATTGGGGTTGCGGGTGGCGATACGGACAGTGACTGGGCCGCTACCGCGGCGACGGCGGGTGATGGTTGTGTTATCGGGGCTAACATGGACGTCGAAGGCCGCGCCACGATGTTTCATCCCCTTCACTATAACTCCACCCTCAAGCTGTGGAGGGATCGAAGGGTCAAGATAGAATGCGTCGAGTCGGGGACGGTACCCCGTGAACCCGTGTGTAGGGATCTGCAAGAACCCGCCGTGTCCGGTAAGGAATGTGAATGCTGGATTCGTATTACCGTTCGCATATATATCGTCTAAGATCTGCTCCGAGAACTGGAAGTATGGTTCGCGGAGGTACGGTTGGGAGGCGTAGATGAAGTAAGTCCAAGATGCGCATCCGTGCGGGGAGAGGTCTAATGCGCCGATCGCGAACATGGCCCAGGTCATTGCTGGCCCGTCTGATGACTGTGCGCGCGCGTAAAAGTCCAGGTCGTTTAAGGCTTGGCTTTCATTGAGGCGGAATTCGAGAGGGTAGTTGATGAGGACTACGTCTGCTTGCTTGATCTCCACGCTGCCATTCATGGTTGCGTACTCGGGCACGATTCCGGCATCGGTGTTGTACGGGATGAACATTTTCTGGTAGATGTCGGCCCATTTGGCAGGTGCAGTGGCACCGACGACGGTGGCGGCTTCCTGTGCGATCCGCATAATCACTTTGACTCCGGCGTTGGTGAAGGCGCCGTTGTCGACGTGGTTGGCGTATTCATCCTATCAAACTGTGAGCAAATTCTCAAGAAAGCTGTGATTCGGGTTTCTTACGGGATCGGTCATGTTGTTGACTACATACATCCCCTTCTTCAGACCATCCTCTTCATCCGTCTTTGCCGATTTCACGAGTCCGGACCACATCTCGGCGACAGCCTGAATGACAGGCCAGCCCTTCTCCTTGAACCAGACCAAGTCTCCGGTCGTCAAAAACTGATGCCAGTGCACAAGAGCAATATCCGTGTTAAGATGGTATTGGTAATCTGCGCAGGGACCCGTGCCAGTGCAGTTTCCATATCTGGCGCTGGTCCACGGGTACAGAGCTCCGGGAAGTCCATACTCCTTCGCATTTTTGCGTGCCTGAGGCAGCAATCGGTACCGGTAGTTGTTGATAGAAGCGGCATGTTCAGGGTGGAGAACAAGAAGACCCGGCAACATCCACAGATCCGCATCCCAAAACACCAATCCGGCATATGAGTCACTAGTCAAGCCGCCGACCGAAATGGAGTTATCGCCGATGCCGGATCCCTCGCTTTCGGATCGAACGTTGGACAACAGGTGGAATAGAGATGCCCTGGTGGAGATTTGCAACTCCTCGACGTCTTTACCCGGAATCTCAATATCTCCATCCTCCCACAGAGCCCCCCAGCAAGCCTGGTGTTCCGCTACGAGTTTCTTCCATCCGACCTTCTTTGCTTTCAGCGCTGCGTTGAGAGCTGTCTTTCGCGGATCTGGGAATGCGTCCGTTGAAGCAATTCCGACGTATTTCAAGACTGCCAATTTCTGACCCTTGCTAAGATCTACAGCGTATTCCTGAGCAATCGTACTATCATTTCGTGAAACCCAGGGGCGAGCCTCGGCATTCTTCCTGCTATTCTTTACAACTGCTTTGGCGCCGTATGCAAAATCGAGCGTAGAGAATTCGTAAGCAGTGACATTCTGGATACCATCAGGGTGAACACCAGTCCAGATGAGGTCATCGCTCTTTTCGACAGCCATGCCAGCAGGGTCAGTTCGTTGCGCGCCTGCACCGTCCAAAACATCCGTAATGATCAACTGCGCCTCGTCCGAGGAACTGATCTCAATCTTCATCATCCCCAGATTGATCCTGCACCGATGCGCAAGAACCGTAAATTTCAGGTCATATACAGGCCCACTCTTGACGGGTCTCCACTTGACACTGGTAGTGACGATTCCATCCTTGAGCGACATTGTCTGGTGGTAGGATTCAATCTCATCTTCATCCACGCCAGGAACGTAGGCATGTTTTCCGTCCGCTGTAGCAACCACGAATGAGCTCCACGTAGGGATACCTGAGATGACGCTCTCTCCGCCGTTTCTCAACAGCTCGGGGAAGTTCGTTCGAGTAGTATTCCGTTGCGAGTCCCAGAAGCCGGCGATCGTCGCGACTGTCTGGCGAGGGTTGTCTAGCGGCCAGCCATTGATGGGCCATATGTGGCCGGTCTCATTATGTATTCTCTACTACAAGTCAGCATACACTCCAATCCCGACGGACAAGTAGAAAACACACCCAGTACCCAACACCCTCAGCCGTCAGCCTACTACCGTGGTATCCATTCGCAACATACGGTTGAACCTGGTACGCATTCTGCACTAGCACATGAGTTCCCAGCGTCCACGTGTCGGGATCATATTCGGTCATATTCGCGGGGCGGGAGACATTGAGGAAGTCGTTCAGCGGGGGAGCGCCGACCTGGCGTTCTTCCAATTGTGCGGCGTCCCATGGAAATCCGAATACGAAAGTAGCGAGCGAAAGTAGCACCGCGAACGAGGCAAGGACTATTGCCATGATTGTTTTCCGTCTCCAATAGCAGTGAAAGTGCGCGACACGAGCTGCTTCGTCGCAATCGTCTGGGTGATAGACGCCGTTGTCGTCGTAGGAGAGAGGTGTGTCAGGAGAGTGAACGATCGCGAGGGGAATTCGCTTCGGTGCATTGAGTTTAGAAATTGTGGTCCTGAAATTTCGGGCGAACGTATTATAGTGTTTCCCAACAGGATGTTCCCGGCTGTCACCTCCCCCCGCATTCTCGGCACCGGCAGAAAGGAGCGCCGATGAAACGTCCATTGGTGGGAGATGTTGTATAAGCGGTGATCGCATCGGGGCGTGGTACCAGACTCCGAACGACTGCACCGAAATCAAGGTTTTCTAAATAGATACAAGCCAAAACGAACCCCTAGATCGCCTTAGCATATGTACATCGCAGGTGCTGATCCTTGTTTCACGCATGATGGGATAGATAGCGATGGTTGGTTTATCATAGTGAACTGCATCATCATAGTGAACTGCATCGTTCATTCACAGACGCAAGGAAGTCTAGGCGGGAGTCTACTTACTCCGGTACTCGAACAACAAAGCGAGAGTGAAAGCGCCTCTGGATATTAGTGGAGACGCGGCCACATATAAGTTATCTGTAGTACGCAGTCGCAAGAACGAGCGCCCAAAACCTAAGCAAAAAATTTCGTTCCCCTTGGTAGCACCGCTTAACGGGTCACGTCGTGTCCACGAGCGCAAGGCACGGGAACAATAATTCGCCGCTACAACACGTGGCAGGGCTCAGAATAACAATAACTGCAGATGGTGTGGACGGCAAGAGTCAGGAACACTGCAAGCGCAGCAGCTGGACAAAACAAAAACACAGAGCTGGAGTGTGGTGGTGGGGAAGGGTGGTGGGGAGCTCAAAAGAAGGCTGTGCTTTGTACGTCAGCCAAGCATTCCTGTCTAACATTCGGACGACGGCACTGGCCATCCGCTGCTTTCTTATCCCCGCACAGCGAGACAGTACCACTCTTGCTTAGGTACTTTCCACGTCGTCACAAACACGCATACCGGTGATCGCGGTACCGGGAGCCATCATCGTGCATTAGGAAGGTGTCCCCCGCATTCTCTCCCGTTCTCACTCGGTGCGCATTGGAACCTAACCCTGCCTCGCGTCACCGCCGGTTCTCGGTTATCCTGCAGCCCAGATGGTGATCTGGAAGTCGCTGGAATAGGTCTGGATTTGCTCTGTACGGGAGCTAGAGTAAGATTACGGCACGGTGAAGGCAACTACAAGCAGTATGAGCCAGAGTGGATCGCTGCTTAAGATCTACCAGGACGCAAATTTTTCGTTTTTTCTTACTGTACCTAGTCTGTCAAACTGCCTTTTCAAGCTGGCTACCGCCCAAAATACAAATGATGTGGATAAGGCGGGCTATTTTTAAATGCCCCGGATATCATCATTCGGAACTTGGAGTTTTTACCGGAGACTTCTAACATCTGAATGAATCATACCACCCGAGAAAGCGTAATATAAATGAACAACCTAGCTACCTATCCCCTCCCTACTCCAATAGAGCCTCATGTCCGTTATCAAAGAGAATTGATAAGCTGTTCACTGATTTAATAAATTTCTTTACTAGATCCTAGCTCGTTAGTGATCACATGTACTATCTTGCTTTGTAGATACCGTAACAAAAGTCGCAACTCCAATAATCAAAAACACAGCGCACCCCCTCAACGGTCTTTCTCAAACTCCTCGACTTCCATAATTTACAAACTCGCGATGTGTTCTAATACCCCACCTTAAAAAAAAAACATTCCATCTCAGATGCCTAGCCCTATGAAGTCCCCTTCCCCCAAGCACCATCCACAACATGCATGAAGCCATGAAGACTGACTATCGATCAACGTTCCATCTCAACACGTGCGGTGACGACGGTCCGGGGTTGTAATCTGACGATAGTATCCGCTTGGGCTGTTTTCTTTTCCGAGAGTGCTATGAGGGACTCGTTCAGCCATGTTTCTGCTGGGACCGAAGTGGTCGGCGCAAGACTTGTGCGAGACAATATGAACTGATGTTGTTGCTTAGAAACGAACCCAGGCTCGTCCCAGGTCAGGAACCTCACAGCGTTCCTAAGCGGAGGCCTGTAAATCAAGCCAGCCCGGCCACAATCTACTGGCCACCCTTGGCACAGGCCTAGCCATTTAGGAACACTGGAATATCCTCTGATAACGGAGGGGCGAGAATAACTCGACGAGCCTTCAAATATGAGTCGACTATCACTCCCGTATGCTGGCGAGATGGGTTGGTACACTGCAGCAAGCAGGAACCATAACCCTCCAGGGTCCATCATGTTCGATCATTTTTAGCCTGTGTACAACACAGACTGGGTTCGAATGTGATATTTGTGCATCTTGGGTGCGGGCAGCGGTGGTTGGTTGAATGCATGATGTGTGTCGTTGGAGCAGTTGACGTTATGATGCCCAGCATTTATTGAGGGATATGACTTCACCATCGGCGGTTATGATTACCAAACTCCTCCTCAGTTTCTTTGCGCAGGCAGATTGCGCATTCCAAACGGTGGCGTTCGGAGGGGGAAGTTCACCGAGCTCGTCGTGGGAGACCTGGAGCATGGCATTGATGTTGGCTATCTGAATGGTAGGTTCCATCGCATCTCCAGCGTTCTGCAAAGGTTTAACGATGGTGGCTTGAATATTTTGTTGAGAATACGCTTTCTAGCAGGGCCATATATCTTTTCAAACATAACATAAGCATGACGATGCGATATGCACATTGCTCAGCAGAGCGGCTTCCCAGGCAACAACCTAAAAACAGGAGCAACAAATATAATCTGTGCCAGCAGGCAGTATGGCACTTGGTAGTTTCGTCCCACTAATTGTAAAAGTCAGTCTCATCCAATGTAGGAGGAGCTGCAGGTTATCGCGAGCGGAGTGTTCGCCTCCCTTGAGCTCCTTTTCAGTCAGGTTGTCTGTAAGGTGATATAAATCGTTTCTTAACTCCAGATAAGTGTAGAGACCCAATACTTATAGAAAGTACCATGCGAGTGGCCAGGCTCGTCGCGACTGGTCCTACTGCCTTAGCGGCCCTGCATAGATATATTCATGAATAGGGCTTTCTTTTGAAGAATGATGCGCTTGGTATGGTAAGCCTTGCTGAGATCTTCTGCGGCTTGTTGCCATTAAGCCAGCGGATCGTAACGGGCAAATCCGTTTTCGGGCTTTTTTTTTTTTTGGGGGGGGGGGTCGCGGAGATACAGCC
>Ga0307515_10008354_pt1 | contig 20203 bp, 6 predicted proteins | sample 17_EM_MG_FD_194513 | JGI IMG/M metagenome (GOLD analysis project Ga0307515, IMG submission 194513) | Populus trichocarpa ectomycorrhiza microbial communities from riparian zone in the Pacific Northwest, United States - 17_EM | ecosystem: Host-associated > Plants > Roots > Unclassified | place... | reverse complement strand
GTTAAAGTTGAAATTCCCATTGTTAAAAGCGTAAGCACTTTTATATACAGGCCTATATAGGCCCACATAAAGGTATAAAAAGCCTAAACTCTCACTAATCTATAGAGCTAGATCTCCTGAGTAATTTAATATAATTTTTACCTTAAGAGACGTTGTAGGGATCTTAATCAATTTCGTTGAAAATTGTGAGTTTTCCCATACAAAAAACGCTTGTGCTTCCATACAAATCTCGCCAAAGTCCCTTAGACCAAGAAATCGATTAAATATCCGAAGGAGATCAACGCGCCAGCGCAATCGATTTCTTAGTATAAGTCCACTGAGGTAAGAAACCGATGAATATCCGCTGCGCGGATAATCGAATATCCGCAAGCTAACCTATTCGATCGATCCATCTGTTTCTTGGTCTGAGCCACTTTAGTAAGCTTTTAGAAGCCAAGCCGGTCTATTTATATAAGGCAAACCATTAACTTTAATGAAATTAATATAAGCAACCGCTATGTCTATTATCCTGTTAATACCTATATTAGAATTACCTTAATTAGCTCTCTAATTAATGGATTTTCTAGAACCAACTGCCAGCCATAGGCGCATCTAAAAGGCGTTAAAGAAACCCCTCTATTTCGTCTAGCAGGAGCCAGTCTTCTTAAGCTTTTAATAATAAACTACCCTCTCTATTAACCAATACCGCTAGAGGATTAAGAGATACAGCGGATATAGTGCCCAAGGGTATTAGCCGTCTTATCCTACCCCTATTGTCTCCCCTATCGTCTCCCCTATTATCTCCCCTATTACTATCCACAGCTTAATAGCGGTCCTTAATAGCCTACTTACTACTACTAAACTATATAGATCCCCAAGAGAATAAAGAAGTAGGAGTTAATAAAATACCCATAATATCCGTAATATCCGCTAAGAAGATATCCGCTATAGAGAAGGTCCGGGTAATTGTTAATTATCTTAGGCTATAGTAGATGTCTATAGGAGACCTAGCGCTTAAATGGATTATAATGGCTAAAGGTTTATATAAGGCACTAAAGAAAAAAAGAGTAAGGGAGCTCCTTAATAAACTCCTAGAGGATGCTGATATCCTAAATATCTATACTAAAGAGATAAAGAAGCGCGGTATAGTGGGTGCTAGTATTACTCTTACTATCTAGGGAGAGCTTAAAGAGCTAAGGAAGAAAGAGTTATTATTTAGCAGCTTTAACTAATATGCGGATATTAAGCAGCTTAACCTTAGGCAGTGCTATTAAGCTATAAAGACTTACGCACTTATACTAAAGTATATAATTATAGCATATTAAAAGGGTTAATATAAATATTCTCTGTATAAAGGCCGTGCGGTTCTAATAGCTTCTACGCTTATATTTAGCCTTTTATAAAACTCTATAAACTGTATCCTATAGCTGCTAGGGATATATCTTTAAGCTAATAGCGTTAAGCGCCGCGTGCTTTCTGTGCTCTATAGGCTTAGATTAATTAATAGTTATACTATTTTAAACCGGCAGAAGGAGCGGATAGCCTAGGAATTAAGGTTTAGCCTATAATCTCCGCGGTATAGGTATATACTAACCTACATATAAGTAAAAATCCGCTTAATAGGTGCATCTTCTAATACTATTGTTGTTTATAATAACTTTAATTACCTCTAATAAGTTTAGTATTAAATACTTAGGGATATTAGAATGTTCTATTCGCGCATAACTAGTAAGCTTATCTTTAGTATAAGTATACCTAATAGTGGGCTTTAATAGAGCATGCTTTGTGCGAATATTCTAATTAAGTTTTTGGATATTATAGAGGCTCTAGGTAATTTATAAGACGAGATATAGAAGTAGATCTTAACAGCTTTAATCTATAAAGCTATTATAGAGGCGTACCCAGGCCTTAATATATTACTTAGCAAAAACCCACAGTTTAAACATCTACGTATGCCTTCTATTAATATAATACCTACTGCGCGGACGTCTAGGTTTAACCTAGGACCTATTATAACTAGAGAGGCTTCTATATCTAAAACCTATAAGGTACTAAATAACATTTTTCTCTATTAAATAAATCTATAACGTACTAATAAAGCATTTAAGGAGCGACTGTTTCTAATCTATAGTAATTAAAAGACTATAAAACTTATTCGGTTATATTAGGGAGAATATACTAAGTTAATATCCACCTATAATAGCCTATGTTAGGCTCTACCTATTCTAGCTCTTTAATACCTAAAGCTAAACTACCTATATATGGTTATATGGTATTACTATAGTAGTAAGCAATTAGCCTAAGAGTACTCTACGCTATACACCTATATAAACCACCTAGGTTGAAGAAATATCCCAGCTAAGCGCGCGTTGTTTTATTATATAGAGGAGCTAATTCTCTATAGCTTTAACGCTTATATCATAGCATTACTCTATATTTAGATTAAGGAGTTTTATAATACTAAGTCGCCTATAGATATTAAGCGGTACCTTAAAAGCCTATCTCCGCAACGTCTATTAGTAGTAGTTAAGGATATCCGCACAGCGGTTTTTGGTTAGGAAATCTCTTAGGCGGCTAACTATACTAGCTAGCCTACGGAACTATAGTAAAAGGGTCACCTTAAGTAGGCTAGCAGTGCTATATCTTTATAAATACTTCCTAAGCCTGCTAATGCAGAGTTTCTAATGTATGTCCGCTTTTTATAACTAGTAGAGATATATAAGGTCCTTAAGCACGCCATTAAGCTTGTGGATATTGGCCTGCTTAGCTATATACTCCCCCATATTTGTATCTATTTTGTAGGTAATTAAAATAAGAACTATCTACTAGAGATATTACGTTTTTTCTAGTTAACTTTAATAAATGCTTATTCCCTTAAGCTCTAGTAAGCTATTCTAGTAAATAGTTTAGTAAATATCCGCGGTAAATAGGATAGTTATTACCTAATAGATTTTGATAATAAGCTACTTAATAGGAAGCTAAAGCAGCTTATATATACTTATGGCAATTTAATATTTAACCTAGACTTACTCTTCTACTAGAGTATTTATATAACTAATTATATAGGGCCACTATATATAAAGTTTAAGATTATATTTAGCGAACGGATATCTACTTAACATACTATTAAATCTCCTATAGTGGATATTTAATCGCTTGCTAATGCGATTGCTAAAGGTTCTATTATCTGCTATTAGGTATAGTAAGTAAAGATAAAAGCGCCGCCTCTACTATAACTAGGTATTAAACGACTTAATTAATCTACCCTTAATAAGTTTAATTTACGGCTAGGCGGTAATCTTTCCGCTATATTTAATAAGCTTAATCTCTATAATAATAATAATAAGCTAGATAGCTTTATACTCCCTACCAACTTTACTTAAACCTAGCTTTAACCTACGTATAAATTGCTTAATAAGTAATATAAGATATTAGCTATAAGCTATTACTATAACCGTTTAATATCCGCTATAGTTAGTAGTACTAGTATATATTCCTAAGTAATTAATATTATTAATTAATTAATCTATTTAGTTCTTAGGCCGCGTTTACTAGGGGTATAGGGTATAAGGGGAAAAAGGGGCGTTATCCTAATAGATATTAGCTACTATAGTTGTAATATCCGCTTAGCAGATATAAGGTAAATTTATTTAGTATTAGCTAACTCTACCTAATATTAACTAACCTCGCCTAATATTAGCCTGCTATATACTAATTAGCGTTACCATTAATTTCCTATAGTACTCTTCGCATATATTTACCTCTATTTAATTATATTAACCGCCTTTATAGTACTAATAAAGATATATTTAACTAGCGGGTTGCTAGCGGCATAGATATATCTAACGGCTGGTATAAGGGTAATAATGGAGGAGTAGGAGCTAGAGACCTAAGAGTTAGCAAAGGTATAGGTACATCCTCTTCCTAAGTTATTAGTAAGAGGTTTATAGCTAACTGTTAACTAGCCTACAATATATTAGCGCTATAGTGAGGCGCTAATTACCACGGCGCTAATATTTTAAATCTCCTATTTAAAACCTGTAAAGCCCGTATAAGAGCCTATAATAAGCGCTTATCCGTAGTAGCGTGTTACTCTAACGCTTAGGAAAACTACTTTAATATCTATATAATTAACCCAGAAGAACCTAAGAGTTACCCTATTTTTTTTTATTTCTACTTTTGTTCCTTATCTGCTAAAAGCTTAATAAGGGACGGAAGCTCCTTACTAAGGATATTAGGATCCCACTTAGGTATTGCTTACCTTAATAATGCCGTATCTAGAACTTACCCTATATTATAAAGGTAATAAAGCTACTTATCCGGTATAATATAATTAACTATAGGCGTTTATAATGTATCCTAATACCTAGCCTCCGCCTATTATGTAAACTACTTCTATATATTACTTAATATAGGCTTCTGGCGGGTTTTCGCAATATCCGCACTATGGCTAGTATAGATATTATACTCGCAATTTATAAATATTGCTAGGTTATAGTTACTATAATATAAGTCTTTACTAATAGTAGACTGTGGGTCTCTATAGTGTATAAGTTATATTACTTGTAAGTATACTTAATTCTTATTAACTAGCCGCTATAGGGTGAACAGCAGTTTACTATATAACTGCGTATTAGTTAACCGCTTCTTTAGGCGTAGGGTTAATATAATAAGCTCTTTAGGTAGGCGTATTATAGAACTACTAGGGCTTAACCTACGCCCGCTTTTTATATCTACTAACTATTTAGTACTAACTAACGCTATAGATGAAGCATCGCCCGCAATATCCGCAGTCTCTACGTTTTGTCACCCGCGGATATTATTGTACAGCGCGCTTGCGCGAAGATCGCCTATACACTAAGGTTGTATATACTTAGAACCACCTAATTTATCATAAGGACCCCGCCAGCGGCTCTTAACTATAAAGATTGCTTCGCCTAAGAGGCCTTCTCCTTAGCCTACCTAGCTAAACCGCTATGCTAGTATATTATAGGATTTGTGGTAAGGCATTCTATATTAGATCGAACGGTAGATATCCAGGATATCTACACTATATATTACTACATCTAATATAATAAAAATTCGAATTTAAGATATTAGGCGCGCGTATTCAGCGTATAAGCGGTCTTTATTAATATTCGCAAGCGTTACGTAGTAGCTCTATACCGCTTCTCTAGTAATAGCAGCATTGTAGCCGCGATAGATCAACTAGCTGCGAATAGTATTATAATAAGTAGCTATCCACTCCTTAGAATTAAAGAAGATAATTATCTTTAGAATTAACTAAAGTTAATTAAACTGTTGGCGGTATGTCTGCTATATAGATATTAAGCGGCTTTTTAATTGCTCGCCTTTTCCTTGGTTACTATTACTAGTAGTGTGTAAATATACTAGAGTAGCAGTAATAGTAAAGTAAAGAGCTTAAAAGTCCTTCTTCTCTAACGCGGTTATAACCCTTTATATAATCTTTAGCTCTGGCTAATTAATTGGGGTTTTAATAACTTATATATTAGGTTTAAACCTAGCCAGCTTATATATAGTCCGAAATATAGATAGGTCTAGTATTACGGTATATATAAACTAAGGCTTATTAACTAAGACTGAATGTACTTTAAAGAGTTGTATGTATGCTATACGGAAGGTCTCTCCCTAATTAGTAAGTAGGTGTACTTTATTAACTATTATAAGGGCAACATAGAAATGAAATATTAGGTTTATTAGAACCTTATATAGCTTATTACTAACTAAAAGCTTTAGGGAGATAAGGATATGTATATAGCTGCCTATATGGATATCCTTAATTAGCTCGGCGGATATTGTTTTCTCCTATATATAAATAGGTCGAATATAAGGTAGCTTTACAATTTTTTTTACTTACTCTAACCTAATCGCGTTAAGTAGAAGAAGAAGAATAATAATAACTGTATTAGGTATAAGATATAGTAGTGCTTATATTATTATACTCTTGCTAAAAGACGTTTTTGCTATAAGTATAAGATTTTACCGCTTAAATATTAGCACCCTTAGGGCCTTAAGCTGCTCCATATGACCGCGGTACGGATATATCTCTACAATAGCTTTATCTAGCTTACTTATTTAAAGTTTATAAGAGCTACTTATAAGCTAAGGTAGCTCCCTTTATAGGCTATATAGCTATAGAGACCGCTAGGGATCCATTTTAATATAATTCCTAGCCTATTATATACTGCTAGCTTATTAATCTACTTAACTAGCTTATAGTTTATAACCTCTTTACCTTATTTACTTTAATAGAGGCATTAATAAATAGCGCTTAAAAGTAGTAGAGGGAGAATAGAGGGTTAGATAAAGGTAGGGAGGACTTAAATACGTTATAATAGATAGATCTTAATAGGTTTTAATTATTAGATTATAGATATAATAGATAGAGAGTGGGTAGTTAAGATTAACGCGTTATTAGTGCGGATATTATTAATTGTTTACTTTAGTAAACCGCGTTATAGCTATTTTAAAATTAATGTTAGGAATAGAAAGGTGGGGAGACTTCTTATATAGATTATTTAATTCGCTGGAGCCTAGTATATAATTAATAGATTTTTCAAGCTACCTAAACTTATCGTAAAAATAAGAAGTGAATATCCGTAATATTAGCCATACGGATATCGTGACGTGCTTTATAAACGTCGGCCAAAGTGTCTCAGACCACACAGGGACAGATGGCCTAAACTGGTTTAGTGCCATCGGGCCGGATTTATCCGGCGTCCCATGTGGTCTGAGCATGCTGAGACAAGGCAGTGCCCCATTCCTCTCTGCCTCAGCCAGCCAGCGCCCGCAGCGCCGCAGTGTCGCATGCTGACTGCTTGTAACCAGCCACTTCGAATGCGGGCACCGTTTAATCCAGCAGTTCGGCTCGCCACGCGGTACCCGCAGAAACTCTCTGCAAGTCCTATTTCGCGATAGTATTCTCGACTGTCCCGGAATTATATAAGGGGATGTTAATTATCGCATAAGTAATTGCGACTAACATACCACTGGCAGCAGGAATATGGTTATTGAGATGCAGCCATTAATGAGTGAGTCTTCCAACGCACTACGTGCACGACTGAGCGCGGAAAACCTTCAGGCAGATCGGTGAGTGGAGCGTGGCTCTTAGGCTGTGGCTTAAACGTTGATTAAGCTACAGCTCAGACAAAAACGACTCTACTGAAAGCGGAAGGTTTGTCTAACTGGAAGCTGAGATCTAGCAACAACTTTACAGCCCCAAAAAACACGTTCCTTACGGTTTAGTTAAAGGTCACGTAGATAGTAACCTCCCCCCCGGTGTAACGAAAAACCCACCGTGCCGAAGGTACTTGGACCGATCATCATCTCATGTCCTCCCTTGTTCCTCTATGAACTTATAATTAATATTTAATTACTCTTCAGCCTCTTTTTAATATAACATCGAGTTGCAGCGAGAAAAATACAGGGGGTTTAATTATCTCCTCGGTCGGTCCTTTTATCGCATGGAGAGGTACTAGACCTATACTCCCCTGCTATATCATAGATATTAGAAGCTCTTCGACGTTTGGGACCATAAAACGGAAATTCCACCTAAAATAACCATCGTATCCTACTTAGGCCTTAAGGACTGGCGTTCCGGGAGTTCGGCCGAGAAGGAGTAGGTACCGCGTTATGTCCTAATTACGTACCATTTTACCTATTCTAAAACTAGATATACTAACTCTGAGATTAGCTTATCCTAGATAAAGCAGGTATTTAATCCACTTACTAGAGTAAGGGTGAATTAGAAACCACAGATTCTAATATATAACGGCTTTGGGACATATAAGTTACTTAAAGTCATAGAGTATTGTTTGGAAAACAATATCATCCTTTGCTGTATTCCATTGTACACCTCCTATTGTAGGAGGGTACGGTGTCTCTTAGGGAGGAAGTCACGGTGCTGTTGGTCTGTCTGTCTGTCTATCTATCAGTCGGTTGGTCGGTTAGTCGTAATTAGTCAGAATCAATTAGTAGAAAGACACTTAGTAGGAAAGAAAGAAAAGAATGTATTTCCGGTAACTGGTAGGTTTGGGATATCCAAAAAGAAGGGAAGCCGAAGGCTCTATAAATATAGGAAAATGCCAAAACACTAGGCGACGTCCAATCTACACCACTATATACCTCCTCCACCAAGAACGTTGTCCCTTAACGTTCTATACTATAGAAGAATAGCCAAGCGAAAGTATAGCAAAAGCAGAATAGAAAAAGGAAAGTATATCCCTAAAAGAATGCAGGTAACCTTATCCTTAGCCCTTCTATAGAACTATTCTACGATATCCTTCCGTTACCCATAGCTAAGATCCGATTTTCCTACTAGTAGCAGCTAAGATAGCAGTAAACTAGAGATAATAACGGCAGTAGTAACAGCAGTAATAGCAATAACAGTAATAGTGACATAAATAGTAATAAAAGCAGACAGTTAGCGCGGTAAAATAAAATAGAATAATTGGCGGTAGAACACTTAGTAACAGTTAGTAAGTAGTAGGACATCCAGTAGCAGAACTTTTAATAGCAGAAATCTCGGTAGCGGCAGTCGGTCGGTAGCAGTCGGTCGAAACGGCAGTAGCAGAATAATCGGAACAGTGGAACAGAACGGTTGGTAGAAATAGTAGTTAGAACAGCAGTCGGAACAGTCAGAATAGTAGTAGTAGCAGCAGCAGCAGCGACAGAACGGTCAATGACAGTCGGTCAGAGGCGGCTAGTCGGAACGGCGGCGGCGGGGCGAGCGAAACCGGCCAGGATCCGGGCAAACACTTGGCAGTAACTTTACTGCCCGAATCTTTTGCCAAGTTCGATTCTGCCGGTGTAAAATCAGTGGCTTTGAGCTTGTTTTTAGTGTTATAGATCTTAATTTTAGAGCTGCATATCAATTAATTAACATAGAGCCACGGCGTCGCAATTCGGCTATGCTTAAGTCGTAATCTGCACCTACATCATAAGCCTTAGCGTGGTGTTATACGCGAAAATATGCAATTATGAGGTTTAGGAAGGGGTTATAATTCAATTAAATTGTAGATATTATAATGTAAAGTCCTCGCGGTGCAGTGGTACGGTCAGTTCTACAATTGCTTTAATTTAATTTGGAGCTAGCCTAACGTAATTACACTACTTTCCTAAAGTTCTTAAGTGGCCTATTAGGCCATAATATAAATATATAGGTTTAATATAACTTGGGGCGTTAAAAATAAGATAAAAACAACACGACTAATTTAAAGCCTTGCTAATACGTGATTTAATAGAAAATACCCTTTTTTTTTAATATTTTTAACACGCTACTAATGGGAACTAAACCTATAACCTCCTACTACCCAATTAGGCCAAGGGCCTCGGCGACGATGTAATAAGGCTCGTAAGGCTCTGCAGCGATGCAATGAGGACTATAAGACTCAGCGCCAAGCATTAGAAGGAAGTTAAGGCCGCTCAGTCACTGCAGGAGAGCCAGAGTGCTCGGGGTAGTGTCGAACTTTAGGAGAGTCGATTATTTGAGGTGTCTCTGTCACTGCGGTAGCCACTGCGGTAACGGAGACGCCCCAAATAATTGAGATCGCGATCGTTAAAAATCGTGTCGCTAGAAAGCTTGCCGTAGGGGCGTCATTAACGACCCCCTACTGATATCATTAATATCAGTAGTAGGATCTAGCTAAGTTATAAAGGACTTCTTTATATGCATATTAAACACAGCGTAAGGTGGTAACTTTAATAGAGTAAGGTAGTAAGCCATAAATCACCACTATTGGTTAGGAATAGTCGTATTTGTTAAAGCTACGAAACGGCGTTAAATAGCCACGTCTCTGGTTAACCCTAAGCTAGTATATAATTTTCAAACTAGGTTTAGCCTACCGTGCACTTAATTGCTTAGTCGCATAGGTAGAATAACTATAGCTTGTGTCTCAAATTACGACAACCTAAGGTCCTAAGTATTTAGCTATATAAGGGAGTTATTAGAGTCATTAGAATCTTTAGAGTCCCGGCCAGAGGATACTAGTATAGGAGATAGTAAGCTAAATAGACGGACGAATATATTTAACATTATTAACGGTTACTCTTAAGAGGTTTTAGATAAGGTTAACTAACGTTTCCGCTTATTAATAGTCGCTTATAGTAAGCACTGCAATCTCATAGGTGTAGTTAATGTAGGTAGTACATTTAATAATATTTCAAGCTCCTTACGGACCCCTACTACTAATCTCTGCCTCTTCTTCTATCGAGATATCTATTATTTTGCCTGCTCTTTATACTTTACAGCCCTCTTAGCTTACTTAAGGCTAGTAAGACCACGCTTACTAGCCCTACCCTTCTTCTTAAATTTTACCTTTAAAGTCTAAACCGGATTAGGTAGCTTTACTAGTATAGTATTATCCTTTCTACGCACCCCTTTAAATTTAAGAAGAAGCTATTAAGTTTACTGCTAAAATAAGTCTATAAGAACTTCTGCTTACTTAGTAGGGTATAATTTAGTAATTGCGTTATATACTATAGTTGCCGCACCTAACGCTATATCTACTCCGTTATTGCTAAAGCGGTTGCTGTTAGTAATAGCCTTATTTCTAGGACTAAGTTAGGTATTATAACTTAGTTACTAATTAAATCTAATAGTAGACAGCCTATTAAGTAGCCATTAGGGGTAAAGAAGGCTTAGTAGTAACAACGCTAATTCCTATAGAGCTTTTTCCATCTAATAACAATATAGGAGACTATATTAAACAGAAAGATTATAGTTACCTTGCTCTAAATAGCAGCCGTATTTACTATAACTGTCCTTAGTATTAAATCTTTATATATAGAACTCTAAAAGTCGCTAGTGCGTACAAGCGATAACGTAATTACTTTTAAGCGGCCCGTACTTCTTACTATCCTTAGCAAGCTAGCCAAACTATCTATAGTCGGATTTGACGACTTCCTATTTATCCCGTATAAGCCTAATAGCCTTATTAGTTACTTAACCCTATAGTAACCGAAATGCATAAGTATCTTAAAGCCGGAAAGACTCCCTATAATCCTTATATTCTAATCTCTTATACTCCTTAAACTTCTTATTAATTACTAACTTAATCTAATTAATAACTTCTAGCAACATAAGGTCCTTATATAGCCTTACTTTTATTACTAGGTGAATTAATTCGCCCCTCTATAAGGTGTTGGCACTGAGATTATAGTAATAACAAGTATAAGCCCTATTAAAGTAGGCCTCCTTTAGGCCCTAGTAATCTTTAATTTTAAGAGCCTCCAGCTAGTTAAGTTAACGTATAAGTGTATTATAATTAGCTTTAAGTTTGGCGGGACTCTCTAACTTAGTATATATCCAAATTAAGTCCTTTAATGTCTTCCGTTTCTCCTTTAAGTACTTACCACTATTAACTAATATAGTCTTAATATTTTTAACAACGTGCTACTTATAGAGTTATATCTAGATATTCTTCTAGATAAGCTTTTCGGTAGCTAATATAAAGCTAGCTCCCTAATTACTAATATAGACTTTTAGTGCGGATATATTGTAGAATATAAACTTATTTATAAAGTTATGCATCTCTTTAAATACCTGCTCAGCCTTAGATATAATAATTAAGTGTATAATTAGAACTATCTTGCTAGTATTAGTTGTTATTACTACAATTAATAGTGGCATACGAAGCTAGTTTATAGAGAATGTTATATTAGTATAAATATAGAAGCTAGAGGCAAATTAACATATAAAAGCGATTTATTTAGGAGTTGTAAAGGTAAGTTAAACAAGGACTTAAGAGGTAGGGTTACCTAGGAAGAAGAGTAAGTTAGTATTAAGTTAGTGGTAGATAGCAAATAAATATCTTAGGCGCTTTAATACTAAAGTACTCCAAGATATACTACCGCACGGTTAGATTATTGTATTTAGTAGATCCCACTATACTAATTTATAACTTAGATGTACTGGAAAATGCCATATTATCTATGCTGCTAGGATTAGGGCCGAAGGTCGTTCATCTAATAAACCCAAATTTACTACGGTAACTTATTCCTTTCCTATTCTTTCTTTAAAGCTATAAGATACACCTATTTAGAAGGCTAGCAAGTAATTTAGATAAAGGGGAATATTCTTCTTAATAGAGTTTTGTTACTACTTAGATATTATAACCGCCCTAGTCTTACTATTGCCTTAATCTTATTACCTTTTAGATCTTGCTAAATAAAATAGTAAGCTTACCTATTTTAGTATTAACTTCCGTATAGATATATAAGTAAGTATAAAAGCCGGCTTATTAGAAAGCCGAATAGAGCTCCATAAATTGCTTTTGCTTTATTATACCTCCTATCTATTTACCTTAACAAACTTACCCTTCTATATTCCAGTAGTTATAACTACTTATTAGTAGCAAGTTATTAGCGGATAGAAGCCGCCGTACCTCTTCTGTAGATATATTGGCAGCCTAGTGGTTAAGGGCTTCCACTATAGTTGCTGTATACTATAGCTAACGGTTTCTATATTTGGAAGAGAGAGAGAATTTAGTATAGCTGCGTAGGTATATATACTATTATTAACTTTTATAACCTAGGTAATAACTCCTCTATCTATACGCTTGTGAGCAGAGATATAATAGGGATAATTCTTCTTTAAAATCTTTCTATTTGGCCGCCTAAGTAATCAACCTTCCTTATCCTTCTGCTGGTAGTTATCCTTAGTAAGCTTCTAATAGTTGCGAGTCTCTTTACTATAAGCTCTACATTTTATATAAAGTCGCTATATAATCCGGCCACCACTTATACAGAGTTTGCGGCCTTAAGAGAACGCGTAGTTGTTAAAGCGCTATACTACCAAGTCTTAAGTGTCGTAGTGCTTACTAGCTTCCGGCTTAAGCAAGTGTTTAGGAGGGATTAATTAAATAGCTGCCTGTATTACTGTAATCGCGTTCTTATTTCTTAGCTTCTTATAAGCCTTCCATTTAACGGACAGAGTTTCCTATAGCGCGGCGGCAGGAGTAACTAAGGTAGGAGCGTCTATTTTGAATAAGAATCTTAGTGTAGAGCGTAGGGAGCCATTGCCACGTATTTATATAGAGCTTAGGTGGCGATTAAGCGGTATTAATTAACGCGGCAGTAACAAAAGCACGTCCGTTTAACCGTGTGGCAGCCTGCGGGGCATGCCGGGGTAGGGGGGCATTTGGTAAACATTGCATTTGTATGGCTTTTACTAGTAAAATAGGTGCCTAAGTAGTGCCTTAGCTACTCTAACTGCCTGCTAAGCCGCCGCTAATCAAAAGATTTGGGCAGTAAAGTTACTGCTAAGTGTTACTGCCCGGATCCTGGCCGGATCGAAACGGTAGAGTATGGCGGTCCGGAGAGCAACAGTAGAACAGTCAAAACCAGCACTCTCAGTAATGAATGAATGTATGTTTATACCACTTATCGTATTCATATCATTAAGGCCTCCAGATATTCGTTATCGCGATAATGTCGCGATATTAACTTAATAAGCAATATCACCAGGCTTGGTAATGTGTTGAGGGGGCGATCATCCTCAGAGTCCTCCTAAATCGTTACCCCCCTTCTGCCTCTCCAACCAATAATTGTCAAAACTACTATCGGAGTTAATAAAAAGAGATTCTAAAGTAGGAGATGCTATAGGGCCTGATTGTAGGTGGTAGATTAGGGGGGTAGTTAGGAAGGATTGTGTCGATCGGATATCCGTGCACCGATCATAAGAAAAGAATAAGGACTCTATCTATTAAAATGTGGTTCGAAGACCTCTATATATACATAAGAAAGGTATAGGAAATAGGAAAGATAAGGGGGGTAGGGGGTGGCAATAGAAACAAGGGGTAGGTGACCGAGTCAATGACCGAGTTAATGTGTCGATCTGAAGTCCGTGCGCAGATCAAAAGAAGAAAACTCGTGTAAAGATTGATCTATAAAGAAAAAGAGGCTATATATATATAAGGTAGATGCAGGTACCAGGGGGGGGGGTACGAGTCGGTGACCGAGTCGGTGACCGAGTCAAGGGGTAGGTAACTGAGTCGGATAGCAAGACGACCTGACTCAGGTCGACACAATGACTGAGTCAATGGGTAGGTAGCTGAGTCGGGGTAGTAAGACACCTAATTCAGGTCGACAGATGGCGTATTTACAATCCTCTACGAACACCGTACTACCCCTTTATAACACCACCAACTACCACCAACGCTCTAAATTATATATATATATTTATAAGCTTATAAATATTTATTCATTAATAAGATTTAATATCGTATCTATATCACTTCATAACAATAAGTATATCGCGATAAATGAATGAATAAGGTTATCGTTGGGAGTACTAGTCAAAACAGCATTAGGCCTAAAACAGGTCGGTCAAACAGTTATCTAGTAGATCTCGCAGCGGTACAGCTCCGGCATAGTAAGATAGAACAGTAGAGACGGAACAGTTAGTCGAGACAGCAAGGACGAAATAGCTGGACGGAATAGCGACAGCAGTAGTGGCGGCGGCAGGGCAGTCGACCAAGGTAGCAGAGGCCCTGGCTTAGTTTAATCGTTTAGTTGGTCGTTTAATATTAAAGCTCTGTATCTGGCTCTGCGTCTAGCTATGCATCTAGCCGTGCATTAGTAGCTCTGCATTGTATATATTCTGCGCCCGTGTCTACGTGCGTGTCTGCGTGCGTGCCTATATACCTGCTTTAACTGCTGGCCGAAGACTATCTAATTGGTCGGCGACGACGTGCTGCAACTAATCGTTTGGTCGTTCGATTAAGGTAGAAAGTCGGCCCAGTTAAAAGCTCTAATTATCCTGATTTAAATGCGGAGACAGCGTTTAACTAATTGAGATTTAATAAGGCCCTAGCTTAACTTAAGGTGTCTTCTACTATATATATGTAACGGGACTAGCCCAGTTACAGTAGGAATGTCTCGGTGAAACACTCAACAGATAAATTCCGACGCTTTAACCGACTTCTGCCAAATTCTGCCAGATCAATCGAATTCTACCAAAATCCGTCGAAGACCGCGTGCGCACGTGCGCACGCATCAACCACCAAGACCCCTGACTATTTAATTATATAATTCTCTTATTATTCCTTTCTCTTCTTACGCAACGTCTTATACTCTATAAGAGCTATATACCCTTAGATTTAGATAGAATATATATTATTCCTTTAAATCTTCCTTAAAGCCTCTTCGCGCCCTTATATTACGTTGCGTTAAAATAACTACTATTAAAATAGAAAATAAACCTAAATCCCTTTTAATAACCACGAGTATTATATCCCTAATTAGGGAATAGTTAACTATAATGCAATAGTCCTTTATAAATGCCTTAGCTTAGTAGCGGGCTGCACTAGAAGCTTAGTATTAGCGATTAATAGAAGCACTCTATAAAGAACTCCGTAACGTTAAGGCACTTATGTTAAAGACCCTAATAATAATACCCCTAAATAAGATTAAAATAACTATATCTAAACCTGGCCCATTAAATGCAAATACTAAACTAGTAATAGTAGCTTAACTTATATACGTAACAAACCTAGTACCTATTATAAAATCTAAAAAGCTCCCTAATCCTCTAATATTTAATAAAAATTAAAATAACCTACGTCCCTTTATAACTAAGCTCTATCTTAAACTTTTAATAAACTATAACTAATACCCTACTAAAGCTAGTAAGGTTAGCTATAGAATGTCTTATTTAAGTAAGGACGCTATATAAACTATAGATCTATTATTTTATAATAGCACCTTTATTAATTTTAAAATTTTTATCTCTTTGCTAGAACAAATATATAATAACGCTAGCTGTAAATATATAGCTATTACTAAACTTAAAAACCTATAATAACGGAACCAAAACTTTACTAACTTCTTTTTAGAATTTTTAGGCCTTATTAGCGAGCTAGATTGGAATAAAGCCGCTAGAGTTACTACCCTTTAATAAGCTATTTTGGATAAGATTAGAGCCTAGTTAGTAGGTAAAGAATTACTAAAAGACCTATCCAAATTTGCTATAATATGTTAATAAATTAATAAGGACCTTTAATATAATAAACAGACTTATTTTTTAAAGCTAACTATACCTTATATTTAAAACTTTATAAAATTGGTATATACCCTAAAACGCGATCCGTCTCTAAGATCTAAAAGCCCTATATATAACCCTATAGACCTTAATGCCACCTAATCTTATATACCCTTAGGAACTAATAAATAAAGAACTTAAACCGTAAATAGAGAATACTTTAGATATAGTAAAAAGGGATATATTTAAAGGAATTATTAAACTTACCCTTTTAAAAAGGTCCGCTGTAGTTCCTTTTAATCCTTAAATCGTACCTATTTTATAAATTATACTTAGTTACTATAAAGTATCTTACCTTTAGTTAACTTAGAAAACGAATTATCTTAGGGCTAAGTTGCGCTTTAGAATAGAAAGTGGAAGAGCATAAGTGTCTAGGCTCTTTTAGCGCTAATATATAATATAACTATATAAATATATATGGTGGTGGGATTGCATCTATTTTTGGGGGTTGTTAGCCACCGCTTTTGGCGGCGTTCTTACCTCGCTTAGGCCCTGTCACATCGCCGCTTTAAAGAAGCTCTGTTCGCTTAAGCACTTCCTATCCCTGTTATGCCCCGTCCTATTATCCTAGAGGGGTTAAAAACGGGACACGAGCTTCAGCAAAGCTTATCGGCGCTTGCGTTAATTTAATAATGGCATAGCCTATATGGAAAGGCCAGCGTCTACTTAAAGGAATGGCCTGCTCGCCCTCTCCCCGCACTTTCTCCCTTTACTACCCTTATTCTACTTCCTCTTTCCCTTTACTATTCTCGTTCCACTCCCCCTCTAGCAATTTAATCCTTATCTATAATGCTTACCTTACCTGTTTAGCAAACTCGCTGTCACCAGAATGGTAGTACACCTATTAGAGTAGCTGCTCCAGCCTATAAAACGGAGAAGAGAGGAGCGCTCTACGCCGCCGCCGTTTATTAAAAATTAAATTTATAACTTTAAAGTCTAGACTCGGATATAGACACCGATCTTAATACATATATTCGTTTAGAAGATGGTATAGATTTAGATTCTGGAGAATTAGACACGGAATTAGATGCGGAATTAGATGTGGAATTAGATGTAGAGTCTAATGCAGAGTTAGATACGGGATTAGACGTAGAATTGGACTCTAAAGCTGAGAAAATACTAAAGGACATTGTTAAATTAGAAGAGGAGGGACCCGCGAAACTAAACTATACTCCTTATACTAAGAAATTATAGAAGAGAGAAGGTGAAATCTGGGAGAGGTAAATTATAAAAATTTCTGCTAACTCGCCACTATACCCTCTAATTACTATAAACTAGGTACTGCCTAAAGATTAAAAAGAAAACCTAAAAAACCCTAGATAATTAGCTGCGTAAATACGCCCTAAAGGTGTTTAAAGTATATCTCCGCTAGTAGAAGAAACATTTTTAAATTAAGAAGGAGAGCTTAATGCGGAGCTATTGAAAACAAATTAGTATATGCTATAAGGACCTTATACGCTATAAGATAGACGGTAATATCCTTAATAATATTTATAATATAAGTTCCCACCCCTCCTTTAAGGTAGACTAATAGCTATAGAAGTGGATCCTAAGCGTTAGGCTTAATAAGTTAGTAAAGAAAAAGTATACTATGTTTATCTAAGACCTTTATACTATCCTTTATACTCTTTAGATTAACGATACTAAGCTACTTTATAGCTTTATTTAAGTTTAAATTTCACTTCTTTTCCTACTTAGTATAGCTATAGCTATAAGACTAGGCGCTTTAGTAAAAAGTATTAGTGCTAAAGGTAGCAATAAAGCCGTCTGGTTTAAGAATATTAACGTTATAGTTATTTGTAGCGAGAAACACTCTAATAAGAGTATAATTGTGGTAAATGTAAACCTGGAATATATTAAGAATAAAGAAAAGAATAATAAACTATAAGCTTCGTGCTGTGTCTAAATAATGTATTTTACTAACTATAAATTTATAGAAAGAAATTTACCTTCCGTTTTAAAGACCTTCCTATATTCTATATTATTTCGTATATCTTAGCCGTTAGCGTTAGTTAAAACGCATTCCGAGATAACTTTATAAGTGTTTAAGATATCTTTAACCTTAAGGTATTGACGTACCGTAACGTGCTATATATTAAATGGAAGGACGAAGTACTAGATTGGCTATTCTTTTACGACGTTAGCTATATAACTAGGGGTAGCAATATTATAAAAGAAAAGGCCTTTCTATACACTAAATACCGTGACATATTTGTATGCCTAGGGCTTATTACTAGGTTTAAGGAGGCACTAAAGCTATACTAGCTGCGATAGGCTTTAGGTAAAAACATTAACAGTAAGTTTACTTAATAATTACCTCTAGACCTAATTGTATATTAATTATATAGATAGATACTGTTACTTTAGAAGAGCGGAACCAGACTATAGGCTATTTTAGTAGTATATATAAGAGGTATTATATACTAACGCATATTACACGCGATTACTAAAGCATCTATTTTAGAAATCCTTTATAGGATTTCCTTATTAAATCTATTGCGAGAATAGGGCTGTTATAAGATTGACGAGCGCCTATAGAGCTAGATAATAACTAGCTAGAAGAAGTCCGTAATAACTTTAAGCTTAAAGCGCTTTGTGCCAAATAAGAAGAATATAAGAACTATATCTATAATTGTCGGGAATAAGGCAAGCGGTCGTCACGTAACGCCGCGGCACTAGCGTGGCGAGGAGTCTTAAGCTCCTCGCCCTTCCTTATTCCAATTAATAAGCATATTAACCAACATCACTGTAACCTACTCAAGTAGTCGTTATTGGTGAGTCACCCTATGTAACCAACACTGATCAGTGGTTAAATACACAGTTAACTATAAAGCAGCTAGGTTTTTGAATAGAAGAGACAGTCTCGTACAGGGGTGCCATATGCGCTTATATGGAATGGATTCCGGCGATACTATACTACCTTAGACTTACAGAAAACTAGTAATAGAAGTGTCACTAAGTACTAGGAGATACTAAGTTGCGTCTATTACGCAGAACAACTACGTTTACGAAGATTTGGTCGAGTACTTTAGGTTAGAAGTATCACTAAACCTAGGGTCCTAAGTCAACGTCCGAAACACGTCAAAAACAACTACCTTAATACCCTCCGTGTACCTTTATAGACTGTTGGATTATAATTACTACCCAATTACACGTCGAACAACCCTTATTTTCCTTAATCTCTTTATTAAAACGCGTTAAATAACTACCTTAATACCCTCCGTATACCTTCGCAGATTCTATTATAGCATTAACCTACCTAAAAAAGTACGAGAAAGACATTAACCTAGAGATATAGAACACCGATATAACTAACCTTAAAGATGTTAATTAGCAAGACTTAAACGGATTCCTATTATACCGTATAGCATACTATAAAGACAGCGAATACAATAATACTATGCTATGGTACTGTATAAGGGAGGACTTTATTAAATAGATAAAGGGAACATAGACTCCTATAAAAAAGGATATTGTATAAGACTTCCGTAACTTCTTACGGGAGTATAGAGTGTTTATACCTATAGACGGGGGTACTATTAGAGATAATATTTAGGAGTAGGTTATTAATGTAAAAGAAAAGCACAAATGGACTCTATAAGAGATTAAGTACCAACTACGCACTATAAGGAAGCTTAACTTATAATAGAATACAAGTAATACACCTCTAAAGACGAATCTACCTCCGCCTTTAACTCCTCTATATTTAATCCAACCCGTAACTTTAACTTTAGATACTATACCCTAACAAGAGTAGGTATAGGATCCTATTGCTTTACAATTTAACAACCTTTAGACTCCACCAACTAAACTAACGTCCCCACTACAGCCTGTAATGTAACTCCTACCTCCTCTATCTTAATCTTAAATTAGAGGCAGTTTAAAATTGCTTATAGAGCTTATAAAGCTCTATTCGGATTAAGAGAAGAAGTTTAGCAGGGAATTATATAATGTTCTTAATTTAAAATTGCGTATCTTCTATAACTATTACTGGAAGGTAGGAATAGAGTCTAATTAATACCATAACATCAGGAAATTTTTTTTGGGCACGTTGTTGCAAACGAAAATCGGGGTCTGCAAAACCTGCGTAAGTCGCAATTTTGGCAATTTGCGGCGATTTGCAGCAATTTGCTACAAACACATAGGCTACCTATACACGCGCCT
>Ga0307515_10008353_pt1 | contig 20203 bp, 5 predicted proteins | sample 17_EM_MG_FD_194513 | JGI IMG/M metagenome (GOLD analysis project Ga0307515, IMG submission 194513) | Populus trichocarpa ectomycorrhiza microbial communities from riparian zone in the Pacific Northwest, United States - 17_EM | ecosystem: Host-associated > Plants > Roots > Unclassified | place... | reverse complement strand
TAGATTAACTCTAATTATATTCTAAGATTTACTATAAAAAAGAGAAACTATCTATAAAGACCGTACGTCCTTAAATATATAACTCCTCCCTATAGTAAAGGTTTAGTATATTAGTACGTTAGTACGTTACGTTCCTATATTTCTACGTTCCCACGTTCTAAACTTATAATGTAACTAGCTATATAACTTAGCTACCCCTTATCCTATAGCTTAATCGGTTCTAGCGCCTCCTATACTATCTTAACTAACCCGTTTATATCTATTTTTAGTAGTTGTACTACTGCCGATATAAGGTCCGTAACACTATCCCCCTCCTCTTTATCTTCGTCCTTAAAGATATCTCCTATCTCTAAGTCGTCTATTAGAGGTATAGTATTCCCGTCTTTAATTTAATAACCTTTATTATTCCTAATACCTTTTATTAAATCCTTTACGTCTAGTTGTTATAACTAGCTAGTAACGTTTATTCTGTTACTTAGTAAAGTTATACTATCCTATTCTTATTATACGGAAAAGAAGTTAGTATATATTATTATTCGTACTAACTTAATAGCACGAGTGAGTTAGATCCAGGGGCACGAAATACATATAGTATCGTATGCTCTTTTGGATGATGGTGACTATCAATTCTATTAAGGTAGACTACGTGGTCTATATACTAACGCGCCTCCCCCCTAATTAGTCAGCATGTAGGTAGTTGGTGCACGAACGCGTAAATACGCGTTTATACACCAGGTGCTATAATTATACACTAGCGGTACTTGGAAAATGAAACCACTTATATACAGCCTCCGTAATTGCCTTAATAGAACTATAAAACACATAAGAAAATATATAGGAAATCCCTCCTAAGGTGCCTTCTGGGCTGCCTTCTAAACGGTGCCCCAAGCTGGCCGTAAGTCCTGCTTACGGTCCGTAAAATAAACTGTACGGCCTTTTGACGGGCCATAGACGAGCCAGAGGTTAGATCTTAAGGGCCGCTAAGGCGCTAGTGCTAAGCGAGCTAATGGCGATTTTCCATCCCGGGGATGGAAAATTGTAATTAGTTAATTTAACTACCCTATAGAATTCGGCAGGTTACGTAAGTCCACTAAGTTCCACCACAGCTTTTTTACCATTTTCTACCTATACCGTAATATGGGCAATTTTGCGGCAATTTAGGGCAATTTAGGGTAATCTGCCTGTGCTAATTATTTAATAGCTTACAGTCTATAGGATAGACCGTATAGTAAACCGTACGGCCTTCTAACAGGCCGTAGATATACTATAGGTGCTCCATTAGTCTCGTTCCACCTATTCTATAACTTTTAGATTAAGCTTATTTATATTAATTAGGGTTTTAAGGGCTTAATATAGCTTTACCTTAGTTATAGCGTCTACTAGGTTATTTCCGCCGCTAATCCATTTAACCTCCGCAATTTTACGTCGTTCGTAGGCCTAATATAAGCACATTAGGTTGACTATAAGCCTCTTCTCTTATATTGTACCTAGTTTAACTAGGCAGTTATAGAGGGACTTTAAATCGGTATATAAAACCAGGGGTAACTGCTCTAGTTATAGAATCTTTTAGACCGTTAATTTAATTACGGCTACTATATTAAAACTATAAGCTAGTATATATAGTTTAGAAGCTAGTACACTATAGGTTACTTATTTACACTTAATTAAAGACTAGTGTAGTATATTTACGTCCTAATTACGGTCCGTAAGTACAATTACAAAGCCGATTTGCAATAATAGGTCCCTGTTATTAGCAAAAAAGGCGTCCGTAAATGCCAGTAAGCTAAGGGAACTTAGGTCTAGTGGTATAAATATAAGTCCCCTTACTACATTATCAATTTACCACTAAATGCGCTTATTAAGCTGCTTAATATTTTCTTCTTATAGATCTACTGCCTAGGCCGCAAAGGATAAATCGTAGGTAGATTTAGGTTAACAGACTGTGGCGATATAGGCGCCTCTTACACGCTATACAACGTATTAGTCCTTTATATTTACGGTTTTATAGGTCTCTCCATAGAAGCTAGTAAGGTCTGTAGGCTTTGCTATAACAGGCTTTAGGTTTTAAGCTTAGCGTTCCTAAGTTAGCTTAATTAGGTTACCCTTTTATATAATTAGGCCTCTATTAAACTTAATTAAATTCTACTTAGTTAACTACTCTTACGGCTTTACTAAGAACTTAGCCTTTTATAGTTTAGTTTCTTTAGTATCTATAAAGGTCTAGTCTGCTATAAATAGGGTATTGTTTATTTAGAGTCCAACAATACTAAGGCCGTTTAATAGGCTATATAGGAGGCAGGGGTTATAGGTCAACTATTCCATTTTAAGTTTACTAACGTAGTACTAGTAGTATGTCTTAAACTAGTGGTTTTTAGCTTCTAGTACCCCGTAAAGAGGTTTTATAACCTATAAAATTATTCCTAGTTATAGGTTAAGCTTACGGGGTAGTCGTATAAAGATATCCCTATTTAGGTAGGTATTTAACTATATATAGGCTTATAAAATATCCCGTAAGTAAAGGGCTACAGGTTTAATTTACTGTAGTCTAGGCGTAAGTGCAAGTATAATCTATTAACTAACTTATTAAATTATAGGCGATTGCATAAGGACTAGGTCCTTTCCCTAGTCATTATAAGCTTATATAATAAGCCTTAATTTCTTAAAAGCTTTATTAGTACCAGGGTGCTTAATCTCGTTAATAAAGCGTAAGTTAAATATACAGACGCCTTACGGAACATCTTTTTCCGTTATAACCGTAAAGACGCCCTTTTTAAGTAGTCCGTTAATCTCTTTACGCCATAAGTCTATAAAAAGGGTTTTCTATACTAGGACTAATATATCCGCAGGCGGAGATTGTCTTGCGGATATACCTATAAAGGTTAGGTAATTCTTTATTACGGGGTTCTTAGTTATAGGATGCTTTTAGGGGCGTCCTCAGCTACGCTTTATAGTAGGTTTAGCGGGTTTAGTGAGTTTCTAGGGGACTTCTAAGGTAGGCGGGGGTACTTCCAGTTCGTCTAGTTTGGCAGGTGCTTCCAGTTTATCTAGTTTAATGTTATAGGTATTTTCAAATCGAAAGTAGGGTTTTATAAACGTGCTTCTAAAGCTAGTTAGCCTACTAGGAAGCTATATATAGCACGTCTTATTTTCTACGGCTAGTAGGCAATAGGATCCATTCCAGCTACCGCTTTTACGCTATATGAGGACTTTAGAGTTAAGCGGGAGGTTGTATATTAAGGTTATATTAGGTCCGTTACAGTAGTATAGGGCGTTATTAATAGTTTATTTGGCCCGTAATTTAACTATTTCAGCTATTACCTTCCATATTATAGCTGCTTGTTCCGTAATAGACGGGGTAGAAGGGCCTAGGTTACTTATCCTTAGGTAAGCTCTATAAACCAAAAGGGTGGGTACTAGTCCGTTAGGGCTAGCGGTGTTATTAACGGCTTTTACGGCCATCTATAAAGCTAGTTTCTTTTAGATGTCCTTATAGTCGTCTGTAATAATCTAATAAGCTCTCTATAGAGCTAGGTAAGCTCGCTTAATAAGCCTAACAAACTAATACGCCTTAACTGGAACGGCTTTTATTAAAATAGCTATGGCCATAGTATACTATTGGAATTCTTTGCTGATAAAGTTCCTACTAGCATCGTGGGTAATATACTTAGGGGGTCTAACATATATGTCAATCCAGTAGGTCTATAAAATGTCCTAAGTATATTTTGCGGATATATTTTGCAACTAACGGGCGGCTTAATAGCGGGTTACCTTATTAATTATATGTAATACTAGGCTGCCGTTAATGTATATAATATCTACGTATACTAAGTAGTTAAAGTTAAGGTCCTTATAAAGGGTGAACTTAAATTAGCCTAGGGAACGTCTATATTTCTAGCAAAAGGAGCAGTATTTAGTTAGGTGGTTGATTGCCTTCCTATCAATGTTATCGTGTCCAGAGCGTTTAAGGACTCTATATAGCTTTTTGGCTAATAAGTAGCCAAAACGGCGGTATAGGCGGTGGATTTTAGTACTGGTAAGGTAGCATAGGTTATAGTTAAAAGATTCCTAAATATAGGTCTATAAAGTCTCTCCCTATATAAGAAACGGGTGTCCAAATTATTATATAATTAGCAGGGTAATATACTTACTTCCTAGGGCAGTTACGGGGCCAATTAGGGTGTCCGTAATATTATTATAGTATACCTATAACCTATTTATATCTACAAGACAGAGTAGGAAGGGGGTATCCACTTTTACCATATAGAAGTTAACTAGGCTAATTAGAGTCTTAACTTTAACTAATCTAATTAATGCGGTTGAGCTGATGCTAAATTAGACGTTTACGGCCCCAGTATATATAATATTAATATCCGTATTATCATTTATGGTGGTCCTATATATGAAGTATTGTCCGTAGCCTATAGTAGACTTCTTAGAGGCACCTATATCGATTATAACGCTGTAGAATTCTTTGGGGGTATAGCGTTCCATAGTAATATATATAAATAGGTCCTACTTGTGATTTATAACGTCCATAACAGGGGTGCTTATAAAATGGTTTTTGGGCGTAACTAAGTGTATAAAGGAACGGTTGGCTAATACGGTCGTAATATTAAAGGCTTAGCTGTCCGTAAAAGGTCTAAAAGTAGTTAGAAATGTCTCTAAGGTCTCTTATTCCTAAGTATTTAAGTTAAAGTTAATTATAAGGGCTTCTATTGACTTATTAGGGGGCTCTTCTACTTCCTCTCCTTTATATTCCAAAATAAACTAGTTAATATAGCTATTAAGTCTCTTCCTAGACTTATTACGTTCTTCCTAGGTATACCTTATAGACTAACATCCTTCCTTACTACATATAAAGCACTTCTGGCTAGTTTATTTATAAGGGTATACTTTTATACGGGGGTTGCTATAGGGGTTACGGGTAGGACTTAGTTGGTACGGGTGCTGCTAGCGGTAGCGGCGGTCTATAAAGTAGACGTCTAAGTCTATTTATAAATATTAAATATCCGTAATAAAGGCTTAAGTACTGCCTAGTGGGTTTAAGACTTCGTACGTTATAATAGAGGAGCGTAGATTATTAATAAGGCTAGCTAAGGTATCTATAGGCTTGTAGTAGGCGTACTTATAGGGCTCTACTTCCTAGCAGGCCGTAATAAGTTTATTATATAGGAAGTCGTCTATTCAAAGCTTAGCGTTAAGGCCGTACTATAAGTGCCAGAGGTCTTTAATAAGAATTTGCAGGCACTCTATAGTCGATTTTTCAATATTCTTATCAATTACGGTCCGTAGCTTAGTCGCATTCCATTAGGTAAGAATATTACGCTTATATTCCGGTCCTTTAAAGTAGTTATAGGTAGCTTCGCATAGCTTATTAAAGGGAACACCAAGGGGGTTGCTCTTAAGGTTAGTATAGTAGTAGTTAAGTACTAGGCCGCGCAGTATAGTAGAGTAGGCTTAGCTAAATTCCTATTTAGGAATATTAGCCTTTTAGCAGAGGTCTGTAAAGATAGTTAGTTTAAAGTTAAAGTTATTATTTTCACCGCTGTACTTAGATTCGTCGGTATAGAGCTTAGCTAGGTTTGCTAGCTCCTTACCATAGGTCTTTACTTAGGTAGGTTGCAGATCTATAACTTGTGGATATATAGCTTGCGGATCTATAACTTAGATAACGGAAGGGGTTTAGTCCGTATTTTAGTTTACAGGGGTATTACGGTCCATAATTTAGGTTGCAGGGGTATTACGGTCCGTAACTTAAGTACTAGGTATACTTTAGCCAGTAAGATTAATTTTAAGACTGCTTAGGTTTATAAGACAAATTTAGTTAAGTAGGTTAGGTATAAGGCCAGCAATTATATTAAGTTTAGAAGAAGCAAAGAGTTCCTTAGTTTCTTAAAACTAGTCTAGGATTTCCTCTTTAGTCCATTCCGTTTGGTCCTTCTTATATATTGTGTTGTACAAGGACTATATAATAGTAACTTATTTATTCCTTTTAACCTATACACCTTAGTTATGTAAAAGGGTCCGTAGGTTACGGATAATAGTAGGGTTGTATACTTTAAAGATAGCTTCCGTAAAGTCCGCGAAGTCTTCCTAGTATTACTCCTATAGGTCAACGTTTATAAGCTTAAAATATTCATATTTAAGAACTTTAAATTTGATATAGTTGTTGACGTCAGGTATAGACGTAAGGTCAGCTCCCTACCTCCACTTTTCCTGGCCTTTATTGACTTGCTTCCTTAGGTCTGCCATACTGTATAGTGTAGTGTAGTACGTAGTAAGTGGAAGAGGTCTTATAGTGGTCCGTAAAGGCGGTTAATATCTATAGCAGTTTGTAGAAGGGTGAGGGTGTCCGTAAGGGGTCTTAATAGGTTTATAGTAGTTCGCAAAGGGGTAGGAGGTCTCCGTAACGGTCCATAAAGGTAATTAATAAGTCCGTAACGGTTTGCAGAAGGGTAGGGGGTCTCTATAAGGGGTCTAAAAAGACGTCAGAGGTATTAAAAGAGGGTATAGTAGGGATAGGGGTTTAAGGTTTAAGGGTAGGGGGTTCTATATAGGTCTGTATTCACGTCTATTATACTTCCAGTAAACCGTACTAAGACTTAAATAAGTATACAGAGTTAGTAATAGTCCGTAATCCCTAACTTCCAACCTTCCAGCAGGTCGTACTAGGAGTCTAAATGGGTAGTCGCTATTATATATCTCTTAGTGGGAGGTATTAAGTGATTGCTAATCTATGCGCGCTTACTAATTAGTATTTGTACTAACTTAATAGCATAAATAAGTCAGATCCAGGGGCACGAAATACGTATAGTATCGTATACTCTTTTAGATGATGGTGACTGTTAATTCTATTAAGGTAGACTACGTAGTCTATATACTAACGCGCCTCCCCCCTAATTAGTCAGCACGTAGGTGGTTAGTACACAAACATATAAATACGCGTTTATACACCAGGTGCTGTAATTATACAATTATAATTACGGCTCCGTCTAATTACTAACCTTCTTTCTATACTAAGTATACGCGAGCAAATATACGATTGTCCTATAATATTTAATCTATCTCTAACGTTAAGTATATATATCTTATTATTCTTTATAACCGTCTAGTTCCTTATCTAATCTTCTTTAGGGTTATACGTGTTAGTAGCGGCTAAAAAACTAAAGAGTAAGCTAGCTAAGGCCCTTACTAAGGTTTAATGTTATTTTAATAAGGTGTCTTAGGCTCTAAAAGCTTAACTAGATATTTATACTCGCCTAAGCCGTCTAGTAAAGGTCCGTAAAAAGGTACGCTTAAAAGAGTTATATTTAGTAGAGTAAGGTCTATCTAAACTTAAGGCTAAGGAGGCTAAAAAGGATTCTAATCTAGAAGAGGCGGAAACAGCTTATATACTAGTAGTAGATCCCTTAGATAATCCGGCTCGTCTATTACCTTTAACTAATCCCTTTATCTTTAGCTCCTTTTTAATATTACCTAACCTATTCTCTTCTAATACTCCCATACCTTTTCTATAGTATTGTTTAAATTTTATAGTAGTTCCTAGGTAGTCTTATTATAGCCTATCTACTTAACTTTATACTATATTTTATTGTTAATATCCTTATAACTAATAATCTTTAAAACTTACTATTTATCTTCTTCTTGTCCTCTATACGTATCTATTTTATAAATTAGTGGCTTAATATTTCTATATACTAGCTTTAGCATTACGATATACTATATAGGGTAAATCTTTATTTTAGCTGGTAGGTTTAACTTAAATATAACTAGTAAAATTTTCTATATAATTTTAAAAGGTCTTAGTCTAACGTAGTCCAATTTCTTACTTAATCATTAACTCTTAAAATTTTTATATAGTAGCTATACTTTGTCCCCCTCCTTAAGATCTAACGTAGGTAATAGGGTTATAACGGTCGGTATAGTTATAACGGTCGGCTACCGCCTTCCTAGCTAGGTATACTGCGAGAATAGTTTAAAACATCAAAATACTGCCCCCCCTTTTGGCGAGCGCTGCGAAATTTTAAATTTGCTGCGCGTATTGCTACTAACTGGATATGTACATAGTAACCGTAGCGAAGCCGTACGCTTGGGCGTAAGAACCTGTTCGCGATCGGCGTTCCTTTATAATACCGCGACCTTCGCTAAATACCGCGAGGCTTCCACCTATACGATATTGTTAAATTTTATCGGTAATTGTAGAGACAGCGTTATATTCGCGTTTTAGCGGCGGAGGTATATAGCGAATTTAAAATCTCGCAGCACTCGCTAAAGGGGGTAAAGCTGGTTGTGTGATATACTGTAAGGGGGCAGTATTTTGATATTCTAAACTATTCTCGCAGTATACCTAACTAGGAAGGCGGTAGCCGACTGTTATAACTATGCCGACCGTTATAACCCTATTACCTACGTTAGTCCCTTAAATCTCTTAGCGTCGTAGTACTTTTTTATTCTTTTTTATACCTTTTCCGTTAATTCTATAAGGTCTACATAAAGATTTATTAATATCTTTATTCTTTCTTTAGCTATACTACTCGTCTTTTTTGCTTGCTGTAGTAATAACGATATTCTTAGCTTATATCTATAATTTGCCTTAAATAGTAATATGCCTATTCCTTTTTATAGTGTTATATTATATATAAACTATATAGCTAGTAATAACAACACCTAATTATTCTATATATAATTAATATAATACCTTAAATACTGTTCTAGCGTCTAATTTAATCTTTCCGTTTATTTGTCCGTCTGCAAATAATATATAGTAGAAGTTACTGCTCTAACTCCTTATTCCGCTAAGAATACCTCCTAAAATACTGCTATAAATCTTAGATCTCTATCTAATATAATTTTACTTAGTACTCTATATCTTATAAACACTTCTTTAATATAGATTCTAGTAATATCTTCTGCTAAGATTTCTTCTGTATATGCTATAAAGTAGCCCTATTTAGTTAACTTGTCCACTATTACTAAAATTATATTATACTTTTATCCGGTAATAGGATCTCTTAACTTTAGTAACTTAATAATAAAGTCCTATAATATAACCTCCTATAGTCTCTCTAGTATTTTAATAGGTTATAGCCCTCCGTATAGCTTATACCTTATTAGTTTATTCCTTTAGTAATCTAAATACTTCTTTATTACTTTTTTTAGCTATACCCTAGATTCTATTAATAATATATTCTTCCTAAAGTCTTAATACTAAGCCTATTACTCCGTTGTGTCCTTAAGTTATACCCTTATAGAAGTCTTCTACGAAATACTCTGTTATACTTTTTAGGATATACTTTACTTCTTAATTTTTGTATATATCCATCTATAAATCTTCTAGCTATGCTTTTAGAATTTTTTATGCTTAAAAGCTTTCTGGTGTCTTATAGACTCTTTTTAGTTCTCTGTCCTCTTAAGTTACTGCTAGCTTAGGGTAATTATACCTAATTAATCCGTTTTTATCTCTGTATAGTATTGCTTCTAATAGTTTCTTATTATTTTATAGTTTAGCCTTTCTACTTAGCGTGTCTGCTCTTATATTCTTAGTTCCTTTAATATACTAAATCTTAAAATGGTATTCTATAAGCATCTCTACCTATCTAACTTATTTATAATTAAGTTCTTTTATTATTAGAAACCCCGTTAGGTTCTTATAATCTATTTTAACTATAAATAGTTTTTCTACGCCTTATAAGAATACTCTCTATTTCTTTAGTACTATAACTATACCTAATAACTCCTTATTATAGATGTTATAGTTTAACTCTAGTAGTATTATATTTCAGCTATAATATACTACTAGGTACTATATATTCTTATACTTTTATAGCAAATATACTCCTAGTATAAAGTTTAATATATTTATTTCTACAACCGTATCTAGTTCTAGTTAATGGATTTTAAGGATTAGCTCCTAGGTAAATAACTCTTTAAGTTCTTTAAATAACTTTTTTATTTGTTTTCCTATACTTATAGTTCCTCTTTCTTTATAAGCCTAGTAAATAGTTTAATATTCTTTAACTACTATGCTATAAACCTTTTATAGTAGTTGCAAAACCCTAGAAATAACCTTAACTGCGTTATATTCTCTGGTTTTTACTAACTTACTATAGCTTTAATTTTTTTAGGTCCATATTAATATAACCTAGTTTAATAATAAATTTAATAAAATTAGTCTTCCTTATAAAGAACTTGCATTTTTTTAATTACTACTAGCATCTATTCCTCCTATAGTCTTCTTAAGACTTATTTAACGTATTCTCCGTATTCCTCTTTAGTTATTAAGTAGATAATAATATTGTTAAGGTATGCTATAATAAACTTATTAAGGTGTTCTCCTAATACACTATTAATTCATTTCTAAAATGTTACTAGTGTATTTATTAACCTGAATTGTATAACTAATAGTTTATATAGTCCTTCCTTTAACCTAAAAGCTGCCTTCTATTTATCGCCTTCCTTAATTCTAATCTAATAGTATGCCTATCTTAGATCTATCTTTATAAAGATTTACGCGTTGCCTATTTTATCTTAAATTTTGCTAATTAAAGGTAAAGGATACCTATCCTTCTAAGTAATGCTATTTAACTACCTATAGTTAATATATAGCCTAAGTTTTCCGTTCTTCTTTAGTATAAATAATACTAGATATCCTGCTAATGACTATAATAGTCTAATATATCCCTTTTATAAGTTCTCTTAGATAAACTCCTTAAGTGCTCTTAACTCCTCTTAAGTAAGCTTATAGGTTAAAAAGAACCTTAGACTTATTCCTAGTTCTAACTCTATTTTATAGTCCCATACTATATAATTTATTAGCTTTTTACTTTCTAGGCTCTATAGCTTCTTACTATACTTATAATATCTCTTTAATATATAACTTAAGCCTCGCTTAGTCTCTTTATATATTACTCTAACCTAGTACTATACTAACTTAGTTTATTATTATATCTTATATTATTAAGTATCTCTAATATTAACCTATCCTATAACCCAATTAATCTTTAAATTATATTCCTGTAACTAAGGCATTCCTAATACTGCCTTATCCCGTCCTAATAGTAGGATATTAAAAGATATCTTAATTTATCTTCCTTTAATAGTTATCTAAATAGGTCCTATTTTAAGGTTAATAATCCCTCCTCCGTAAGTTATTGGATCTCTTAAAATTATAACTAATAGGTAAGGTAGTTCTATTTTTTTAATTACTACTAGTAAGATATAGTTCCGCGTTACTCCACTATCTATTAATACTTTAAACTGTTAATCTTACTAATTTGCTTATAAATTTAGGTATTATCCTTAAATTCCTTTAAGGGTCTAAGGCTCTACTACTAGCTCCCTCTAGTTCTATAGGCCTCTACTTTTCCTAACTATTAGCTACATAATCCTATTATACTTAGCTTAATCTTTAACCAATACCTAGTTCGCTTTTTATCCTCTATATACTATAGATACGTATTCTCTAGGTATTTCTACTACTATTATCTATCTAAGTATTCTTCCGTAAGGAATCTTTCTAGTTAAAGTATTAAGTCTCCTAACTCCTAAACTTCTATTAGATGCCATCTATATATATACTTAGCATTCCTATACTATCGCTTATTTAGCGCCTAATATATTTATATAGGGTACTTCTAATTCCTTTCTTTAGATTTTTATGCATTTTATATATATTATTTACGCATACAATCCATAATAGCGTATAGTGTACTAGGTGCTTTAGGTTAACTCTTAACTTATCTTTATCTTTAAGTTTAAACCTTTACCGTATTAATCTAAACGTTGCGACTTTATTTATAGGTACTAAGATGCGCCTTTTATTTCTCTAGTCTTCTAATTATTCCTCTAGATCCTTTAACGTTATAATTAAGGCTCCTTTAATATAAGTTATAGCCTTTTCTATAATATAGTGGTCCTAGATAACTTACTTGTCTAACTATATATAGAAACCTTCCTACTTATTATATCGTTGCCTATACCACTTTTAGTATAGCTATTAAAGTATATACGGTTTATCCGTAAGGAAGTATCTTCTTATTACTGTATTATAACAGCCTTTTATATATCGTTCCTTAAATCTAGTAGGGATCCCTAAATCCTCTTTATCTTCTAATTTAGTAAGCTATTTAGCTCTTAGTATACCTACCCTAGGCCTATTAGTAATTCTTTATACGGGTGCTCTATCCCTAGTACGACCTATTATACTAGTTATTTAATCTAGCTTTTATTCTTACTATACAAGGATTCTCTATCTAAACTCCTTTATATTTTCTTTTAGTCTTCGCCTTATAAATAGATCCTTAAAGTCTTTTTACTTCTTAATCTTTATCTATTTAATAGTCCTTATTTATATCTAAAAATCTTAGTCCTATAGAATTCTTAATCCCAAGCTTACTTCTGTCTTAAGCTTAGCTCTAGCCTTAATTTAACTAGGCTTTTATGGTGTTCTTATTTTATCTTAAGAATCTTAAATCTCACTTATCTTACTTTAAGAATCTTATACCTTTAGGAAACTTCGTCCCAAGCTTATTTATATATTACTAAACTAAGCCATTGCTCTACTCTATCGGTTATTATCTATTATAGGTCCTTAAGCATACCTTATCTTATCTTAAGAATCTTAAGCCTGTAGCCTTTTACCTTTATTAAGTGCCGAAGTAGTTTATTATCCTTCTTCTCTTATATCTTATAAAGCGATAGATATTATATCTAATGGGGTCTTAATCCCTACTAATATTCCCTATTCTATAGTGGAATTATCCTTTACCTTTTTTATGACATCTTTAAGGTCTATATGCTCCTAGTAAGCTGCCTTTATTGCTTTATTATTACTAAATATTTCGCCTATATCGAATTTATCGTCCTTAATGTCTATTTTATAAAATAGTTCGTTAATTCCTTTAAACTCTAATAATTTTAGCTCTTATAGCCAATAGCTTGCGCCATACTTAGCGTCTTTATAAATTTAGTACGCATTATTATAACAAAATGCAAAACTCTTAATTAAACACTCTTTAGTTCCTTATAGTATACTATTATCCCTTTATACATATATATCTTCTACTAGTCTCATTTCTTTTACTACGTAGTAACTCTAACTACTCTTACAGTCTCTAATAAAATAACCTTATTTTCCACAATTTATATAAGCTCCTTTTTTAAACTATTTTTCTTACTATAGAGTCCGCCTAAACGTCTTCTACTACTAAGATCCCTAGTTTAGCCTCTACTCCTTAGACCTTTAATTACTTAATCCTTATCCTTTAAGTTTCTATAGTTTCCTATTCTATTTTTTGTTTTCTTTAGTACTACTTAGGTCTATTAGCTCTGCGCTATACTATAATTTCTAACTTTAACTTTATTATTACGTGCCTTGCGCCTTATATAACTATAGAACTTTATCCTAACCCTTTTTAGTCTGCTCTCTTTAGTAAATCCTATTATTAATCTTAATTGCTTAATTAATTAAGTCCCTAAAAGTATCCGTATCTTTTATTAGGATAATTACGTCCTAGACTTTTGCTTTAAGTTCTTATTTATACTATACTATAAGCGCCTTATTATTCTATTTAACTTATATAGCTAATATTTAAAACTATATCGTATACTCAATTACTAAAGTTCTTTATACTAGGTTTTAAAGTTTTCGTTCCGCTATAATAGTTACCTTTAGGTTTCTAAATATCTATATTAAGCGTTCTATAAACCCACTCTAACTTAAGAATATATATTATACCTCCTAGTTAGTAATTGTTATACCGTATTCCTATACCTCTATAAGGTAAGATTTAAACCACTTAAGTACTCTTTTTATTAGAAATAATCCTATATAGACAACTTAATCTATAGGCGTCCCTAGTTTTACTCCTTCTTATATAACCTTAAAGTGTATTTATATAAGAAATCCTTTAAGTTTTAACTTCTCTCCTAAAAATTGCTTAATTAAGGGTAACTTAACCTTAGCTGCTACGATTCTATTAATTCTTTCTTTAAGTATTCTATTATTATCTATTAATTAATTAACTATTTCCTATAGCTATCCAACGGTAACTAGCTAAGAGTTAGTGTCTACTATACTGGTGTTATTACCTAATCTTAATATAGTTGCTGCCGTTAACGCCGTTATAGCTACTGCTTTTAGTAGTATATTATTTAACTTCTTTTACTATAACCTTAGTAGTAAATATATAATAAAGCCTTATAGGAAATACTACGGTAGACTTGTTAATGGGCTGGGTATATAGGTATAAAATAGTTAATAACGTAAATATAACTGGTAGAGTAGTTGCCTAATATATTAACTCCAATTATATTCTAAGATTTACTATAAAGAAAAGAAACTATCTATAGAGACCGTACGTCCTTAAATATATAACTCCTCCCTATAGTAAAGGTTTAGTACATTAGTATATTAGTACGTTAGTACATTACGTTCCTACATTCCCACATTCATATATTCCGAACTTATAACGTAACTAGCCATATAACTCGGCTACCCCTTATCCTATAGCTTAATTGGTTCTAGCGCCTCCTATACTATCTTAACTAACCCATTTATATCTATTCTTAGTAGTCGTACTACTGCCGATATAGGGTCCGTAACAATACTCCTTTAAACTTTACTACCCCTTAATTTATTCTTTAGGCCCTAGATAATTTTCTTTTAGCCTTTATCTAACGAATAGGCCCTTAAGATCTTTAAATGTTTTAATTATAGTATCGCCTTTTTAACCTATTAAAGGTATACCTTACTTTTCTTCTAGTTTAGTCCTAATTTATTCTTTAAAATATTAAATCCCTAAAATACTATATCTCTTCCTTATCTAACTATTAGAGTCTTAAATTATCCTTATCCTATTATAATTTTTTTTTAGATTATTAGCTCTTTACCTTTATTAAGTAATAAAATAGTACTAGCGTCTTACTTACTTAGACTACTTTGGTTACTCCTCCTTCTATCTTATAAAGCGATAGATATCGTATCTAATAAAGCCTTAATCCCTATTATTAAGTTATTATCTTTAATAATACGTCTCTAAGGTCTATATACTCTTAATAAGTTGCCATTATTACCTCTTTATCGCTATATTCCATATTTATTCTAAATAGGTTTATTAGATCTTTAGGTATATCGGTTCTATATATATATATATTTCCCATACTAGAGTCTACCTTACTTATTATCTAATTCTTATATCCTATTAAGTTCTTCTAACTTAGGCTCTTATAGCTAATAGCTTATACTATACTTATTACAGCGACTTAGTTAATTAAGACTTTAGCACTATAATATAACAAGCGTAAGCCTATATTGTTGGTAGTCTATAGACTTGGATATTAAGCTAAGAAGGTAGAGAAAAGGACATATCTATATATATGGCGCTAAGTCCTTAGCCAAATCCCTAACTAGGTCCCTTATCTAAGTAATATATAATAGTGCCGTTACAATACTTAGCGTCTTTATAGACTTAGTATACATTATAATAATAAAAGGTAAAGTATTTGATTAAATACTTCTTTATGCCTTTTAATATAGTTATAACCTTTACTATATTAGTACTTTAACTACCTCTATAATCTCTAATATATTATTATTATTTACTATAATTTATATAAACTCCCTCTTTAAACTACTTATCTTACTATAGAGTCTGCCTAAATATCTTCTACTACTAAGATCGCTAGTTTAGCATTTACTCCTTAGTTCTTTAATTATTTAATCCTTAGCTCTTTAGTTTTTATAGTTTTTTATTATTATATATTTTAACTCTTATATTCCGCTAAAGTCTATTAGTTCTAATCTATACTATAGTTTAGATACCTACTATTATATCTTCTTTATATACATTCGGTCCCTACTATTCTCTACTTAACTTTTTATTTTAGTAGAGCTGGTTATCTATCTTAATTACTTACTTAATTAGCTCCCTTATATCGCTTAAATCGCCTATTAGTATTGTTATATTTTATACCTTTAGCTTTAAGCATCGGCAAAATATTGTCCCCTATCAATGGCCTCAATGGTCGGTTGTTGGCGTAATTGGCGCGCAGTTGAGGGCATTTGGCAACTCGACCGACTAGCCTATGTCGTGTTTTTTTTTTTATAGCACGCGGCCTGCGCGCAGCCTGCGTGCAAACTGCGCAATCGGCAATTTCGTTAATTTGCCTTTTAACTTATAAAATATTAAAGTTTTTTAAGTCCTATATTATATATACGCGTATAATACACGTATGATAAGACTCCTCCTAGGTAAACTTTTTATAAAAAAAATTATTAGGTAATTTTTTTATAGCGTTGCTAGGGGGCTTACTAGAGGCTAAGCGAAAATAGGGAAATAAAAAATTCTGTTAAGTTGCGCGCAGGTTGACTGTCAATTGCGCCAATTGCGCCAATTGCGCAGGCTGCGCGCAGGCTGCGCGTCAAAAACGTCAAATGCATCAACGACGTCAGCGGCGTCGACTGCAGCCATTTGGCGCCCAATTGACCTAATTGGCAGCATTTGATTTCACTTGATGGGTAGTTTAAACCCTAGCCTGCGAATATTTTCCCGATGTAAGTCTACTAGTAAATCCTTTTTAGTTTTAAATATATATACCGCGCCTCTAGATTAGTAGTTACTAACCTATAAGTTTATATCTCCGTAAGATAGGGTTTAAACAACTCTAGTGCCCTCCCTAATAGGAATAACCCTATATACGCTACTTAATCTACTAAATTTACTAAATTTACTAATTTAGTTCCTTTATATCAAATCTTTAGTTATATCTATATAAGGAGTCCTTTTAGCTTATATTTTTCGCCTATAAACTATTTAATTAATAGTGTCTTAATCTTTTCCTTCTTTATATCTATAAGCTACTGTAAGAGGCCAGTTTAACCGGAACGTATAATTATCTAATTAATAGTATAGAATAAGAGTTACAGGTAAGTAGAAGACAAGTTAAGGTAGAACGATCTTTATAAATAAAGGACAAATGCTTTCTAACCTCTTCTATTTAGAGACTAATCGCTAGCTCTTCTCTAGAGGAGAACTAGCTCCCTATATAATCCTTTTAAGACGCTAGCAAAACCCTTTACCCCTTATCTATCTAACTATATCTCCTAAGACGTAGATAGAACATAGTATTAGGTGAAACCTAAGTAGATAGTTATATAGCCACAAGGTATAGGCGACCCTAGGGCAACCCAGGGGTGACTTACTCGTGAGGCACGTGCTTTGTACATACCTAGGGAAAACCCTTCCTACCTCGCATACAGACTCCTCCTTTTCCCTTAAGGATTCGTCTCTATCTATATAATATACCCATTATTCTATCATTGGACTCCCTATCCACATCCTTACCAATCCCCTTAGGAGGATAGCCGGTTTAATTTTTCTATAATACCTCTAAAAAGAAACCCAACGCCTATACCTAACGGTAATACGCTAGCAATACGACCGCAGAACGCCTTAGGATTTAGTATAAACGAAACCGCTAGAAGCACACTAGTAGCATCTAAGCCATTTTCTAAATCTTAAAACGATTAGATATCTATAAACGCTAAAGATTAGTTTAACTTATATACCTAGGCTTAATAGGAGCTTAGTAAGGTTACTAGCGTCTTACCTAATACTACTAACATAAAGGAGCTAGATAAGCTAGTTAAGAAAATAGCTAACTTATAGAGCATTATTAATTTAATAAAGCCCTCCCATCGCCTCTTTAGTAAAGAGTACGAGTTACGTAGCGAATGTATACGCCGATTAAATCTTAACGCCCTAGTTAAGAAGTTACTACCTAATATTAGCGGTACTACTTAATAGCATTTTAACCGGTAGATTGCCGCAGTTAAGAACCGATTTAAGGTTAATAACGCTAACTATAACTATAAGTAACGCACGCGCTAGGCCATTAAAGGTCTTATAAAAGAAAAGACAATTACCTAACTAGTTTATTGCCGGTTAGGCACTAAGGATAAGGGTCCTTTACTATAGGATGAGTTTAAGACTATAGTCTAAGACTAGATTAGGAACCCTATAGTAAGACGCTTTAATAACGCTATAATATACTATATGGCTATTATAAAGAAGAACTAGAGGTTTAACGTCTTTCTAGCCTATATACATAGCTTAGAGGACCTCTTCTCTTATACCCCTTTTATTAATCCTAAATAATAGGTAAACTTTTAGTTCTTATATCTCCTAGCCTACCTATAAGCAGAGCTCTTCCGCCAGAACTTTACCTAACAGGTAAAAACCGCTAAAGACCTCTTTAACAAAATCCGCCGTATAGAGCAATTGCTTAATACTATAAAGCTCGCGGAAGATCGCGTAAGTAGTAGCGGCAAATTATCGCGTACGAAGCGCGGTCGCAGCATAGGCTCTATAAACTTAGGCTTAGGGAACAGAACCTAAAAAAGGCGACGCTTTTTTAAGTAAACTCCCAGGGAGATTACCTAAAAGCTAGATGGCTTAGGGGACCCCCTAGATGCTAATACTACGTACGTGAGTCAAAGGACCGCAGGCGGCTACTATAAGGAACACTAAAAGCAGGCTAATAAAGAGAAGTTAGCTCGGCCTTTAGAAAACCTAAAGCCCTAGTAGTGTATCTCTTTTAACTGTAACTAGGGCCTAATACAGAGGGAGAAAAGAAACGTATTATAGTATATATTATAATAAATACGCCCTAGGGCAAAGTCCGCCTATATACTTTATATAATAATAGGTGCTAAATTAACCTTATTAATTAAGACGTCGTCTATAGGTTTAACCTACCTATATACTACGCGCTACGTTTACATAAACCTATTACACGTTTCCTTAATAGCAACTAGATAATAATCTAGGATGCCTACGATCTAACGGTCACTACTAGCAACTCCTAGGGTACCTCTCGCACTATTAGCCCGCAGACCTTTTAGGGCGGCTTATTTAATGGTTATAATATAGTTCTTAAATAGGATTAGCTTGCGGAAGCAGATCTATTAATTAGCTTCCGTTCTAGATAGTTTATCTAGGGTACTTCGGACCCTAGACGCCTCTAGATAGTCACCCTTAACACTCTCCTAGCAGATATTAAGGCTAGTAAAATAGTCTATTCGCTATAGCTAGAAGACTCCTTCTTTATACCGGTCGTAAACACAATAGAGGACCTATTATTACTAGCAGCGAGTACCCGTATAGACCCTCTAAACGTAGAGATACCAGTTATAAATATAGTAGAGGACCTACCGTCACTGGCAGCGAGTACCTGTAAAGACCCTTTAGTGCTAGCGCAGATTACCTATACGTAAGGGGGAGGTAATTAAAACCCTAAAACTATTAAGTATACTACAGTAGAGCTATATATACTCTTAGTGCGAGTATACCTACGAAACGTATATTAGCCGCACCCTTTTCATTACTAGCTCCTAGAAGCATACTACTATATAATAGTTACTTTAACCTCCGTGGCCCCTAGCCTACCAGATATATATAAGGAGGAAATTAATATCTTCTCTAATAAGCTAGTAAGTATACTACTATAGAACTCTAAGTACAACTATATAATTAACTTAGAAGAAGGCAAGACACTACCGTAAATGCCCCTCTATAACCTTTTATAGAAAGAGTTATAGATCTTACGAGAGTACCTAGACAGTGCTCTTAAAAAGGGCTAGATTAGGCCTAGTAAGTTACCTACTAGAGCGCCTATTCTCTTTATGCCGAAAGCAGACGGTATAATGCGGCTATACGTTAACTATAGACGCCTAAACAAGATTATAATAAAAAATCGGTACCCCCTACCGCTAGTCGGCGAACTCTTTAATAGGCTTAGCTATGCGAAGATATTTATAAAGCTAGATCTTTGTAATACGTACTATAGGATTTGTATTAAAAAGGGAGATAAATAGAAGACCGCATTTAAGACACGCTACGGTTACTTTAAGTACCTAATAATGCCCTTTAGTCTTACTAACGCCCTTATAACTTTCTAGAGCTATATTTATAAAGCCCTAGAAACCCTAGTAGATACTATCTATATAGTTTACCGAGATAATATTCTTATCTACTTAAATAATAAGGATAAGCACGTCGAGCACGTTAAGTAGGTACTGCGACAGCTTTGCGCTTGGGGTTTATACACCAAACTATTAAAATGTATCTTTTATACTAAGAACGTTAAGTTCCTAGGCTTTATTATTACCCCTAGGGGTATTATAATAGACCCTAACCGCGTAAAA